>Ga0187812_1000821_pt1 | contig 10702 bp, 7 predicted proteins | sample NC_S_2_FD_130582 | JGI IMG/M metagenome (GOLD analysis project Ga0187812, IMG submission 130582) | Wetland sediment microbial communities from Neuse River Estuary, North Carolina, USA - ASW-S_2 | ecosystem: Environmental > Aquatic > Freshwater > Wetlands > Sediment | place: USA: North Carolina... | reverse complement strand
TTCCGTCCAAGCGCCGTGGACGAACGCCCACGTGTCGTTGAGGACGAGCGGGTTTTCGCCCCCAAACAGGAGGATGTAGCCGTGGCCGGCGTCCCACGTCATACCCGCGTAATTTCGCGCGGGAGGCTGCTGGGCTGGACCCAGCGGGGCGAGGGTCCAGACCCCCGAGTTGTAGAGCCACGTTTGTTGCAGATAGGACACCGTAAGAGGCGAGTACCCGCCAAAGAAGACCACGTAGCCATCCACGGGGTCATACGCCATGCTCGCACCGTAGGCCTCCGGCGGTCCGGTTCCAGGTCCTACCTCGGTCCAGTTCCCGGCGGCGAATTTCCACACCGAGTCGACCGGAGTATCCCAAATGTAGCCGCCGCCCCACAGCACGAGGTAATTGTCGGCCTCATCGAAGGTCATGGCCCCTCCCCAACGGCCGTACGCCGAGGTCGTCGGGGCGAGGTGGGTCCAGACGCCGGCCGAGTAGGTCCAGGTATCGCCGAACGTCCCCACCGAGTTGTTGTATCCTCCGAAAAGAACGACCTTGTTATCGGCGGCGTCGAATCCGAGCTGGAGCTGCCAGCGCTCCGGAGGGGCGGCGCCGGAGGCGCACTTTCCCTCCGCCTGGGTTCCGCAGAGCACTCCCCCCGCCTTCACCTGGGTCCAGTTCCCGAGCGCACCGAAGCCCGTCGCGTTCCAGAACCACGTGTCGCCCAGAGCCATCGAGGCGTTGACAATCCCTTTGGGTCCGTAGCCCCCGAACAGGAGCGCGTAGCCGTCCGCTGCGTCGTACGTCATGTCCGACTGTTCCCGGGCGGGCGGGGAAGGTCGGACGGGGTGGAGCTGTTGCCATTCTCCGAACCAGTACCGCCAGGTATCGTTGCAGTCCTGGTACGTGGAATTGCCATTGCACGGCGCCGCGTGACCCCCGAAAAGAATCACGTAGCCGGTCGCCGCATCAAACGTGATGTCGTACGAGTTGCGCGGGGAAGGGCCGTGGGTCGAGGCGTAGGCATTGTAGGTCCAGACTCCATTCGAAAACGTCCAGGTGTCGTTGAGAAGTCCCCCCGATCCGGGCGTGTAGCCGCCGAAAAGGACCACGTAGTTGTCGGTCGCGTCGTACACGAGCCCGGTCGAGTCTCGCCCCGTAGGCGAGACGGGCGGAGTCAATTCGGTCCAAACGCCGTGCAGGTACGTCCACGTGTCTCCCTCCCAGGTTCCGGTGGCGTTCGAGCCTCCGAACAGGAGTACGTAACCGTCGGCGCCATCCCAAGTCATCGATTCGGCCGCGTAGGTCCGACCACTGGGGACTCCCTGAATCTGAAAGCCGAGGTTGGCGGCCGGATTGGGAAGGGCCGGAGTTAGGGGAGTAGCGGAGGCCGGCGGGGAACTCAATGCCGCGGGCAAACAGCTGGCCGACAGTGCTTCGCCTTGAGAAACGCACGACACCGGAACCCCGCGTGCGGGTCCGGACCCCGTTCGCAGGGAGGCTTGGGCGGCCGCGAGTTCGGCGGCACCTTCGCCGGTCGGACCCGCGAGCGCCGGCGCATGCGTCCCCCCCGAAGGAGCCGCGGATTCCGTACTCGGCACGGCCGGAGTCGTGGGCGAGGAGATCGAAGAGTGCGAAGCCGAGGTGCTCGGTGGGGCAACCCCCAGGACCGGACGAGCGAAGGTGGTAGAGGGCGAACCCGTCTGCGGGGAGAGCCCGACCGACAGGGAAGAAAGAATCGTAACAAGGACGACCGCGACGGCGATCAGGGCGGACCCTTTGGCGGCCCGACGAAGGAAGAGGGGGTCGACCCGTGCTCGACTGCGCCCTCGTTCCGACACGCGCTGGCCCCCCGCGGTACGCTCTAGCACGGCACTGGCCGCACCATCGGGCAGTGCATAAACCTACCGAAATCGCGCGAGCGACGCAGCGACCCGGCGGGACTAGCTGAGGATTTCGGCGAGGCGGTTCTCGGCCCGACCTCGGGCAATTTCCTGCGCGATCCGCTTCCCGGTGGAAAGTCCCGGCTCGACAAAATCGGAGTAGGGACTGCCGGAAATGAACAGGTTCGTCCCCGCCACGATCCGGCTCGAGATCTCGAAGACCTTGAACTCAAGCTCTTCGGTCATGATCCCCTCGATGCAGAAAGGGCCGACCATTCCTCCGAAGAGTTCGATCGACCGCTCGACGATTCGAGCGGCGACATCGAACGCTCTCGGAAGCAAGGACTCGCGTAGGATGACCGGGACGTTACCCGTCACGACGAACGTGGGGCGAATCCCGGCCTTCAGGAGCTCTTCCTGCGCTCCGAGCTTGTAGAGCTCGTCGATGTTGGCCTCGTCCCGGCGGTCCATGCCGAGCAGCTCCAGGGAGCCGTGGCCAACGCGGTACCCCCGGTCCGAGAGGGGCGAGTAAAAGAAGTGCATGTAGTACCGGGTTCCGAGCACGTACTCTTGGATGACGTGCGGGCCGGTCGGGGTGAAGTCGGCCAGCGCCTCGCGGTTCTTCGCGAGGAAGAACCCCTTGCCGCCCTTCGCTCCGTAATACTTCACAATCACCGGTCCATCGACCTCGGATGTGTCGTCGTAGCGCCGAGGCATCGGCACCCCGGCGGAATCTAGCCACTCGCGTTCTTTCCTACGGTCCGATTCCCACCCCAAAACGGCGCGGTTACCGAAGACGGGAACGTCGAGTTCCGCGAATGTCTCGGACCCGACATATTCTACGAACGAACCGTGGGGAATCAGGATCGAGCCCTCGGCCCGCAGCTTCTCCGCGGCGGAGGCGAGGTCCTTCGCCCGGGGCACCGACAGGAATCGGTCCGGACGGGCGAGGGGAAACGCATCGTAGAACTTCGGGGGAGGTCCGACGCAGACACCGAGCGTCGGGAACCCGAGCGCTCGGGCGCCGTGGAAGATCTGGAGCGACGAGTGAGAGCACAGGGTCGCGATCGTGGGAGTCCGGCCCGTGAGAGACGAAAGACGGGACTCAGAAGCGAGGGGAATCCCCATACGGGCAAGTATCGGGGGACTCACTTAGCCTTTGCGCGAACCCCACGCGGAAGGCGCCTCTTCGCTCCCCCACAAGGTCTAGGTGGTGGGGGTCCCGAGCCTCTCCAAGAAGGTGGCCGAGGGCACGAAGAAGAGGCTTCCCGTGACCGCGCGACTGTAGTCCAGGAGACGGTCGTAGTTGCCGGGCGGATCGCCGACGAACATGTTCTTCAGCATCTTCTCCGTCGAGCGGGGCGAACGGCTGTAGCCGATGAAGTAGGTCCCGAACTCGCCCCGCGCCGGGCGGCCGAACGGCATGTTGTCTCGGAGAATCTTCACCTCGCGGCCGTTCTCTACGACCTTGGTGAGAGAATTGTGGGCATACGCCGGTTTCACGGAGTCGTCGAGCTCAATGTCCGTCAACTTCCGACGACCGATGATCCGCTCCTGGTCCTCGGTGGAGAGCGCATTCCAGCCGACGAGGTCGTGGAGATACTTTTGAACGAGGACGTAGCTGCCCGCCGCGAACGGGGGGTCCTCGTCCCCGACGAGGACGGCGTCGCTCGCCTCCGAACCCGAGGGATTCTCCGTCCCATCGACGAATCCGATGAGTCCGCGATGGTCGAAGTAACGGAATCCCTGAACTTCGTCCGCGGGTGAAATGGCCGCTCCGAGCTGGGCGAGAATCTGGCTTTCCAATTCGAAACAGAGGTCCGCGCTATCGGCCCGAATGTGGAAGAGCATGTCGCCCGGGGTCCGTACCGCGTGACGCCCGGCCGCGCGGAACTCCCGAAAGGGGTGCAGGTGGGCCGGTTTCGGCAAACCAAAGAGGTCGTCCCAGACCTCGGACCCGAAGCCCACGACGAGGGACAGGTTTTCTTGGGGTTGACGAGCTCCCACGGCACGCACCAGCAGGGCTGGGTCGGCGCAGAAAGACCGGATCGCCGCTCGGGACTTCGGACCTCGCTTGACCATCACCACCAAGAAGATGGCGAATCGGGTCACGCCGCCGGTCACGGGTTGCGGCGTCGGAGGAAGGTCGGCCAAGGGGGTTCTCACGGTCATTTTCAAAAAGTCCGAATGTTCGCCGGAACCTACTCCCGAGCTATCAGTCCTCTCCTAGCGGGAAAACCGACTTCTTACCCAACGACGCCGCCGATGAGCAGGCCGATAAGGTACGTCCCCGCGGCCGCGCCCATTCCGACCGCGACCATCTCCAGTCCGCTCCGCAGGAACGGGTGCAGGGAGGAGAGCGCGCGGAAGAGACCCGCGATGAACAGGGCCACGGCGGTCGCCACGACCGAGGCGATGATGGCGACCGTCGGACCCAAAAGCAGGAACGGAAGGAGCGGAACCGCGCCCGCCAGGGCAAAGGAAACCCCCGTCAGCATGCCCTGGCGCGCGGGGCGTTCGTCCTCTCCGACGGCGGCCCCGTACCGCTCGGAAACCAGCGCGTCCAGGAATCGGTGAGGGTCCTCCTGGAGACGGGAAACCACCTTCGTCGCTTCCTCGGGGGAAAGACCCTTGGCCTCGTACGCCGCCAGGAGCTGACGCCGCTTCGTGTCCGGCGCCACCGACAGCGCCTCCGCCTCCATCCGGGTCTGCGCGGTGCGCGCATCGTGCTCGGCCTTGACGGAAACGTACTCGGACGCGGCCATCGAAAGCGCGCCCGCGGCCACCGACGCCGACCCGGCGATGAGCACCGCCAGGTCCGACTTCGTGACCGCGGCGACGCCCGCCGAAAGGGCCACGATACTTGCGAATCCATCGATCGCGCCGAGCAGAAGGCTCCGCAACGAGCCGCTCCCTTTCGAGCCGGCTTCTCGGGCCTCGTTCGAGGTCTCGATCTCGTGCGCGACCTCGTCCGGGAGGAGGGTCGTGAACACCGCCTTCGCATCTGCGTCCTGCCAGCGTCGTGCTTGGTCGCGGTACTTTTCGATCCCGTCGACCTCTTCGCGGTGAACGATGGAAAGCACCGAGCCGACGCCGAGCAGACGGGCCATGCCGACCAGGATGCGTTGGTTGAGCATCCGACGCTCCCGAGGGAGGGGTCGGCCCAGTTTCTTCAGAAGCCCGGCCCACAGGGCGGCGTGTCGCTCCTCGAACGCGGCGAGCTCCCGGAGAATCGCGGCCCGTGCGGGAATGCGGTCGGCCTGGGCGAGGGACTGATACATCCACCGACTCGACCGCTCCTCCAGGAAGTTCTCCTCGACCTGCCGGACGTCGGAATCCGTCCAGCGGAACGATGCGTTCGCCGTCACCACCGATTCCCCGCTTCGCCGATTCGAGACGGGACAAGGCTGGGATAACCCGGTCGTCAACTGCGGTTTCCGAGCGCGGAGGTCCCTCTCTTCCCGCGCGCCTGCTCGACCCCGAGTCCGCTCTCCGCGGCCGAACCGTCGGCTAAGTGCCGTTCTCTTGCTCGAGGTCCCAGTACCACTTCACCCGTCGAGCACCGGTCTCGGCCACTCGACGTCGGACTTCGGGGTCGACGCTGGTGTCCCGGACCAGTCGACGGATCTCTTCCGGAGTGCCGGAGGTCACGCGGTGCGAGAGCCCCGCGCGTTCGAGGAGAGGACGGACGTTGTCGAGGGTGTACTGCCACGCCTCCTCCCGGCGCCGCACCGCCACCGATCGCGTTCCCGGAACCCGATGCACGCCGAGCTCCTCCGCGGCGCGGTGGAGTTCCTCGGCGGTGCGCCGGAGCTCGCCCTCGAGGCGATTCTCCTCGTTCCGGAGCGTTTCGAAGCGGTCGACGAGGACCCGAAGCCGCTGACCATCGGCTTCCGGCACGGAGCGGAACTCGGGGCAGCGGTCCCGGAAGTCGCACCGAGTACAGTGCCGTCCGGGGGTCGGTTCGAACGCCTCCGCACGAATGCCGTCGAGCGCGGTGCCGAGACGGTCGTGGAGGCCCGCGAGAGCGGCCCGCTCGCGCGGCGCGACTCGAAGCGGGGTGAGCGACCGAAGATGGTAGAGGGTCAGCCCCTGCACCGGCTCGGCATAGTTGCTCTCGACCAACACTTGGTACAGGCTGAGCTGGTCGGAGTCCCGGGCATCGTCGCTCGAAAGGTCCCGCGACGTCTTGTAATCCACGATCTCGAGACCTCCCGCCGGGGTCCGGTCGATCCGGTCGATGTAGCCGTGCACGGGGATCCCATCCCAGCGGGCCTCGAGATGCTCTTCGACCGCGACGGGGAGCGGGCGCTCGCGCACGAGGAAATCGTAGTAGCGGAGGAGGATCTCGCGACCGAGGGCCCGGTAGCGCGATTCCTCTTCCGGGGAGGCGTACCCCTCCCCCGACCAGGCCCGGTCGTACGCGGCGAGGAGCTCCTCCGAGGTCATCCAGCGCGCCGGGGCCGCGGCTGAGGGGTGCGCGTGCCATTCGTCGAGCGTTCGCTGGCGGTCGTTCTCACTGACCCGTCGGGCCGAGGGGACGACCAGCGGCGCGACGAGCTGTTCGAGGACCGAGTGCACGACCCGTCCGAAGGTGAAGTAGCCGCGCGGAGCCTCGGGAAGCTTGTCGATGTAGAGAAAACGCCAGCGGAGCGGGCACTCCTGGTACGTCCGGAACGAGGAGTAGCTCAGCGCCGGGACCGCGGGCACGTTCCGAGAGCCAAGCGCAAGTTCATCTGGTTTCCGGGGGCGTCGCCCCGGGGAAGGGCCGCCTAGTGGCCCGCCGCCGGAGCGTCCAGGACGACCTTGTCCGCCGCCGCGCCGGCTTCGGGGGGCAGCGTCCCCCGAGCCTGCGGGTTCGTCAAGTTCTTCGGGAGCCCCAGGAGCTCGAGGAGCTCCTTGTAGTGGTTACGGATCGTCACCGGCGTCACGTTCGCGACCGCCGCGATCCGGTCCTGGCTGCGCGGCTCGCCCATCAGGTTCGACGCGATGTAGATGATCGTCGCGAGGATCCCGTTCGGGAGCACTCCGCTCGTCGAGTACACCTGCTCGACCTGCTCGAGCAGCGAGAGGACCTTCTGACGGACCTCCTTCGAGAGGTTCAGGTCCTGGGTGAACCGAACGAGGTAGTCGCGCGGTTCGACCGGCTTCAGTCCCAGCTTGAGTTCCCGGGCGAGGAGCGTGTAGGCACGGCCGACTTCGATCTTGGTCGCCTTGGAGTGGGCGATGATCTCCTTCATCGTCCTCGGGACATGGCACTGCCGGCACGCGGCGTAGACGCTCGCCGCGACCAGCGCGACGATCTTCTTTCCGCGGGTCGCCTTGTGCTCGAGGGCGCGACGGTAGATGTACGTCGCCGACTCCTTGACCTCTCGGGAGAGCCCGAGCACACCGGCGAGCCGGTTCAGCTCGCCGAGCGCCACCACGAGGTTCCTCTGGTGGGTGCGGGCGGCGCGCAGCCGGTGGTTGAGCTTTCGCAGATGGTAGAACTTCAACGAGGTGTTCCGCGAGAGGGAGTTGCCCTGGAAGTCCCGCGTGGGGACCCCGATCTCGCTGAAGAGACCCTTGTCCGGCATGAGGGGAGAGATGACCGGTCCCCAGCCGCGGGCTTCTCGGCCCGTGTCTTCCTTCGACCCCCGCTGACCGCGGTCGCTGACGAGGGCGCTCTGGTCGACCACGAGCCCGCAGTCCGCGCAGACGATCTCCCCGCGGATCTCGTCGCGGATGAGGTGGGAGGAACCGCAATTGGGGCAGATCTCGGCGACGGGGGGCCCCTGAGGAACGGCGGCACCCTCGGTAGAGAGAGGCTTGTTCGGAGCCTTAACGCTGACCGGACGAGGGCGGCGACCTGAGGGGGCGGTAGAGCTGGTCTTCATAGCTTGTAGGCCTACCAAACGAAGGCTCGTATTTATAGGTTCGTCCGTTCCATGTATCTTTTGTTTGCTACAGTTGCTACACCATGCGGCGGCATAGCATGCCGTTTCAGGCCGGGGTCGCCGTGAAAACGCAGCCGCGGCTGGCGTGTTTGGTCGGGTCCGGCTTCGAAACCTCCCAGCGCTGGCCGAGTCGGGTCTCGAGGACCGCTCGCAGGAGTTGGGGGCACATCACGCGCCCGATCTCGGGCGAGTCGCTGGTGCAGGCGAAGCACCCGGTCACCCGGAGAGTGAGCGGTCGCTCCCGGACGGTCTCGAGGTGGCCCATCGTGTGGGTCTCGTAGTACAGCCCGAGCGCTCGGGCGACCTCCTCCGGGGTGCGGCCATCGATCTGTTCGGCGATCTCCCGCCCGAGGGGCCGAGCGATCGTCTCGATGAGCTCGGGAAGCTGCAGTTGGAACTTGCGGACCCCGGACGCCCGCATTCCGAGCTTGGCGACCTCCTTGAGCCGCTGGAACGGGATGGATTCCTTCCCCGAGACCACGGGCAGGAACGCGTCGGGGGGGCTCTCCAGCTCCACGAACCGCGTTTCCGCCCGGGTGGCGGGGGTCCACAGTCGGCGGTGATAGTCGCAGGCCAGTCGGATGAACATCGGAGCCGAGGACCAGAGCGCGACCTGCTCCTCGCCGGACCGGCCGAGCCCGTCCTCGCCCGAGACGTACACCAGCGAGCCGAGGCGGTCGAAGACGACGGTGCGGTTCCCGACGGGGCTGCTCGAATGACGGAGCTCGGAGAACCCCGCGAAGTGCTTCGCCTCGACCAGGTTCTGGGATTGAACCTCGGTGACGACGCGGACCTTCACGCCCCGGCCGCTCGCCTCGCGGAACGCCCGGTCGAGTCCCAAGTCCACGAACCGGGAGAGCGCGCGACCGCTCGCGCTGACGAGGATCTGATGGTCGGTGGTACCGATCCGCTTCTGCAGGAATCGACGGATCGCTTCCTTGCCCTCGATGACCGCGAACTTGCGAGGGTCGCGCTCGTCAAACTCGTCGCGTCCCTCCTCCCATTCGTTCAGGACCCGGTCGCGGTCCTTCTCGAGCCGATGGAGACGTTCGGACGCTCCGCGGATCCAACGGTCGATGAGGTCGTCCGGCGGAAGCGCTTCGAAGCGCCGGGGTCGGCTGCCGGTCGCCCGGAGCAACCCTTCGGCGGTGAGCTGCTTGATGAACCGGTAGGCTTCGACACGGTTCACGGCCGAGACGCGGGCGAGCTCGCTCGCGGTCATGGCCCCGCCCCGGCACGCCGCGAGATAGACCCGGGCCGCCTTCTCCGGGACGCCGTGCTGAGAGAGAAGTTCGAGAAGACCGGACTTGGACGTGCCCACGGAGTGAGGAGGAAGCCGGCCGATAAAAGGTCGAAGGTGACGGGAGGGCGGACGTCGCGATACGGAGACGATTAAAGGGCTGCCTGGAAGTCTTCGATGGACATCGGATACTCGATCTCCGCTCCGCCGGCTCGGGCCTTCAGGACCTCGCGGGCGAGCAGCCAGTAGACGGTCGCCAGCGCGACTCGGCCCTTGTTGTTCGCCGGGATCACGAGATCGACATCCCGGGTCTCGTTGTTGACGTCACACAGGCCGACGACCGGGATCCCGATCGAGACCGCCTCGCTGAGGGCTTGCTGGTCGGTGGCGGGGTCGGTAACGACGAGCACCTTCGGCTCGAAGTACTCCTCGAGGTTGGGGTTGGTGAGGCATCCCGGCACGAAGCGTTCGGCGAAGGATACCGCACCGATGGTCTTCGCGAAAATACGCACCGGTTTCTGGCCGTACTGGCGCTGGGAGACCACGAGGATCCGGTCCGCGGGGTAGCGGGCGAGGAACTTCGACGCAATCCGGATGCGCCGGTCGGTCTCGCGAACGTCGAGTACGTGCAGTCCGTCGAAACGGACCTTGAACACGAATCGGCGCATGGACGCCGATTTTTGCTGGGTCCCGATGTGGACGCCCGAGGTGAGGTAGAGGTCCTCGGGGATCAGGAGTTCCCCCGGTTGAATGTCCTGCCCGTCGCTCGAGCTCACGGGCTCCTGGGTCATGGTCTCGTCGTCGGGCATTTCGTCAGGTTCCGGTGGCGCGGCCGAGCCGCAGGAGTTCATTTAGCTTTGCCACCCGTTCTCCGCCCAGAATTCCGCATTTCAGCCCCCGGGCCGCCGTCCCGAGCGCCACGTGCGCGAGCCAACCCTCCGGAACCTCGCCGGAGCGATGCGATGTGATGGTCGAGAGCCCTCGGCTCCGGGCGAGGTCGACCGTCGCGAACGTGTCCGTGAGCGTGCCGACCTGATTGACCTTGACGAGGATCGAATTGGTCGAGTGCCGCTCGAGTCCGACCCGAAGGCGTTTCTCGTTCGTCACGAAGATATCGTCCCCGACGACCAGCGTCCGCTGGCCGACCGCTTTCGTGAATTCCGCGAACGCGTCGAACGCCTCCTGGTCGAACGGGTCCTCGACGTACCGGAGGCCGAACCGGTCCACCAGTTTCGAGACGAATCCGACCTGGCCCGCGGTGTCGAGGGTCTGTTCTCGATACCGATACCGTCCGTTCTCGAAGAACTCGCTCGCCGCGAGGTCGAGGCCCGGATGGACTTCGAGGTGGAGCTCGTCCCGCGCCGTCGCGCAGGCCCCGGACAGGATCTCGAGCGCTTCGAGGTTCGAGACCGCGGCGACCCACCCTCCTTCGTCCCCGCGACCCAGCGCGGCCGTCGGGAACCGTCGATGAAGCTCCTCGCCCACAAGCCCGTGCACCCGCACGGCGGCGCGGACCGAATCCTCGGGACGGGGACACTCGGCGAAGGCGATGAATTCCTGGATATCCGGGCCGCCGATCGCATGCCGGCCACCGTTCAGGCAATTTCCCACGATCGCGGGAAACGACCGACCGTCGACCCCTGGGCGCGCGAGCACCTGCCAG
>Ga0187812_1000820_pt1 | contig 10706 bp, 7 predicted proteins | sample NC_S_2_FD_130582 | JGI IMG/M metagenome (GOLD analysis project Ga0187812, IMG submission 130582) | Wetland sediment microbial communities from Neuse River Estuary, North Carolina, USA - ASW-S_2 | ecosystem: Environmental > Aquatic > Freshwater > Wetlands > Sediment | place: USA: North Carolina... | reverse complement strand
GTCCGGGCTGACCGGGATGGATCTGCTTCGCCTCGCGCTGGAACGGGCCGCCTCGGCGGGCGACGCGGTGGCGGTCATCACCGAACTGCTGGAGCAGCATGGGCAGGGCGGCGGGTGCGGCCATGAGCACCGCGGCTTTACCTATCACAACAGCTTCATCGTGGCCGACGCGGCTGGCGCGTACGTGCTGGAGACTGCCGGGAGGCTGTGGGCAGTCGAGGAGGTGGAAAGCGGCGCCCGCAGCGTCTCTAACGGGCTGACGATCGAGCCGTTCGCCACGGAGCACAGCGACCGGCTGAAGACCGCGGTGTCCGCTTGCCGGGTGCGCCGGGCGCTGACCCAGCGCCGTGCCGCCGCAGCTGCTGGCGTAAGCGACCTGATGGAGACACTCGCCAGCCATGGCCCTGAGGCCGGCGTTCCGCGTTACTCCCTGGTCAACGGCGGGATGGCGGCGCCGTGCATGCATGCTGGCGGCCTGGCGGCGAACTCGCAGACCACCGCGTCCTGGGTGGCTGAACTGCGGCCCGGCAGCGCGGCGCACTGGGTGACCGCGACCGCGGCGCCGTGCACGTCGCTGTACAAGCCAGTACAGGTCACCAGCCCACTCGACCTGGCACCGGAGCCATCCGAACGGTACGACCCGGCCGCGTTGTGGTGGCGGCATGAGGTGCTGCACCGGATGGTGATGCGCGACCCGGCGGTCACCGCTCCGCTGTTCCGCCCCGAGCGCGACGCGGTGCAGGCCCGCTGGCTGGCCAAGCCGCCCGATCCGGCCGCCGCGTTCGCGGAGGCAGACGAGCTGCTGGCGCGCTGGACAGCAGCGGTGGCGGCCAGACCCGGCGGCCGCGACACGCGCCCCGCCTGGGCCAGGAGGTACTGGCAGAAAAGGAACACGCGGGCCGGGCTGCCCACTCAGGCAGCACTTCGCGCGAAGGCGCCAGCAGCAAGCTGAGCTCGTCCGCAGTCTGCCGCCGAGCTCTTGCCAGCCGACCCGGCAGAATTGCCGCACTGGCTGGCCGATATTGGCACCATCTTTCCCGTCCATGCTCTTACCGATGCGCGCTGGCCGTCTACAAGCCGCACACCGTCGGCGCCGGCCTGCGCTGGGACGATCTCGCCATCCTCGCCGCCCAGGGCGCGGCGGGCCTGATCATCGCCATGCGCCACTTCAAGCGGCTGCCGCGCGGCGGCTATACCTTAACGAGAAACCGGGTTGCTCGTGGAGGGCAAGGGGTCACCTTGGCGACAGCGGGCGGCACGTCTTTCTGCAGGACATGCCTGCCGGGCACGATGCCCAGGTTCGCGAGGCCGACGGCGTGTCATAACACCCGGTTCTGCTCCTAAGGGACAGGGCAGAGTGCGCACCACGGAGCCGCAGATCTAGATGATCGGTGCGGGAGCGCGCGTTCTGGGGGGTGTCAGCGCAGGGTGGGGAAAGCGGCCCGGATTGGGCCCGTTGCCTGCCGGAATCTGCGGGTGGAAATACCGTAATTCTGCGGTATCCCGCGGGCTTGCGCTCGTCCTACCGTGTGCTCACTGGCGGAGTGCGCAGGGCTGGGACTGGCCCGGGTGCATCTGAGGAGAGCGAGGCAGCAATGGCTGGCAAGGCAGTGATCAGTCTCACCACCGGCTTGGAGGACCCGGAGAAGGTGACCGTGGCGTTCCTGGTCGCGGTCGGTGCCGCCGAATCGGGCCGGCCGACCGTCATGTTCCAGGCCAAGGAAGCCGTCCGGCTGGCGCTGGACGGGGTGGCGGCGGGCGTCGCCTGCGACGGCTGCCCGGCGCTGCCCGACCTGCTGGTCCGCTATCAGAGGGCGGGCGGCCGGTACATGGTCTGCCCGGTCTGCTTCAACGCCAAGCTGCTCGATAAGGGCAGCCTGATCACCGGGGCTGAACTGGCCGGCAGCGTCCAGCTGTGGGAATGGATCGGGGACGACGGCGCGACAACGTTCAGCTACTGACATCAAGGCGAGATGGCGCTGGCGTGGCCTTCGCAGGTTGCGCCCGGCCGGGATTCGCCGTCCAGCCTAGGTATGTGAGGACCGTCGCGGGGCGCGCTGGCGTCTACCGGCAAGGACGGTGGGGGTGCAGGCTGTGGTCATGGACGGGTTGCTTTTCGGACGCGACGCCGAGCGCGCTGCGCTGCGTAGCCGCTTGGCTGTCTCGGGGACCGGGCCGGTACCCGTGGTTCTGGTCACCGGCGAGGCGGGAGCCGGCAAGACCACGCTGGTCGAGCATGTTCTGGCCACCGCCTGCACCCAGGTGCTGCGTGGCCGGGCGGCCGCATGGGCGTGTCCGGCCTATGAGGTGGTGGCCAGCGCGCTGCGCCCGGCTGTCCGCAGCGCAGCCCTGGCGCTCCCGGCTGTTCTCGCGCAGGTCATGCCCGAGCTCGCCGCAGGGCCGGCCGAGCCCGGCCCTGCGGCTGTGGCCGCGGCCGTGTGCTCGGTGCTGGCCGCCGCGGCTGGCGGCGGCGCCCTGACACTGTTCCTGGATGACCTGCAGTGGGCGGATGAGGCGAGCCTGGACTTGCTGGCCGCGCTGGCCGATGCGGCACGCGGCCTGCCGGTCGCGCTCGTCGGTTGTTACCGCAGCGATGAGCTCCCTCGCGGCCATCGGCTGCGCGCCGTCCGGGCGCTGCTGCGCAGAAACCACCGGCTCGCCGAGATCGAGCTCGGCCCGCTCGGCGATGACGACGTGACCCAGATGCTGACCAGCTTGTGGGGGGCGGCGCCGCAGCCGGCGCTGGCCGCGGCGGTCGCCAGCCGGGCCGACGGGCTGCCGTTCGCCGTCGAGGAACTGGCCTTCGCGCTGCGCGACGCCGGCCGTCTGGCCTACCGTGACGGCGCGGTCACGCTGGCTGGTGCGGGCGCCGCCCCGGTACCTGAGGGCATCCGGGAGGCGGTCCTGCTGCGGGTGTCCCGGCTGGCCGGAGAGGAGCGGGCGCTGCTGGAGGCCGCCGCCGTGGCGGGCATCGAGTTCGACGTCGACATCGTCTTGGCGGCCGTCGGCGCGGCGGCGTGGCCGGACGGGTTCACCGCATCCGGGCTGCTGACCGAGGCCCGCGACGGCCGGGCCGCGTTCCGCCACCCGCTGACCCAGGAGGCGGCCTATGCCGACATTCCGTGGTCACGCCGCCGCCGCCTGCACCGGGCGCTGGCCGCTACGCTAGCCGCCCACAATACGTCACCCGCGCTGATCGCGGTGCACCATCTGGCCGCCAGGGATTTCGGGTCGGCCCGGGGGGCGCTGCTCGCAGCGGCTGACGAGCATTACGCGGTGCATGCCTACCGGGACGCCGCCCGCGCACTGCGCACAGCGCTAGAGCACTGGCCGGCGGGCGAGCAGGACGACGCCCGGCTGGCGGTCATCGACCGGCTGGCCCGGTGCGCTGAGATGTGCTCGGAGTACGCCGACGCCGTGATGTTGCTACGCGAGCTCGCCGATGGGCATGAGCGCCGCGACGACAGCCGCGCCCTGGCCGGCACCTGCCGGCGACTGGCGCTCGCCCACGAACTGCGCGGGCAGTGGGAATCGGCGCTGACGGCACGAGAAGCGGCGGCTGCGGCGTTCTCGGCTGCGGGCCTGCCGGCCGAGGCGGCCATCGACCGGCTGGCCATGGCCGCCCACCTGCGCTCAGCGGCCAGTTTCTCCACTGCCCTGGCCACCCTGAGCGCCGCCTCGGCAGACGCCCGGGCTTGCGGGCGGACCGACCTGATGCTGCGCATTCAGGGCCTGCGCGGCAACGTGCTGTCGCGGCACGGCCAGCACCGCGACGGGATCGCCGCCCTGCGCGCGGCGCTGGATCAGGCGCTCGCCGAGTCGCTCACCGACACCGCCGCCGAGCTGCAGCAGCGGCTGGCCGACGCGCTCGAGCACTCCGGCGATTACCGGGCCGCGACAGCCGCGTATGCCGCTGCCTACCAGTACTGCGACGCGCACGGTTCTGACGCCGTGGGGCAGCTGTGCCGGGCCTGCGCCAGCGTGGTCCTGTTCGCCCGCGGCCAATGGGACCGCACGGTCGGCGTCTGCCAGGACGTGCTCGCGTCGGCAACCGCGCCGCACGCGCGGGCGGTCGGCGCCGGCCTGCTCGGCCTGGTGCACGCCATGCGGGGAGCGGCCAGGCTGGCCCGCCCCCACCTGCTGGACAGTCACCTGGCGGCCACCCGGATCGAGCTCACCGCCATGGAGCTGCTGTCCGCGTGGGGCCTGTGCGTCCTGGACGACGTGGCCGGCGCTCCCGGCGACGCCGCCGACCGGGCCCGGCAGATACTTGCCCGCCTGGCCCGGACCCAGGAGCGGCACTACAGCGTGCCGATCCTGCAGTGGACGGCCACCTTCTTCACCGAACAGGGCCTGACCGCCGACGCCAGCGCCTGCGCCGCCGCCCTGTCGCAGATAGCCGAGGCCACCGCCCAGCCCGAAGCGATCGCCGCCCTCGCCCACGCCCGCGGCGAGACCCTGCTGGCCGACCAGCCCGAGGCAGCAGCACACCAGCTGCGCACGGCAGCCGAGATGTTCAGCCGCCTGGACCTGCCGCTGCAGGCAGCCCAAGCCCAGCGCCGCGCCGCCGCCGCCGCCACCCAGCTCGGCGAGCACGCCCGCGCGCGGGACCTGCTGCACACCGCGCATGCTACCGCCGACCAGCTCGGCGCCCGCCACCTGCGCGAAAGCTGCACCGCAGCGCTCCGCGAACTCGGCGACACACCACGCCGCCGCTCACACTCGCGCCGCGTGACCGCAGGCCTCACCAGCCGCGAACTGGACGTCATGCAGCTGGTAGCCCAGGGAAACACCAGCAGGCAGATCGGCCACACCTTGTTCATCAGCCCGCGCACCGTAGAGATGCACGTCCACAGCAGCATGCAAAAGCTGCAGTGCCGGACCAGGGCCGAAGTGGTACGCCGGCTCACGGAACTAAATGCATTGCCCCCGCCAGACACGGCCACGCAAGAACCGGGCTAATCACGCCACCCAACCCAAGACGCCAGCGCGTAGCGGCAGGAGCAGCGCCGAAGCCCCGGCTTCCACAATCACCAAGCCCTTCGGACCGTATAACGCTACATACACGGGTGATCATCGCCAGTTTTTTCAGTCCGACATGCGGAGATGATCACCCGTGTATCAACCGATCGGCGCGCCTCGGCCTCTCAGCCGCAAGACTGGCGGCATCATGCTCAAAGGGTTCGTGTCCGGGAGCGACTTGAACCCAGGCCCCTATGACCCGGTGGTTTGCGTGGCAACCTGATCTTGCAGACGAATAACCGCAAGTCAGAGACATGGATCAAGTGTCCGAGGGACGACCACGCCAAGAAACCCATAGCTCCTGGCCGCTGAGTTCATGCTTGATGACGATGTCGCTTGATTGCAGCGGCCCGGGTCACCAGGTGAACGACTGTCGGGGCGGTGGTCGGCCATGACGCGATCGCTGCGGTGGCGTTGTACGAGCAGGCGAGTGATTTGGATAATGCTCGGTCAGTGTTCTGCAGCGTTCGCGCCTGCTCCTTGTTGACTCCGATCACGGCACCCGTGTCGATTCGAGAACAAGCCCGTCTATGTCCTGGAAATCCGTGCGATGACCCGTGCGGCGCAGTCCCTCACCAGGTCCTCTAAGGCGGCTGGCGACTAGCCGCCGAGCCAATCAAGGGTTCCGGTGCCACCCCGAGATGACCAGCGCGTCGCTTAGGCTGGCGTTGTGGCCGACCGCCAACCCGGCGAACCGACCGCCACGGGCGGTTGCGCTGACCTGCACATGCATACCAACCTCGGCGACGGGTGGATCAGCCCAGCGCGGCTGATCGAGGCGGCGCGCCGACGAGGGCTGACGTTGATCGCTGTCACCGACCATGACCAAGTCGAGGGAGCCCGGCGGGTCGAGGAGCTGCTTTGCCAAGAGAGCTGCCCGGTGCAGATAATCACGGGAGTCGAGGTATCCACCCGCCGGGGGCACCTGATCGGCCTCTTCGTCAAACATGCGCCGAAGCCGATGCGCCCGATCGAGGAGAGCATCGACGCCATCAAACAGCAGGGCGGGCTCGTGATCGTCCCGCATCCACTGGGCAGGCTCGTGCCGAGTCTCAGCCGACGCCAGATCGACTCACTACTCGCCGCGGGGTACGCCATCGATGGGATCGAGACCTATAACCCGAGCCCCGCCAACGCGGCGCAACGCGCTGCCGTGAGGGCGGCCAACGAGGAGTGGGGTCTTGCCGAAATCGGCGCGAGCGATGCCCATTTCTGGCAGCATGTCGGCGCTGGCTACACACACTTTCCCGGGAAGACCGCGCAGGACCTTCGTCGGGCCATCGTCGAGCGGAAGGTCCAAGCGGGGGGACATGAGCAGCCGCCCGTTCGGCTTAACCCCGCTTCATACGTTGCCCAGTGCGGTTGGAGTTGGTTTGTCGACCCGCCGAGGCGCATGATCCGGCGGCGCCGGGAGGCGGCACGCGAGCCCCTCGGTTGAAGGCCGGACGCTCCCATCCGGGATCCCGGACGTGACACCTCCGGCAAACCAGAAACGGCGGAACATAAACCACTGCGTCGGGCACGACCTCACGACTTCTTCCTGACAGGAGAGCATGTACTGCGTCAAGCGCTGGATCTCCTCCCTGCGCTCTGTACGGTCGCTGACGCTGCGGGGAAACATCGGCGGGAATGCCCGAAGGTAGAAGCGATTGTTGATCGCGTACCACATATAGCCCGGCACGATGGCTGCGCCGGTGCTGACGGCCAAGGCTGCCGAGCCCGAGGGAACTCGGGTCCTCTGGCCGAAGAAGGTCACCTCCACGCCACGTTCCACTGGCCGGTCGACCACGATCGCCAGCGTTCGGCCCTGAGTGAGTTCCTGCATCCCCCGCCGCGCTGCTTGAGAGACGGGGATGCTGTGCACACCCCGGTCGCGGCGGTACCTCTGCAGCAGGCCGTCTAGTCGGTGATCGTTGAAGGTATCCGCGATGGCGGACAACGGGACGTGACGAGCCACGATCGCGCCGGCCAGATCCCAGCTTCCGAAGTGCCCTGTGGTGATGATTGTCCCCCTGCCAGGAGCCGACGCCACCTGCAGGCTCTCCTGCCACGTCATACCTTCGGTGAGGTCAATCGTCCGGGCGTCGACGTCCGCCAGGTCCACGTAGGGCAGGCAGATCAATGAGACAACAGTCCTGCCGTAGTTGCTCCAAGAGGCCAGTGCGGCCCGCTTGACTCGGAGGTCACTGGCGGGCAGGCTCATAACCTGCGCAAAATTCTCCCGGGTAACTTGGCGCTTGGAACGCCAGCCCAGGTAGCTTGCCGAGGTCGCCGTCGAGGCGAGGGCGTGCCTAACCGAGAGCGGTGTCCGTCCGGCGGCGGGAATGCCGACACGTGCAAGCCAATAGACCACTGACATCCGACTCTCCCTGGCATGCAGCTTGGCCGACAATTGCGGGAGCGTAACGCCCGACCACAACCCTCTCAATGCAGGCTAGGGCTTCCATCTTGCGCGAAGACCTCAAGAAATCGACCAACTTTGTCAGGCTCATCCGGAAACGCTTTGCGAAGACTTCAAGAAATCGACCAACTTTGTCAGGCTTCCCTGAACCGCTAGCGTCGGTATGACAGCTAACGACGAACAACGGTCTCGCCCAGACCGCTCCCTCCTGCCATCGGGTTTCTCCTTACGTGTCTGTCTGGCGAGCGCCACCGATGCGTCTGACGCTACGTCCGCGTCGGCGGGCGGCGCGTAAGTCAAATGACGTCAATCTGGCCGGAGAATAGGCAGTCAGCCACCGGCGCCGGGAACGGAGGCATCGAGCACGGCGCGCGAGGTGACGCCGAGCCTGGCGAGCCGTCTGGACCGGGCAGGCGGGGACGCGGCCAGGGCCCGCGGCCAGCTCGCCGCTCTACTGCCTGTCCATGAATGGGTGCTGGACCCTGAGCACCCGGACACCGTGATCACCCGCAACCAGGTCTGGAACGGGCAAGCGGCAGGTGCGTGTTGACAGGGCTAATTGATCGAAGATAACTGCACCGACCGCTCACAGACCCGCGCCATTGAATGGCGGCGGCTTTGCAGATCGCTCCCTTCGCCAGGTATTCAGGCGCGCCTGGGGTTTCGTTGTCTGGGTCGTCATCATCAATAAGCCCATGCATCCTGACCACAACGTTCGCGCTTAACAGCGCTGCCTTGGTGGCCTCCTAGCGAATAAGCGGCGGTGGTCGTGTCGGCCACGTGCACGGTGACGACCTGTGCGGCATGGACGGCGGTGGCAGCCGTTCTGCCGCCCTGACCCAGCAGGCCGCGTGATCGCGCTGATGCCGTCATGCAGCAGCGTGTCCTCGTGATGTACGGGTCGTGGCCTGGGTAACCGGATGACGCGGCATGCGTGCCCGTGGGTGAGCACTCGGTAAACGCGGCTCTGGAGCTTGATGATTGTCGCCTATCGCCTAGCCGATGCTGTTGGATCGTGGGGATTGCCTGGCGATGAGGAACTGGTGGACGTCGAGGTATCCGGCTGCGAACCCGGCTTCGCTGAAGGCAAGATAGAGTTCCCAGGTCCGGCGGAATGTCTCATCGAAACCGAGTTGAGCTAGCGAGGGCCAGTTCCGGTTGAAGCGGGCTCGCCAGAGGGCCAGGGTCGCACGGTAGTGGTCCCCGAACGAGTTGCGGTCGAGCACGCGAAGACTGGTGTGGCGGACCAGCGCCTGCTCGATTCCCTGGAGGGACGGGATGAGTCCGCCGGGGAAGATGTACTTGTCTATCCACGTGTACGTGGTGCTTGTCCGGATCATCCGGTCGTGCCGCATGGTCATAGCCTGCAGGCCGATCCTGCCCTGCGGGGCCAGCAGGCCTTCCAGGGCCTGGAAATAGACGGGCCAGTAATGTCGGCCGACCGCCTCGATCATCTCCACGCTGATGATGGCGTCATAGCCGCCGTCGTCAGCCGCGAGTTCTCGGTAGTCCAGCTGGTCGACGCGTACTTGACTGGTCACCCCCGCCCGCGAAGCCCGGTCGCGCGCCAACGCGGCATGCTCGGCCATATTGGTCACGGCGTGCACGAGTGCGCCGCGCTGGGCGGCCCGCACCGCAAGCTCGCCCCAGCCCGTGCCGATCTCTAGCACGCGAGTCCCGTCGCCCACGTCGGCCAGATCCAGCAGCCGGTCGATCTTCCTGCGCTGCGCCTCGGCCAGCGCGCCGTCCTCGGCGATCACGCGGCCGTCCTCCGCGACTGGGAAGATCGCTGAGGAGTAGCACATCGTCTCGTCCAGGAATTCACGGAACAGCTCGTCAGGCAACGCGTAGTGATGGCGTGCGTTGCGCCGGGCGCCGTCGATTGTCTGCTCTTCCTCCCGCGGTCGGTGGGGCGCGGCACTGTGCCCGCGTATCCGTTGCAGCCATGGAGGGATGATCTCGTCGACTCCCGACGCGAACACCGTCAGCAGCCCGGGCAAGTCATCGCTGTCCCAGTCGCCGGCCTGGAATGCCTCCCCGAAGCCGATCAGGCCGCCCGCGCCTAGGCGACGGTAAAACGCGTCCGGCCGCCGCAGCCGCAGTACAGGCCCGTCGGACCCGGGATTCCCCGCCCCCTCACCGCCGGGGACCGTGATGCTGAACGGCAGCCGCCGCGCGGCACGCCCGGCCATGACCTTCGCCGCCATGGCCCGGATTGGCGCGCGCGGAGCGGGGGGCACGATGATCTGGCGGCCCAGGCCAGACGTCGGAGCGGGGGGCGCGACCGCGGACCCTGCTTGCCCCCCGGCCAGCTCTTCGCCATGGGATCCCACTGCCGATCAGCCCCCCGCTCTAAGCGCTGTCCATATCCCTCAGAATGCACGGAACCGGTGACAAGGGACACAAGCGTGCTATTACGGCAAACGAACTTCCGGCCACATAATCAGAACGCAACAGCACGCACGACCAGCCTGACGGAGGCGCGGAGGTCGGTACGATCGTGACTCCCCAGCTGGCGTGAGCCAGGATGGCAACGACGCGAGTCCGCTCGCATTGGGCGACAACCTGACAACCTGGTGAGCGATGGCCAGGACACACACCACCGCGTCCAGCGCCAGTGCGTGGGAAGGCAGGCCAGTCGTCGGCCTCGGCCGCCAGGGGCCTGTCGGCTCCATGGCAGCCTTAGTCGGGAGGCGGAAGCTGGCCGGCGGTCACCTTCTCAAGAAGCCCGCCTGTCACGAGCTCCTCATGATGGTCATCCGCTCGGCTCAGGTGTCGGGAGCCTTGACTGCCCCCCAAGGCGCCTCCTCCCGCAGGGCGAGAGTCGATGCGTTTGAGGTGCAGGCCGCGCAGGAGTTTGCGGGAGAGGTCGCGGCGGGACGCGTGCCCTCGGTGCGTGCGATCCGTGTCCGGCTGCATGTGGGTCAGCCGCGTGCCCAGCGGTTGCGTGCACACCTGGCCGCGCTTGGCCGCACCGAGGCGTCTGTCGCGTAGGCCGCAGCAGTCAAGCTAACGACGTAACCGCCCCTTGGCCTGGGTGCCTTGCGTGAACAAATTGGCAGGGTCATCGTGTGCCGCTGCCCGATCCAACATGGGAACAGGTCCCGCTGTTGTTCCGCGACTTCGACGGGCCGCGCGGCACGATCGACCGAGCGGACATGTCAGCCCGTCCCGTCGACCGTCAGCACCCGGTAGCGAAGGTGGGTCGCCTTGCTGCTCTCGGTGATGCGGGTCGGTTGCAGGCGGATGTGGCCGTCGTCGTCGAGCAGGCGGGTGTCGGCGC
>Ga0187812_1000819_pt1 | contig 10710 bp, 10 predicted proteins | sample NC_S_2_FD_130582 | JGI IMG/M metagenome (GOLD analysis project Ga0187812, IMG submission 130582) | Wetland sediment microbial communities from Neuse River Estuary, North Carolina, USA - ASW-S_2 | ecosystem: Environmental > Aquatic > Freshwater > Wetlands > Sediment | place: USA: North Carolina... | reverse complement strand
GTCCGCCCGGCTGATGGCCGAGCGCGCCGTCATCGTCGCCGAGCCGCGCGCCCTGCGCGAGTCGACCGCGCGCGCCCACCGCGGGGCGGGCAGCGAGCCCGTCGTGCTCGGCGCGAGCGACGGGTCGAAGTGCCGGCCGTTCCTCAAGGTCGAGAAGGACCCGGCGAAGTTCGCGGCGTGTAACGCGCTCGCCGACGAGATCGGGCCGCTCAACACGCCGAAGAAGGCGTTCCGGCTCATCGAGGAGGCCATCGGCGACGAGCAGTACGAGGTCTTCGGCCTGGTCACGCTCGACCTGCACCTGCGCATGAAGTCGGTCGCCGAGACCGGCCGCGGCGAGCACGCCGCCGTCATGGCGCCGATGGTGCCGACGCTGCAGGCGGCGATCATCGACGGCGCGCATTCGGTGATCATCATGCACGTGCACCCCTCGGGGATTGAGGCGGAGCCGAGCGACGCGGACAAGGACACGACCAAAGCCTTCGTCAAGGCGTTCGAGATCCTCAACGTCAACTTCATCGACCATATTATCGTTGGGGGGAGTCAGAATAAGAGGTCGTACTTCAGTTTTGCGGAGGCTGGGCTAATTTGAAACTCGAACTCGTTTGTGTCCGATGTGGCGCGTCGTTTCAACGGGAACGGCGCGCCGAGAATTTCAGGATCAAGCGAGGCAGCTCCGGACCCTACTGCAACTCGTACTGTTCAAAACGAATGTTCGACGATCCGAGCTTGTACGTAGAACCGGCACCCGTTCCTGGTGCCAGATGGATGCGACTGACACAAGGGAAGTTCGCGCTCGTCGATGAAGATCTGTTCGGTACGCTGAACCAGCGTACGTGGTACTGGAGAGCGGATGGGACGAGCACCGGTCACGCTGCCAGTGGCGGTAAGGAACGGTTCATTCTCCTACACCACGCCGTGCTTGACGTGCCCCCATCTTCTACACATATCGACCATAGGAACAACGACGGCCTCGATTGTCGACGCGACAACATGCGCGTAGCGACCAAGTCGCAGAACGGTGCGAACAGAGACAAGTTCGCCGGGAGCGACGGGCGTACCTTCACTTCTCGCTACAAGGGAGTCGTCGATCGATCTCGTCATCTTTCTCCTGGCGCTGCGCCGTGGCTTGCGCGCATTCGAGTCAATGGCCATCTAGTCTTTCTCGGTCGCTTCGCGACTGAGCACGAGGCCGCCGTCGCTTACGACGTCGCCGCTATCCGACACTTCGGCGAGTTCGCCAGGACCAACTTCCCCATCGAGGCCAGAGCGTCATGACAACTGCTGCCCCCGCCGTCCAGACCGTCCAGCTCCCCGTGTCCGGACCCATCATGGTCACGCGCATGATCAGCGACCGGCTCTTCCCCGACTCCGCGCAGCGGGTCGTCGGCTGCCCGCACTGCAAGCAGAACATCTCCGTCCCGCTGCCCGCGGACAAGGACCCCGAGCCGGTCACCTGGATCGTCAGCCAGGCGCACCCGCTCATGCCGGACATGAAGGTCATCCGGATGTTCATCATCGACACCGGCGTCGAGGTCTACTCGGTGTCGAACGACGGCAAGTCGGGCGCGCGCAACCTCGTGCCGATGAAGTCGGTGCGCCTGACCGAGGAGGCGATGCCGCTCGACGTCTTCGCCGACGAGCTGGAGCAGGCCGAGGACGACAACTTCCCGGGCGCCGGCGACGACCCCGAGCCGGGCGACCCGGACCCGGGCGACCCCGAGCCGCAGCCGGGCAGGCCGCTGCCGGCCCTCCCCGCGCAGAACGGCGGCGGCGCGCCGTGAGCGGCGACGACATCCACCACAACGGCCAGCGACTGGTGAGGCGACCACGGATGACGGCGAGGAGGAGAGGTGGCAGCGGTGGCGGCAGCGGCGCCGGCGACGTCGGCACGCCCGCGCAGCAGGACGAGGCCGACGTCACCGCGGAGTTCGGCGCCGAGGAGGACGCGGGCGGCGAACTTGTGGCCAGCGAGGAGAAGGTGCGCGAGCTGGGCGCGGTCAACTCCGAGGCCGTCATCGAGAACCGGCGCATCGAGGAGATGGTCGACAAGAAGCGCGGCGGCACCAAGGACGTGCAGCTCAACATCGACGACCCTCTCTTGCAGTACGAGACGCTCATCAAGGTGTGGCCCGCCTCGACGCTCAACGTCTACGTGCGCCGGCTCGCCGGAGCCCCCAGGCAGGACACGATCACGACCCACCCGCGCACCGGCGCGGAACTCTACGAGGCGATCAAGTCCATCCACGGCGAGTACGAGGAGGCCGACTACGCGCTCAAGTACTGGGACACGCACGGCAAGAAGATCCGCTGCAACGGGCGGATCTCGATGCCGGACACGCGCCCGCCGAAACCTGCCATCGGAGCCCCCATGCAGCCCACCTACCCGTACGGATCGCCCGGCTACGCGCCGACTCCCGCCCCGGCGGCGCAGGCGGCGCCCGTAGTCGCCGCGCCCGGCGTGGCGGACCCGATGCAGATGTTCTCGATGTTCCTGAAGATGCAGGAGATGCTGCGCCAGCAGCAGCCGCAGCAAGCTGCGGGCGCGCCGCAGCAGCCGCAGGCCCCGCAGCCGACGATGCCGCCGATGCCCGCGCAGAACGACCCGGCGGCGATGATGAAGTGGATGCAGGACTGCTTCCAGATGTTCCAGCAGATGCAGGCGTCGGTGCAGCAGGCGCAGGCCCCGCAGCCCGCCGCGCAGCCGCAGCCGGCGCCCGCGGCGGCGATGCCGACCGACCCGATGGCGTGGTTCCAGACGTTCCAGCAGATGCAGCAGATGATGCAGCCGCAGGCTCCGGCCGCCCCGGCTCGCCGCGGCGAACACCACCCGCAGAACCAGGCGCCGATGCACCCGGCGATGAACCCCGTGCTGGCCATGATGGGCATGCCGCCGGTGCAGCCGCCGCCCGGGATGATGTGGGTGCCCGGGTTCGGGTTCGTGTCGGTCGACGCGCTCACGCACGCGGTGGCGGGCGGCCGGCCCGGCGGTGGGGGCGGCGGCCCGAGCGGCGCGCCCGCCATGGCCGGTCCGTACCGCGGCCCGTACCGACCGCCCTACGACCCGGGCCACGCCCCGCCTCCCGGCTACGCCGGCGGGCCCTACCCGCAGCAACCGCCGCCGCCTCCCAAGACCGCCGCCGAGCAGTTCCGCGATTCGATCAGCGTGCTCAAGACGGCGGCCGAGATGGTGAGCGAGGTCCAGTCCCTCTTCCCCGGGCAGGAGGCGCCCGCGGCGCCCGCCGAGCGCGAGAAGGAGGAGGAGCCGAGCCCCGTCCGGATCATGGAGGTCGGCGAGTACAAGCTCGCCCTCGACCGGGAGCGCGGCAACACGCGCGGCTGGGAGACGCTCTGGGCGAACATGCCGAACCTGCTCAAGTGGGCCGGCGAGCAGCGCGAGGCGATCCAGAAGGCGCAGGCGGAGAAGAAGCAAGAGAAGCCGCAGCTGCCGCCAGGGTACGTCGAGGTGACGCCCGGCTACGTGCCGCCGCCCGGGTACGTGCCCGTGCCGGTCGACCAGATCCCACCACAGTTCCAGCCGCCGGCGCAGCACGCGCTGCCGCAGCCGCCCGAGCAGATGCCACCCCCGATCACGCCGCAACCGCAGGCGCAGCCCGACCCGCGGCGGACGTGGGGGCCGCCCACGTACCCAGGATCCGGAGGACAGTTATGAAGGCCAACGTCAACGTCGAGTTCGCGAGCGAGGAGATCGAGGGCTTCGTCAAGCGAGCGCTGACCAACGGGATCCTCGACGCGCTCGGTGGGATGGAGCCGCAGCACGTGCAGATGATGCTGGGCGGGATCCAGACCGGCATCGGGATGGTGCTCAGCCAAGCGCAGGCGGCCATGCACGGCAGGCCGCCGCAGCCGGTGCGCGGTTCGGGCGGTCCGTTCGGGCCGCCGAACCCGTTCGGGTCGCCCTTCGGGCCGCCGCAGCCGTACGCCGCGACGGGTGCACCGCCGGGCCCGTACGCGCCGCCGCAGTCGGACAACGTCCGGCCGATCCAGCGCGAGTCGGCGGTGACGGAGCGCTGCTTCCGCATCGAGGCGACGAGGCACCTCGAAGAGGGCTGGGGGTGCTGCGGCTGCTCGACGTACAACGGCGTGCAGCGCACGCACTGCCGGCACTGCGGCCACCCTCGGTGCGGCGCCGTCATCACGCCCGCGCCTGCCGCAGGGCCCGCGCCGCAGGTACCCGCCCAGGCGGTCGAGACGCCGGAGGGGATGACCCACGTCGACGGCGTCGGGTTCGTGCCGACCGAGGCGATCGTCCGCGCGCTGCAGGAAGCCGCTCTGGGGGGATCGCCCGCCAAGACGGAGCCACCTCGGGAACCCACATGAACTACAGGATCCTCGCCCACCTCGTCATCGACGCGAGAAACGACCAGGAGGCGCAGGCCGCCGCCAAGAAGGTGGAGGGGCTGCTCAAGACCGCCATGTTCCGGATGGCCGTCTCGGGCGAGGGGATCCAGCTCGCGGGCGGCGACGGGCGGCCGGTCGTCTACCAGCCGAAGCGCGAAGTGGCGTAGACGAGGCGCCCGAACGCGCGTAGGATTCGTCTTGACAAGATGAGAACCTACGTAGTGCAGCCCGGCGACAGCCCGGCGAGCATCGCGGCGCGGCCAAATATGGCCGGCTGCCCCAAGTGCTCAGTCGACTTGGTCGCCGCCAATCCCCACAAGCCGATCGTCACCATGCCGAACGGCTTTCGCACGTTCAGGACCTTGCGCGCCGGCGAGACGATCAACCTGCCCGACAAGTGGTTCGACGGAAGCCTCGACGGCCGCCCGCCGGCGTACTTCGCGGCGCTCGCGTACGCCGACGGCGTCACACCGTCGACGCTCGGGGACCACGCCGCCGGGATCCTCGGCAACTTCGCCGCGCTCGACGCCGCGACGGCGAAGGTCGGCGCGATGGCTTCGATGGACAACCAGTCGTTCTCCAACGCCGTCGGCGACGCCGGCAGCGCCATCGACGGGGCGATCACCGAGGCGTACAGCAGCAGTAACCCCGCCGCCTCGCAGCCCGCGCAGGCGACCCAGCAGGGCACGCAGTGGGCGTGGAACCGCAACGCCGACCTCGCCGCGGCCATCGCGTCCGGCGACGCGGCGACGCAGACGCAGGCGCGCCTCGACATCCAGAACGCGCTCGCCACCGCGCTCGGCAACGCCAAGCAGGCCCTCTACGCGCTCTACCAGCCCGTCACTGGGCCGGGTGGGACGAGCGGGTTCTCGGCGAGCCTCGTCAGCGCCGCGCAGACGGTGGCGTCCGCCATCGCCGCCGACTCGAACTACTGCGCGTCGGTCGCGCAGCCGGGGACCACGGTCAACACCGCGGTCCACAACTTCAAGGCAGCGTGGAACGCGTCGCAGACGCCCGCCGTACCGATCAACACCGGAAACTACGAGGCGGCGACCGCGACGGCCATCCAGCAGATCTTCGGCTCCGCCCCGGTCCCGTGCGCGGGCGGCGCGCCCGCAAGCGCGCCCGCGGCGCCGGCGGCGCGCCCGCACGCCGCGCTGCCCGTCGCGGCGACTGCGGCAGCGAAGCCAGGGCTGTCGACTGGCGCGGTCGTCGGCATCGGCCTGCTCGCCGCCGGGGCGGTCGGGGGGATCGCGTACGTCGCGACGCGCCGACAACGCGCACAGTATCGCAACGCGCGACCGTGAGCACGACAGCGCAAACGATCGTATGCTCGGTGGGATGATCACCGAGAAGCCCGTCACCGGCGTGAAAGTCGACGAGCGCCCGCACCCGCCGGGCAAGAAGGGCGCGATGCTGTCCTTGCAGGAGGTCGCCGACCGCGCGTGGAAGGGGCGGATGAGCAAGCGCCTGCGCGAGTGGGTGACCCAGCAGCTTGACAAGTGCGGCGTCTCGCGCGGCAGCCGGCGCGAGAAGGCGCAGTGCCTGCTCGACGCGTACCGCAAGAAGGTGCCGTACATCGCCGACCCCGTGATGGGCGAGTTCATGGCGAAGCCCGAGCAGACGCTCTGCCTCGACGAGGGCGGGCTGTGCATCGTCGGTGGCGACTGCGACGACGCGTCACTCACGCTCGCGGCCTGCATGATGTGCATCGGCATCAACGCCATGATCGTCGGCAGCAGCCACCGCGAGCCCCTCGACGTTCCGACGCACGTCTTCATGGCGTTCGAGGACGAACTCGGCGACTGGGTGCGCATGGACGGCACGGCGAAGCTGCCCGTCGGCCAGGCGCCGTCGCGAATGCGCGAGTTCTGGGTGGAGCCCGGCAAGAAGCAGAAGGAGAACATGCAGGGCGACTTCGTCGGCATGAGCGGCGCCGGAGACCTCGGCGCGCCGGCGAGTCGGCTCGACCTCCTCTACCCCGGCATCCGGTAGGGATCCGGGTGGCTGCTCGTTCGCGCGCGCGACTGCGATCGCGCGCGCCGCGCGCGTCGATTTCTACCGCGCACGCGGCAACGTGATCACTCCCTCACGCGCGCGCGAGGGCGCGCGATCGTAACGGTCGAGATCCGCTGGCGATTGTGCGCGTGTTGGCGTGCGCGCTGTGCGCGTGCGCACCCGCAGCTGCGCGGTCGTCCGCGGCGCGCGGTGCGCAACGCCGCGCAAGCAGCGCGCATTTTGTTTTGACGCGCACAGCGCGCACCCGAAACCTTGTCTTCACGCTCGGAACGCGATGACGACGACATGGGGCTCTACGACCAACGGCTTGCCGAACTCAGCGAGTCCCGCCAACGGCGGCGAGTCGCCGATCGTCTCGGCCGGCTCCCCGCGTCGCGCAGCCCGCACGCTCGGCCGGCCGCTGTCGCCCCGCGACCGAGTCTCCACCGCTCCCCGCCGACTCCACCGCCTGCCCTCGAAGAGGCGCGCCGCCGCCCCGCGATGGACGTCCAGTCGCTGCTCTTCAGTCGGGCCGACGGCTGGACGCCGAGCAAGGCGAGGGAATGGGCGAAGTCGCACGGGTACAAGTACGGCAAGGTGCACGTCACCGACCAGTACGTCCGCCTGCGCCAGTTCGACCCGAAGGGTCTCAAGGTCAAGCGAACGATCACGCTCGGGCGCGGGATCCGCGCCGTAGTCGCACGTGAGTCAACGGAGAACAAAGACATGAAGCGTCGCTCCAAGAAGTCGAAGACCACCGCCGCCCCCCGCCGTCGTCGCCGCTCGTCCGCGCGCGCTCGCGAGACCGCGGTCGCCGAGACGCGTCGGCGCCCCGCGCGCCGCCGGCCGGCTCGCCGGCGCGCCCGCGAGACGAGCGTCGCCGAGACGCGCCGCCGGCGCCGCCCTGCCCGCCGACGCCCCCACCGCGCGGAGACGCGGCGCCGAGCGCCGGCCGGCGGATACGTGATGGAGTCGAGCCGCAGGCGCCGCCCGCGCCGGCGCGCCCGCCGGGTCGAGGCGTGGCACGGCAACAAGCCTGGGCACGCGGCCGCCGCCCGCAAGGGCTGGCGCAAGCGCAAGGCCGCTGCGGCGCACCCGCGCCGCCGCCGGTCGCGCGCCCGCGAGTCGACCGTGGCGGAGTCCCGCCCGCGCCGCCGCCGGAGCCGCCCGCGCCGCCGGACGCGCGAGTACGCGTACGAGGCGCCGCGGCGCCGCCGATCCCGCCCGCGCCGGCGCAGCCGCGCGCGCGAGTCGACCGTGACCGAGGCGCGCCGGCACCCCCGCCGCCGCTCCTACCGGCGCCACCACACCGTCCGCGCGGGCGGGGGCGGCGGGAGCTTCGTCGCCGAGATGGGGACCACCGTCCTCACCGCCGGCCTCGGGTTCGTCGCCCTCAACGCGCTCGACCGGTTCCTCGCGACGTACGACCCGTCCGCCGCGCAGAAGCCGACTGACCGATTCACGAGCGACGGCGCGGGAACGCTCGCGAACGCGCTCAACGTCGCGTCGACGCCAAACATCTACCGCATCGGCGCGGCCGTCGTCGTCCCCGCGCTGAGCGCGTGGGCCAGCACGGCCGTCAAGAACCCCTACGGGCGCGCCGCGCTCGAGGGGCTCGCGGTGGGCGGCGGGGTCAACCTCGTCAAGCTCCTCTGGAACAACGTCGTCGTGCCGCTGCTCGCGCCGAAGGACACGTCGACCGCCGGCCTGCAGAAGTCGGTGATCGCGCGCCTCTACCCGGCCGAGATCGCGGCGCACATCAACATGGCGGCCAAGCAGCAGGCCGTCACCGCCGGCGGCGGGTCGGGCGCGCTCTCGGGCGCACCCGGCACGGTCGGCGCTCCGCCCGACGTGGGCCCCTTCGCGTTGAGCGGGTCGAGCGACTACCCCGACGCGGCCCAGGTCCTGCGCCAGCAGGCGGGCATCAGCGGCCCCGGCGGCGACTACCCCTCGCTGCAGAACACCTGGGGTACCGGCGGACCCGGCGGCCCCGCCCAGCCCGGGTCGGGCACGGCCGACTTCCCCACCGCCGCGCAGGCGATGGGGACCGGCCAGCCCCCCGCCTACCAGCCCGGACCGCCGAGCACCCCCGGCCCCGGACCGCAGGTCAACAGCGAGGCCAAGGAGTGCGCGTGCCTCGGTGACGACGGCCAGTCGAACAACGCCTTCCTCGGCTTCGTCGGCGACGAGGTCGAGAAGGACACCCTCTTCACGATCGGCCGCGCGGCCGAGTAACGCAACGAACGCAACGCATACCTAGGAACGAGTCAACGCCCGCGTCGGACCAGGAAACGGCGGGACAGCAAGGAGAGAGACGATGTCGAAGAGCATTCTCGGGAGACGGATGGTGAAGTTCGGCGACAGCCAGGAGAAGGTGCGCCGCGTGCAGTTCGGACTCGGGGAGGCCCCCGGTACCCTCGGTGCGGCGGAGAAGTGCCTGCGCTGCAGCTTCGGCAACATCCCCGTCATCGAGGAGGTCGTCTGGACGGTGCCCCTCCCGCTGACGGTGGAGGAGGCGACGAGCACGTTCGGCGACACGGTGAACCTGCTCTCGGGCAGCTCGTCGGTCCCCGGCGTCGCGTCGATCGACTCGACGTTCCTCATCAACGGCATCCTGCAGACCGACATCCTCTCGCAGGGCATCGGCGTGCACGTGTTCCACGAGCCGATGAGCTTCTCGTCCATCGGCAACGCGTTCCTCGCGCCGTCGGTGGTGGTGGCGCCCCCGCCCTCGCCCGACGTCGTCACGCAGAACGACCTCGCCAACGGCGCGCTCGGCGCCGCCATCACGACGTCCTCGGGCAACTTCCTGCCCGCGGGCATCTCGTGGGGCGCGCCCGCGTGGCGGACCGGCTGGAACTTCATCAACGCCTACCAGTTCCAGTGGAAGACGAGCCAGCGCGAGCTGGTCCTGAACGAGCTGGCGGCCGACGTCAGCTACTTCGGCTCGTTCGCCGACGCCGAGGCGAGCGGCACGAGCGAGCTGCCCATCGTCGAGTTCGTCGCGCAGGTCAACGCGCTCTACCGCAGCAAGGGCGGCACGACGATCTTCCTGCCCTGCGACTTCCGCCGGGTCGGCAGCGTGACGGTCGCCGGCGTCAACGTCGGCATCTTCCACCCGACGCGCGACTTCGACCTCGCGCCCGTCACCTGGGGCGGCCTCCGGTGGCAGGGGTACGGCTGCAAGGGGCAGATGTACCGCCCGATCGAGAGCCCCTGCTTCCTCGAGCGCGGCATCCCCATCGGGATGCTCTTCGTCGTGCAGGACGCCGTGCACCAGGCGAACATGCTCGAGGCGCTGACCATCACCAACGAGCCGCTCGGCACCAACATCGTGCCGGACGCCAACCTCTCGGCCATCACGCTCGGCGGCGCCGGCACCAACGTGATGCTGGAGCAGACCCTCGACGCGGCGCCGGTCAACGTCCCGCAGCAAGTCAACGTCAGCCGCGAGGAGTTCAAGGGCGGCATCGTCAAGCTCGCGATCAAGATCAAGGGCTGGGAGATGCCCGGCGGCTGGAAGGCGTACTGCCAGTCGAACCTGCCGCAGATCATGGCGCCGAAGGCGTCCTGACCTCGGAAAGACGCCGCGAAGTAGGCGAAGTTAGTCGCGTAGACGGGCGGCGCGGGAAGATGCCGCGTCGCCCGTTTCGCGTTTGAGGAGGCGAGGAATGGTCCCGCGAGACAGAGACGTCCGAAATCTGGCGCTGTACGCGCCCAAGATCGCGCTCGGCATGGTGCTGGGCGTGCCGCGCGTGCCGTTCTTGGACGACATCCCCATCGTCTTCTCCTCGTCGACGGTGAACGCGCCGCCCGTCGTGCAGTCGTTCCAGAACAACCTCTCGCAGGACACGCTCATCGAGCGGGTGACGTTCAACCTGTTCCAGCAGAACAGCTTCCCCGGCAACCCGTTCCAGAGCCTCTACTTCAACCAGCTGAAGCAGTCAGGAGGGACCGGGGTGGGCGTCAAGGTCGCCGTGTACGGCGCGCCGAAGTACGACCTCGCGAACTCGGACACCTTCATCGACCTCGGCAACGTGTTCGACGTGCTCGCGACGACGTGGCCGGAGGGCTGGCCGCTCCCGAAGCAGTCCAACGTCAAGATCTCGGCGATCCTGCTGCAGACGCCGGTGAGCGTCCCGTTCAACGTCGAGGTCACCTTCACGGGGTTCTCGTTCCTCGCCAAGGAACTCGACGACATGAGCGACGCCGACGCGCGCGCGGCGCTGCGCAAGCTCGGCATCGAGACCCCCGACCCGAACGCGCTCATCGCCACCCACTGATCCCCCATGAAGTCCTCCGTCGCGAAACTCGTCAAGCTCCAGGGCGTCGCCGGCGGCGTCGCGCAGG
>Ga0187812_1000818_pt1 | contig 10711 bp, 9 predicted proteins | sample NC_S_2_FD_130582 | JGI IMG/M metagenome (GOLD analysis project Ga0187812, IMG submission 130582) | Wetland sediment microbial communities from Neuse River Estuary, North Carolina, USA - ASW-S_2 | ecosystem: Environmental > Aquatic > Freshwater > Wetlands > Sediment | place: USA: North Carolina... | reverse complement strand
TTATCCGAGGGCCCGCCTGCCTGGATGAAACAGCTTGAAACCAGTTTGACAAACAACAGGTCAAAAGTACCTCTCCGTGATCTCAATGTGAAAGTGTGGGATGGAGAAGAAACAAGAGATCTCACTTTCCAGGAGAGTGGAGTGGATTCAGGTGGAGATAACCTGGATGTTGTCGATAGCTTGCCGACCAATCCACTTATGGTGGCAAGTTCACCAAAAATCAGTACACCATCTTTTACACATTCCAATCTTTCTGGCGCAGACGTTGACCAGGAGGAAGTTGCGGAAGAATTACCGACTAATCCTCTCATGACAAGTTTATCCCAAAATATACCGCTGAGTCGTGTCTCGTCTTCGCCTGGAATAGACTTTGACAATGGAAAATTGTCGCATGACGATATTGAGGATATTGCGACTCGACCCTATGTGGCTCAACCGCGTAACATATCACGCGAGATAGAAAAGCCTATTCAACAGCAGAGACAGGCAATGCAGCCGCCAACTGGATTTGCGAATAGTCCTGCAATGCAAAGACCTGTGACACCTGTGCCACTTCCCCAGTCCCAATTCCCGCCTGCGCAACCTTCCAGGCAAACTCCTCCTGTATCAATGCCCGTACCACCTTTAGCCAGACCCAAAAAGGACAACCGTAAACGTCTTGCTATTGTGTTTGGTCTCCTTTTCATCTTACTGCTTGGTGGAGTAATTGCATGGGTTATTGTCGCTCAGCCCTTTTCTGTTTCTGAAATAACGAAAACAACTCAGAATTTTACAGATACCTCTCTAGCCGTATCACTACAATATCCCCAGAATTGGGCTGTTGATGTAAATAAGCAGAATGGAACGGTCAATTTTTATGACGATAATCATACTGATCAGGTGAACATCACTGTTGTAGTGGCTGGTAACCAGAGTATCGATCAGTATATGGCAAAGACCGTGAGTTCAGTGGGTATTACTGCACAGAGAACACAGCCAGAAGTTTCATTTGCAGGAGCTACGTGGCAACAGATTCAGGGAAGTGTTCAAGAAAGTGGAGCAAATTACACAGCAACGTTACTGGTCACTATGCATGGTGGGCATTACTATACCATCTTACAGCTAGCACCCTCCCCCACGTATCCTCTTGAAGAACAACTGGTATTTTCTAAAATGCGCTCATCATTTCAATTTTAAGGACGCTTCTATACGTACAAGTGAATGGATGCTATAATATCGCAGTCATACCGGCATTATTCACTCAAATAATGTGCTGAATCGAAAGGAGCGTGCGGTACCACGCGAAAGTGGGCTGCGCAAAGATACAAACGCTATGGAAGATATTCGGTTTGAACGACATTTCCGCACACCATATTCCGAAAGCTACTACATTATGCAAGGAGTTGGGATGCAGACAAACAACCGTCTTGGAACTGTTGATATTCACTTCACATCAACTGCTGTTCACGGAACACTGATATTAGAACGTGACCTTGAAGAGATTGAATTGACAAAACTCATTGAGCAAATCGATGAGGATCTTGTGCTCTCTGCTGATATGCCTCGCGATGATTTTCTGGTAAGCGTTTATGTTGGTAGAGATGTCGGTTTTTATAGCGATGAATATTTCGCCGAAGAGACCGATTCTGACTTAGAGTTTAATGACGATGACGAGCTATAAACGCGTCGTGCGTGCTTTGCTGTGTTTACGCTAAGGTCAGCTCTCAACTAATCCTCTAATAAGCCGCGCCGCATAGCATATTTTACTAATTCGGCGCGGCTATGCAGATTGAGTTTATCCATGATATGGGTACGATGAGTATCTACCGTTTTAGGACTTATGACAAGGCGTTCCGCTATCTGATTATTGGTAAATCCTTCAGCTACAAGCTTTAAAATTTCCCGCTCTCGTTCTGTCAAAATGCTATAACTATCCTTCTCTTCACCTGCATTTACGCGCTGCAAGTAATCCCCTACCATGACTGATTGTGCGCTTGGTGAGAGATAGAAGTTTCCATTTTGAACGACATGTAGCGCGGAAATCAATTCCGTATCTGCGGCCTCTTTGAGCATATAGCCTGAGGCGCCTGCTCGCAGCGCTTGAAAAACATACTCATCATTTTCATGCATGGTCAAGATCAAAATCTTCACATCAGGCAGCGCTTTTTTGATTTGCCTTGTTGATTCAATGCCATTCATATCTGGCATAGTGATATCCATTAAGACGATATCAGGATGTAGGCGTTGTGACTCTTGTATGGCCTGCCGACCATCATGCGCTTCGCCAATCACATCCATATCAGGCTGGGCATTGAGCATCATTTTAAGCCCAGCACGCAAAATTGTATGATCGTCAACTAATAAAATGCGTATTTTCATCTAAGATTCCTGACATAGAATGGCGTATCCATTATGATTACCTGTTATTATTTCAAACTGCCAGTTCATTTCTGTTTTGAAGCTGCAGCGTTCTCACAGAAGGCAGTGGAATGCTGACTTCAATAATTGTACCTTGCCCAGAAGTGGAATGTATGTTTAGTGTTCCATCTAGCAAAACAGCCCGTTCATTCATGCCTGCTAACCCCAGACCACGTTCTTGTCCTGGGGTTTTGAGTAATGCTTCGTAATCGAAACCTACACCGTCATCAGTAATTCTAGCATAGACCATATCGGTCTCTTCTTTCAATGTAATAGTGACTCTGTTTGCGTTTGCATGCTTTGCCGTATTAGTTAAACACTCCTGCACGATTCTATAAAGAGCTGTTTCCATCTCCGCTGGCAACCTCTCCTTGAAACCTGTAGCATGAAATTTAACATCGATTGAACACTTTTTCTGGTATTCCTTTACATACCAGCGAAGAGCCGGGAGCAATCCCAGGTCATCAAGTGCGCTAGGTCTGAGATCAATACTCAAATTACGAATAGCTCGGAGTGTTGAATGAGCAAGAGCGCGTGTATCTGCTATGCGTTCACGCGCTTCTTGTGTCTCCACCGTCTCTTCAAGCAACGTCAAACTTATGAGAAGTGAAGTGAGCACCTGGCTGGTTTCATCATGCAGCTCACGAGCAATACGCTGGCGTTCCTGCTCCTGTGCTTGAATGATTTGACTGGCTCGTAGACGCGAAGCTTCATCCAGTGCTTCAAGAACCATGTTAAAAGCTTCAGCAAGCTGGTCTGCTTGCGAATCAATACCTGTAAGTGGTGCTCGTAACGAACGCTCACCTGCCCGAACCCGCTTCATCACCTTTCCTAACTCCGTCAAAGGCCGAAAAGCGATCTGTAAAACGACAAAATTAAGCGCAACACTGACCAACCAGCCGATGGTAATGAAAATTATCAAGGACATCGGTGTTGCATATGGACTTACGTTTAGATGTGTTGCGAGCCACGTTCCACCAGTGGCGCCAACAAAAATAATCAGACTATTAGCGATGAGCACTTTATAAAAAATAGGGATACCAAGCAGTGTTTTAAGCATAGGATTATGGCTTTGCTTGTTTTGCTCTGACATCCTGTCGGTTTGATCCATTGTGAACATCCTTTTTAGCTGTGAGATCCTTTGCTTTACAGGTATTGTAGTGAATATTCCAGATATGGGCAAGCCTATCAAAGCGTTTAGGGCTTCTCAAAGTGCTTCTTCACCTGGTCTGGCTCGCTTGCGAGCCGTGTCGTGACAATGTGGAAAGTTTGTGTGAGCTCATGAGCTCACACAAACTTTCCACATTGTCACATGAGCACGCCGCAGGCGCGCAGAAAACAAGAACACACTTAGACTTAATAAAAGCCCTGATACATTTAGCATGGGTGTTACTGATGCGAGGAGTGAAATCAGGTGACTGTAATATAAAAATCAGGTGCTCACCTGATGTGCCTCTTCTCATGTTAAAGTAATCTTAGTTTAGATTCAAAAACATCTTGGGCATAGCTCTTCTCAATTCCCTCAAGATGCGTTACAATCAGAGCAGGGTATTCATTGTGTGGCGTTTATGTTATAATTTGCCACACAAAATATAGACTATTTGCTTAACGGTCTTGACAAGATAGCCCGCAATAATCTTTTGAGGAGGCATTGTGAGTTCTCTTCCTAAAAAAAGCTTGCTCGACACAATGACACAAAAGTTGGTCGAGAGTCAAGTTTGGCGCTCTATTTTTCGCCACGGTTATCCCGATACCCCGTTGAACCAGAGTCTGGTTATGATGGGCAACGTATTTCTGCACTTGCATCCGGTTAAAGTCAGTCGCCAGGCAATGAAGATTACCTATACCTGGTGTATGGGCGGAATCTCGTTTTTCTTATTTCTTTTGCTGACAATCACCGGCGTTTTTCTGATGTTTTATTATATACCAGACACGAATCAGGCATATCAGAACATCAACCAGCTAAGCACCGCTGTCTCATTTGGCCACCTGACGCGTAATATGCACCGCTGGGCGGCACACTTGATGGTGGTTTCGGTGACGCTGCATATGATTCGTGTCTTCTATCACGGTGCATACAAGCCCCCCAGAGAGTTTAACTGGGTGATTGGCGTTTTGCTCTTCTTGGTCACCCTGTTCTTGAGTTTTACTGGCTATCTTCTTCCCTGGGATCAGATCGCTATCTGGGCTATCACTGTGGGTACTAACCTGGCACCTTACACTCCGATTCTTGGTGATCCTGTGTATAAAGTGCTCGTAGCCGGTTCAGCAGTAACTCAAAGCACGTTGGTTCGTTTCTATGTGGGTCATGTAATCTTTTTGCCTTTGATTGCAGCATTGCTGATGGCCGTTCATTTCTGGCGTATTCGTAAGGATGGCGGTGCAGCCGGACCTCCCCCGCCTTCTCGTAGAGAGTTGGAAGTGCGAGCAGAGCATGTAGCCGCTGGTTCTGCGCAGCAATAGTGGACAGAAGTTGTTCCGTGTATAGGTCAGTCGATTGCACGTTGCTCGTTCTCTATAAGTGAGAGGATATCCCATCATGTCAATTGAACAGGAAGAGCCAAAAGTACAAACACAAGCATCCGCTACCCAGCGACGCTATCGTACGCTGGCAGTAGTGAAACAAGAAGCAATCACTCGTGTTGAAAAACCGCTTGAAGATTCCGTGTTTGTCTGGCCTCATTTGCTTGTGCGCGAGTTTTTTGCTGCGACTGCTGTCATGGTAATGGTCACTTTACTCTCTATTACCATTGATGCGCCGTTGCGAGATCCCGCAAATCCGAACGTGACTCCAAATCCGGCCAAAGCGCCATGGTACTTTCTTGGGTTACAGGAGTTGCTACACTATTTCCCGCCCACCACTGCTGGGATAATGATACCAGGTTTAGTGCTCGCCGGTTTGGCCATTTTGCCTTTTGTCGATCGTAACCCTAGCCGTGCTTATAACGATCGAAAGTTGGCAATTGTGACTTTCACTATGTTTGCCGTGTTTTGGGCATTCATCACGCTCGCGGGGAGCTTTTTCCGTGGACCCGGCTGGACGTGGGTCTGGCCATGGCAGGCAATGTACTTTGACCTGTAAACTCCAGAATTAGGAAGAGAGGACAATTTTGGGTATCAATACTCCTCCCATTTCGCCTCAGCAGTATGAAGTCTTACATGGAGGCGGTGCAGAGGCAGCCGAGATAGCAAAACAACGGCTGTCCCGACGCCGTTTCTTGCGCAGATCTATGTTGGCGGTGTTCGGATTGTCGGCGACTGCAAGTGTGGCTGGCTCCTTATATTTTATGTACCCGAATCTCGCTGGTCAGTTTGGCGCTGATCTGACAGTTGGGAAAATAACGGATTTTCCTGGGGCTCAGCCCAAAGACTTCGCATTAGGCCAGGCTGGTGTGTTCTACATTCAGGCTGCCAAGACCTACCTGGTTCACCTTGCTCCGGGCACGCAATTTTTATTAAGCGGCTCCGATCTTGCAGATCAGTTAAGTTCGGAAAGCTTTGTTAAGGGGGTTGATGGCTCTCATTGGGTTGCCCTCTACCAGCGTTGTGTCCATCTCGGCTGTACGTATGCGTACCGCGCCGACTGTGCTAGTTTCAAGTGTCCCTGTCATGGTTCGCACTATAACGTTGATGGTGAGTACCTCGACGGGCCTGCTCCCAGAAGTGCGGACCGCTTTGCTATGTCTTTCAGTGGAATAGATGTGATAGTCAGCACAGGTACGATCAATAATACGGTACCTCATCCTGATGCTTCTACCCGCCTGCTCGCGCCACCACCCGAGGTTTGTGTGTAGAGCATACTAAATTGCCCGACCATTTTGAGAGAGTTGTAGTAAGGAAGTGTAGTTATGACAGATCCTGTACAGGCTGCAATAGGTATCATAGTTGCGCTGATTGTCGTTGGCGCTTTACTCTATATATTTTATTCTCGTACCAACTCGGTTGAGAAAACAGGATTTGGCGCCTTGATGATGCTGGCTATCGTTTCTCTGTTGATCCCTGTTTTCTGGATTACAGAATCCAATGCGCAAGAGATTTCTACAGTGCAACAGCATACTACCGATGTCAGTCGCGGTGCAGCACTTTTTGCCCAGTATTGCCAGCAGTGCCATGGCATCAATGGACAGGGCTTGATTGGACCTAAACTCAATGGGAATCCTGTCGTCAATAAGTTTACAGACGCCGATATCTTACGTATTATCAGTGGTGGTGTCGCCAATACGGCCGATCCCTCCCAGTTGCTCATGCCTGCATGGCTTGAGGACTATGGTGGACCGCTCACACAGATCGATATCCAGTATTTATTTGCTCTTATTCGTTCATCTGATCCAGATTACCTGGCTAAAAATGGATTCCCAACTGGTCCAGGCTCCAATGGCTTTGACCAGGTTCCACCACTTTTACAGGCATCTAATCCTACTGCCTATCAAACCGCTGTAGCGCAGGCAACTGCGGCCGCTGGTGTTGGTCAATTTGGTACACCCGTTGATGCAACCAGTTCAACTTCAGTTATCATTAACATCACATTACCACCTTCTGGTGCCACATGTAGCCCTGCCTGCTTTGCACCCACGAATATAAAGGTCAAGGTTGGCACAACCATCACCTGGGTCAATAAGAGCACTACACCACATACTGTGACGGCCATGGTGGGCGAGAATCCAGCTTCTGAAACACCTGCACCGCAGATATTTGACTCTGGCGTTAACAAGTTACTTCTGCCCGGCCAGCATTTCACCTATACAGTAACGCCGGCTGCCTACAATTTTAATAAAAACCATGTCGTTCTCTACTATTGCCAGATTCACCCTGCTATGGTAGCTGAACTGACAATTGTTACGTAATGGGTTTTACTGGTATTGCGTCTAAAAAAGAGGCGCAATACCCTCAATAGTTTTGATATTTGTTCCAATGCATGTCGCACAAAAGCATTCGCGATATGGTGAAAGGGATTGCGATCCATGCAACAAGCACAACAACGGGCCAATGGTAGCAAGGTGCCCGCGCAAACCGAGCGCATTTCGTGGGCACGCTCGATGATCTTCGCCGCTGGCTTCTTTTTTCTTGCGGCTCTTCTGATTGGTCAAATCCCGGGCTATATTAATTTAGCCATGACCGCCTCATCTCTGGTTGGATTCGAGCAAGGGATCCTTGCCCTGGCGGTCGTGTGCCTGATGGGATTTATTGTTATTCAGATAGTCGTCATGCTCTTTGACCCGAAGCCTGTCATTCCTCCAATCGCTCTTAGTGTGTTAGGTGTCCCAATAGCTCTTGCCGGCTTAGCCGTTATGCTCTGGGCATCATATACCAATAATCAGTATTTTCCCGCGCAAAACGTCTACTGGTTCCCTTTACTTGGAGGGAATGTGCTCTGGTTTCCGCCACTCTCATTTGATCTGATTATGCTGGGTGTAGCAATAATGGGTGTGGGTATTATTCTGGTATTTTTCAGTATCCTTGCTCTACGAGAACAGCGCAATCCTGATCGTAGCGATGCAGGTACGACAGCTGCTGTCAGAGCTTTGATCAGTTTTGGTATTTCATTTCTAATCGTATTTATGCTCTTTTATATGCTGGTAAGCCCTCAAAGTTTTGCTGCGTCTCATGGTTTGAGTCTTGCCGTCGTGAATACAATTTTTAACGTCTTCCTGGGTATTGCTATATTTTGTACGTTAGGCGCATTTGCGCTTCGTTTCCACTACCTGTTGAGGCCCGTACGAAAGCGCACCATGTCTGGTCTCTATGTTGTTGGTATTAATTTGGCACAGATAGGCGTGATTTTCCTGTTGGCATGGTTCCTTGTCTATCCTGCGATTGCCTGGATTCACACCTGGACATTTGTAGGTCTGGGCAATTACCTGACTATCTGTGGAAAGGCATCTGATGTTCCGCAATCCTGTTCATTCTCGCAGCAGGCAGGGTATATTATTAATGCTGCTGTCACAACGGGCTTCTTTGTGTTGATGATGGCTGGCATCGCTGTATGGAAAAGCAGGCGTAATCTCGTCGTTGTTAGCTGCCTCACGACAACAGCGGTACTCGCTATGGCAACACTTCTGGTGCATATGCATCCAGATGAACTTTTTATTGCTGAACTTCTAACAGGTGGCATGCTGGTGCTTGCAGTAATCTGGACGAGCGTTGCTCGTCGCGAATTCGCTGTCGTCGGTGAACGAAATCTGGGTTGTGTTGGTCAATGGCTCGTTGTAGGTACCTGTCTGTTTATTTACATTGCCAGCTTTGGTTTTTTCTCAATCCCAGGTTTCAGAGAGACAGAGCCAAATATTCCTTCCACTCCCGGAACTGGTTTCAATGCTGGAATTACCGGTGGCGCTCATGCTATTGTAGTGTTTTTTGTTATAGGCATACTTGCAGCTATTCAGTTCTATTTCCTTGTGCGCAATCGTTATCGTGTATAAGGGGTGCCTCTGTTCATGTCTCCGAAAGGAGCATAGGATGCAATAAAATGGCGAAAGGTAAATGTTCCTTTCGCCATTTTATTGCCAGGTGATATACTGGTCTTACCTTTGTTTTAGATATATGGGGGAGCCATATTGAAAACGCCTGAACAGCTTAAAATACTCATTCTTGCAGCGGAAGTTGTACCATTTGCCAAGGTCGGGGGGCTCGCGGACGTTGTTGGAGCCTTACCAAAAGCACTTCAGGAACTTGGGCACGATGTACGTGTGTTTATGCCACGTTATGGCCAGATCAAACCAGATAGATTCAAGTTGACGACTGTTCTGGATACTGTTTATGTTAGCATGGCGACTTTCAAAGAGCAGGTTGGTGTATGTCAGGGCGAAATTGGGGATGGGATTCCAGTCTATATGATTGATGCACCACGATACTTTGACCGCGAAAACATCTATGGATACACAGATGATGGTGAGCGTTTCATCCTGTTTTGTCGTGCTGCACTCGAATCGATGCGTTTACTTGGTTGGTCTCCCGATATTGTACACTGCAACGACTGGCAGACAGGTATCGTTCCCAACTGGATGCATACTGTTTATCGAGATGATCCATTCTTCGCTGATACAGCTACAGCTTATACCATTCATAATCTAGCCTATCAAGGTATTTTTGGCTATCGTATCCTGGAAGTGGCAGGGGTTGCAACTGGTGGATTCCTTTATCCTCAAATCGTTGAACTTGCAAATGTCGTTGATATTATGGGACGTGGCATTCTCTTTGCTGATGCTGTGACGACGGTAAGCGAACGCTATGCTCAGGAGATACTCACCCCCACGTTTGGTGAGAAATTAGATCAACTTCTTCGTTCGCGTCGCGATCGATTATTCGGCATTCTCAATGGCATTGATTACCAGGAAATGAACCCTGCCAGTGATCGCTATATTCACACATGCTATGATTCAAATACGCTAGATAAACGTGCTGAAAATAAACAGGCGCTTCAAGAACGGGCACATCTTCCCATGAAGCCAGATGTACCGCTTCTCAGCATGATTTCGCGCCTGGCGGATCAGAAAGGCTTTGATCTACTCGCGCAGATTATCCAACCATTACTGGCTCAGGGTATCCAGTTAGTTGTTCTTGGCATTGGCGATCAACATTACCATGAAATGTTCCAGAATCTGGCCGCTCGATATCCTGAACAAGTTGCTATCTTTCTTACCTTCAATACTGAATTGGCTCAATCCATCTATGCTGGTAGCGATATGTTCTTGATGCCCTCGCGTTTTGAACCTTGCGGCCTTGGTCAGTTAATTGCTATGAGGTATGGCAGCGTGCCTATAGTCCGCAGTGTTGGTGGTCTGGCCGATACCGTACATGAATATGATCCGCGCACTGGTGAAGGCAATGGGTTCGCCTTCACCAACTATGATCCCTGGGAGTTGTTCGCTGCCATCGTACGCGCTCTGGAATTATATCGCTTCAAAGAGATCTGGCGTACCTTGCAACAACATGGTATGGCTGCTGATCACTCCTGGCTAGCATCAGCTCTACGCTATGTGGAAGTTTACCGCAATGCCATAGCATTTCATAAAAGCGGCAAGTGATGTCTCCGCGTTAGCCCATTTACGGGGCGCGTAAGGGGCCTCCAAAATCCTTATTATGAGTTGACCAGCCATCAGGAGTCGAAGTCCTGTCACAGTGATCGAGGAAGCCAGTCAGTTTTGCCTCTGTCATATCTGCCAGGTGAACGATTAAAGCCTCGATAGTCGCGGGATAGACCGGTGAGCCAAATTCCTTTGTGCCGTGGTGTGCTAGGATAATATGGAGCAAATCCAGTCGCATTGCTTCATCCATCTCAGTTATATGCTTTGCATGTTGCTCTACATACTGTGTT
>Ga0187812_1000815_pt1 | contig 10732 bp, 11 predicted proteins | sample NC_S_2_FD_130582 | JGI IMG/M metagenome (GOLD analysis project Ga0187812, IMG submission 130582) | Wetland sediment microbial communities from Neuse River Estuary, North Carolina, USA - ASW-S_2 | ecosystem: Environmental > Aquatic > Freshwater > Wetlands > Sediment | place: USA: North Carolina... | reverse complement strand
CGGCGCAGCTACCCCGACGCGCCCTGCGCAAGCCGGGGCGAGGTCGCACAGGCCGTGGCCGACGCGCTTGGGGCGCTCACGGCCGGCCCCGGCCGCCTGCCGGCGATCGGGGCGCTGGAGCTGACGGTGGAGGGCGCGGCCAGGGATCGGCGCACCGTGCGCCGGGAACTGCTGCGGCCGACGCGGGAGCGGCGCCGGCTGGAGGCGGCCCTCCTGGGCATGGCCCTCGCCGCGGCGGGCGGCGAGGTGCGGGAGATCTGCCTCAGTCTCCTGCCGGCGGTGGAGGATGCGCCAGAGGTCCAGGAGCGGGGCCTCTTCTACCCGGTCGCGGGCAGGCCGCGGCGCGCCTGCGCCGGGCCGCCGCCGCTCGAGCGGCTTCCCGGCCGCGAGCAGCGCCTTGCGCACTACGATCCCTACAGGCGCGGCGAGGCGCGGCTGCAGCCGTAGACGGAGAAAGCGGGGGAGGCCATGTCGAGACTCGTGAACCGTCCGGTGCCCGTGGCGGCGCGCAGAGACGGGGCGCCGCTCGCCTTCTCCTTCCGCGGCCGCCACCGCGTGGCGCAGGTGCTCGAGGCCTGGCGCGAGGCCGGCGAATGGTGGGAGGGGCGCGGTGAGCGCCAGGTCTACCGCGTCGAGACGGAAGGCGGCGGCGTCTTCGAACTACTCTTCGACCTCGACCGCCGCGACTGGACCTTGACCCGCACCTACGACTGAGGCGCAAGGCGGCGCGGCCCGGTCCGCGCGACGGCGAGGCGCGACATGCCCCTTGCGATCGGTCCCGGCGGCTCCGCGACCTAGGCCGGCTCCCGTCCCACCCGGGACAGGCGCCGGCCGTCCGTCACCCCAGGAAGGATGGATGCTGTTTGGTGCACCTGCACGTGCACTCCGCCTTCTCGCTCCTCGACGGCACGGCGATGCCCGAAGCCCTGGCGCGGCGCGCGCAGGAGATCGGCCTTGAGGCGATCGCCCTCACCGACCACGACAGCGTCAGCGGCGTGCCCTCGCTCGGGCGCGCGGCGCGGCGGCTCGGCCTGGAGGCGATCGCCGGCAGCGAGGTGACGCTGGAGGACGGAGCGCGGCTCATCCTGCTGGCGACGGGACCGGAGGGCTACGGCGAACTCTGCCGTCTGCTGACGACGGCGCATCTCGGCGCCAGGCGGGGAGCGCCGCGCCTGCCCTACCGCGAGCTCGAGGGCCGGTCCGGGCTGATCGCGCTCACCGGCGGGCGCGAGGGGCCGGTCGCGCGGGCCCTGCTGGCGCGGCGGGCGGACGAGGGCGAGGAGATCCTGCGGTGCCTGCGCGCGGCATTCGGGGACCGGCTCTATGTGGAGGTGCAGCGATCGGCCCTGCCCGGGGACCGCGCGCTGGAAGCGGGCCTTGGGGAACTCGCCGGCCGCCTTGGCCTGCCGCAGGTGGCGACGGCCGGCGTGCACCACCTGCGGCGCGAGGACTTCTGGGTGCACGATCTCCTGACGTGCGTGCGGCTCGGCTGCAGCGTCGACGAGGTGCGGGCGGGGCGCCCCCTGAACGGTGAGCGCTACCTCCTCTCGACGGCCGAGATGGCCGAGCGCTTCGCGGACCGGCCGGATCTCCTCGCGGCGAGCGACGAGATCGCGGCGCGCTGTGCGCCGGCGATCCCGCCGGGCGTGCGGCTCTACCCGGCCTTCCCGCTGCCGCCCGGCCACACCGCGCAGGGCACGCTCGAGCAGCTGGTGCGCGAGGGGGCGCAGCGCCGGTACGGCAGCCTGCACGGCGAGGTGGGGCGGCGCCTGCGCCACGAGCTCGGCACGATCGCGGAACTCGGCTTCGCCGAGTACTTCCTGCTCGTCTGGGATGTCGTCCGCTTCGCGCGTTCGGAGGGGATCCGGGTGGCCGGGCGCGGCTCGGCGGCCGACTCGGCCGTCGCCTACTGCCTCGGCCTGACCGAGGTCGACCCGGTCGCGCGGCGGCTCCTCTTCGAGCGCTTCCTGAGCCGGGAGCGCGCGGAGCGGCCGGACATCGACCTCGACTTCGACCACCGCGCGCGGGATCGCGTCGCGGCGTACCTCTTCCACCGCTACGGGGCGGAGCACGTCGCGGCCGTCGCGACCTACCAGACGTTCCAGGGGCGCTCCGCCGTGCGCGACCTCGGCAAGGCCCTCGGCTTCCCGGCCGCGGAGGTCGCGGAGCTGCAGCGCCGGCTGCCGCACATGCCGGCCGACGCGATCCTGCGGCGCTGGGACCTCTTTCCCGAACTCCAGGCCGCGAGCGGCAGCGCACAGCGCCTGGGCCTGCTGCTGCGGGCGGCGGCGGCCGTCGCCGGCCTGCCGCGCCACCTCGGCACGCATCTCGGCGGGCTGATCGTGAGCCGCCAGAACGTGAGCGATGTGGCCCCGCGCCAGATCTCGGCCAAGGGTGTCGCGATCGTGCCGTTCGACAAGGTGGACGTCGAGGACCTCGGCTTCCTCAAGCTCGACCTCCTCAGCCTGCGCACGCTCGCCGTGCTCGACCAGGCGTACGCGGCCGCGCCGGAACTGGCCGAGGCCAGGGCGGACGAGGACCCGGCCGCGCTGGCGCTCGTCAGCCGGGGCGAGACGATGGGCGTCTTCCAGCTCGAGAGCCCCGCGCAGCGCGCCCTGCAGGGGCAGATGGACGCGCGGGGCTTCGAGGACATCGTGCACGCGCTCGCGATCATCCGGCCGGGCCCGATCAAGGGCAACATGGTCACACCGTACCTGCGGCGGCGCGCCGGCAAGGAGAGCGTCACCTACCTCGACCCGCGCCTGCGGCCCATCCTCGAGAAGACCTACGGCGTCGTGCTCTTCCAGGAGCAGGTGATCGAGATCGCGGCGGCGATCGGCGGTTTCACGCCAGGCGAGTCGGACCAGCTGCGGCGCGTGATGACGCACGCGCGGTCGGTGGCGGAGATGGAGGAACTCGGGGAGCTCTTTTGCGCGAAGGCGACGGCGAACGGCTGCGAGAGCGGCGTGGCGCGCGAGATCTTCACGATGCTCCAGGGCTATGCGAGCTATGGCTTTCCCGAAGCGCACGCCGCCGCTTTCGCGCATACGGCCCTGCGCAGCGCGCAACTCGCCGCCCGGCGTCCGGAGGCGCTCTTCGCCGGCCTCCTGTCCCAGCAGCCGATGGGCTACTACCCGCCGCACATCCTGGTGGGCGAGGCCATGCGGCGCGGCGTCCGCTTCCGCCCGCTCGACATCCGGCGCTCCGAGGACGCCTACGCCGTGGAGGCGGACGGCGGCGTGCGCGTCGGCCTGTGCGCGGTGCGCGGCCTCGGCGCGGCGGAGCGGCGGCGGATCCTCGCCGCGCGGGAGGAGCGGCCCTTCACGGGCGTCGCCGACGTCGCGCGGCGCGCGGGACTCAAGGCCGACGGGCTCACGGCGCTCTGCGACGCTGGGGCCTTCGATCCCTTCGACCGCAACCGGCGCCGGCTGCTCTGGCAGATCGGCCGGCAGCCGGGGGAGGACGGCCTCTTTGCGCCGGCGCCCCAGGACATGCCGGACTTCGCGCCCTGGCAGCGCTTCTGGCGCCAGGAGGCCGTGCTTGGCCTGCGCGGCCCCGCGCGCCTCGCGTCCGCGGCCAGGGCGGCCCTCGCGGGCCAGGGCATCCTGAGCGTCCGTGGGGTCAAGAAGCTCCGCCATGGCCAGGAGACCCGCGTCGCCGGCGTCCTGTTCCGGCCGCACCGCCCGCCGACGCGCAGCGGGGCCGTCGTGGCGTTCTTCATGCTCGAGGATGAGACAGGGCTTCTGGACCTCGTGGCGATGGAGGATCTCTACCGCCGCCAGGGCGACCTCCTGTTCGGCAGCCCGCCGCCCATCCTGGCGGTGCGGGGACGGGTGCAGCGCCGCGGGCGCGGTCTCACCGTGCGCGCGGAAGAACTCTTTGAGCCTGAGCTCGGTCTGCGCGTAGAATGAGGCGGAACGCAGCGAGGAGGGAGAGCGTGCTGGACGAGAGCGAAGGCGGTGCCCTGCGCCAGGTGATCGCCGTGGTCCCCGAACCCCGGCTCGGGAAGGTGGAGGCCTTCCTGCGCCATCGCCAGCGCCGCTTCACGCGCCTGTTGGCCCAGGGCGGCTTCCTGCGGCGCGGCAGCGCTGTGCTGCTGCTGGTGGCGCCCGAGGCCGAGGTGGACGGGATCGTGACCGACCTGCGCCAGAGTGCGGGACCTGCGCAGCCGCGGGCCCAGGGGGAGTGGGAGAGCGGTACGGTCGTCTTCGTGCTGCCGCTCGAGACCTCCCTGCACCTGTGACGCCCGCACCCGCGGCCGCCACCTTGGACTGGCGGCGCGGCGACCGCTACCTCGCCTTCTCGCCGCACCCGGACGACGCGGAGCTCGGCTGCGGCGGCACGCTCTGGCAACTGGCGCACGGCGGCGCCGCCGTGCGGATCGTCGTGGTGACGGACGGCAGGCTCGGCACGCGCGATCCTGCGCTGACGCCGGCCGAGGTGGCGGAGCTGCGCGCGCAGGAGGCCGCGGCGGCCGCGAACGCGCTCTCGGCGGACCTTCGCCGGCTCGGCCTGCCGGACGGCGGCCCGCACGACCCCTACGACCTGCGGGACCGGCTGATGCGCGAGATCCGCCTGTGGCGGCCGGACTACGTCTTTGCCTGCGACCCCTGGCTGCCGTACGAGGCCCATTCCGACCATCGGGCGGTGGGGCTGGCGGCGGCGGAGGCCGCGCTGCTCTCGGGCCTCGTCCACTGCGCGCCCGACAGCGGCGAGCCGTGGACGGTGGCGGGCATCCTCTTCTACTTCCCCGCGCGGGCCGACATCCTGAACCCTCTGAGCCGGGACGCCCTCGCCGCGCGCGAGCGCGCGATCGCCTGCCACGCCTCGCAGTTCGCGCCCGGTGATCCGTACCTCGAGCGGCTCGGCCGCGAGATGGCGGACAGGGGGGCGACCCTGGGGAGCCCTGCGGCCGAGGCGCTCCACCTCAGGCGCCGCACGGACCTCCATATACCGTCCCCGGCCTGACGGCGGCGGGCGGACTCGCCGGGCGGGGCGCCGGGGGCGCCTCGGCCTGTGCGTCCGCGACGAGCTGGGAGAGCGTCACGGAGCGGTAGCCCCGGGCGTCCATGGCCCGCAGGATGGCCGCCATCGCCTGCACCGTCTGCTGGCGCGGCGCCCCGCCGTCGTGCATCAGCACGATCTCGCCCGGGCGCAGGTTCTGCAGCACGCGCCGCGCGATTGTCCCCGGACCGGGGTTCTGCCAGTCCAGGGTGTCGACGCTCCACAGGACCACGGTCATGTGCAGGCTGGCCGCTACGGCGACCACCTGGCGGTTCATGTTGCCGTAGGGCGGGCGGACGAACGCCGGCCGCCGGCCCGTGAGCTCCTGGATGAGGTCGGCGGTGCCGCCGATCTCGCGCGTCAGGCGGTGCCGTCCGAGAGCGGGGAAGGAGCGGTGCGTCATGCCGTGGGCGCCGAGCTCGTGTCCCTCCCGCGCCGCCCTCTGCGCGATGCCGGGGAAGCGCTCCAGCTCCGTGCCGAGCGTGAAGAAGGTCGCCTTCTGGCCATGGCTGCGCAGGAGGTCCAGGATGGCGGCGGTGGAGGCGCTCGGGCCGTCGTCGAACGTCAACGCGACTTCCTTCCTGCCGACAGGCAGCGCCTCGGTGAGCGTCCTGCGCGCGCCGGGGTCCTGCGCTGCGCGGGCCCAGGCCGGCAGGGCGACGGCGAGAAGGCTGCCGAGGGCGGCGGCCCGCAGCAGCCGGATGGGTCTCCCGGGATGGCGCACTGGGTTCCCTCCTGATCAGTCTGGCGATTGCGTGAGATGCCGCGCGAACAGGAGGCCGATCACGACGAGCCAGCAGACGGTGAGCACGCCGACCTCGAGAAGGGCCCAGAACATCCGCCGCCACCCCCCGGCACATCGTACGCGAGAGGTTTGAACTGGTTCAGACGCGCGTCGAGACCCAGTAGAGCGAGACTGCGGCCAGGATGACGAGGCCGACGAGCACGCTGAGCCAGGGCGGCGCGGCGGGAACGCCGACCGCGCCCGCGGCGATGAGGTGATGGTGGCCCGGGCCCAGGTGGTGACCGGCTGCGGCGAGCAGACGCATGGCTTCTTGCCTCCCTGCCGAGGGTTCCCGGCGGGCCGAGGCGCCATGCGCCGTCGCGGCTGGCTGCGCTGCCGACATCTGCACGCAATGCGCGCGCCTCGACGGCTCACCATAACGTCGGGAGGTGGGCGCATTGGCGGAGACGCAGGGGCAGAAGCCGAGGCTGCAGATCGACCCGCAGCAGTTCGCGCAGGAAGTCGCGCAGGAGATCGCCGCGGACCTCAAGCGCAATGGCGGGCAGTCCTCCCTGTCGGGGCAGGACGAGTCCGAGCGCTAGGCTGACCGCCGTCGGGGCGGGGCGGCGGGCCGCGCGCCTGATCGGCCCCGCTCCGGCGTCGTCAGGACGGGCGGCGCGCCGCCGCCGCATCTCGCCGCAGTGCCGTTGCGCGGTGTCGCGCCGAACTCGTTGCGGCGGGACGCGACGGAGATGCCGACGTGGGACGGTCTTTGCAAAAAAGTGCGGACGAACTGTCGGTCGGGTGCCGTGGACCGTGATCGGACCGGCAGGCGGAGTCGGGCGCGACCGCCGGGCGCTGGTCGTCCCTCCTGCCCGTGGCACCTTAGTCCCGTGTCGTTCTAACGGCGACGGCCCGGCCATACGCATCGAGAGACATCCTCAGGTGCGGGAGGTGCGGCGGTGCGGACACGACGCATTCCCTGGGGCGAGGCGTTGCGCCCGGAACGGGCCATGGCCTCGCCCAGGGCTTCTAAGCGGTCCCTTCACTCGTCCTCATCGGGTCCCCGGTGGCGCGGTCAGCTCGTCGGCGGTCTCGTGGTGCTCCTCGCGCTCGGCCTGCTCTACCACACACGGGAGAGCGGCGTCCTGCTGTCCCAGCTCGAGACCTACCTCTCGGGCCAGCCTGCCGTCACGCAGACGACGGCGTCCGGCGGGGCATCGTCCTTCTCCGGCCCGCCCCAGGCGCAGGCGCTCGCGCAGGAGCTCGACGCCACCGGGCTCGCCGCGCGCGGCCAGGACTGGCAGCTCGCGACGAACGAGCTGCAGGCGGCGGAGTCCAACTGGGCGAAGCTTGAGAGCGCGTACGGCAAGAGCGGCGTCGCCACGACGGACCTGAACGGCTTCACGGCGGACCTCGCCAATCTGGCGCTCGCCATCTCGGAGAAGAACGCCGCGCAGGTGCAGCAGACGGTCGCGAACGCGCAGAAGGCACTCGCCTGGATGACGACCAACTATGTGTCGGGCTCCGGGCCGACCTTCCAGCAGATGTCGAGCCTCGTCACGGACCTCAACAGCGCGGCGAGCCACCAGGACTGGACGCGCGTGCAGCAGGACGCGAAGCTCCTGGAGCAGATGATGCAGTCGATCGAACAGGGCTTCTGAGCCTTCAGGGGGCGGCAGGCGGAGGGAGAGGCGGGGGCGACGGCAGGTCGAGGAGCGCAGCCGCGGTCTCGAGCGCCGGGCCGAGCTGGCGCTGCTGGATCCAGCGCAGCCGCGGCAGGCCAGGGATCGGCGGCTGCCCGGCGCGGCGCGCGAAGAACCCCGCCACCGCCGCCGCCGCCGCGGCCTCGGCCCATGCGGGGACCTCCATGCCGTCCCGGCGCAGGGCCGCGCGGTAGAGCGGCAGGAGCTCGCGCGCCGAGGGGCCGCCTTCCGCCGCGAGGCTCGGGAAGAAGGCGAAGGGATCGAGCGCGACCGGTCCCCGGGCGGCGCCGGGCCAGTCGAAGAGGACGAGGTGGCCCGCGCGCAGGCGCAGGTTGTCCGAGCGGATGTCGGTGTGGACGATGCTCAGGGGCTGTCCTGGGGCGCCCAGAGCGGCCTCCGCCTCCTGCAGGCGCCAAAGACTCCGAGACACCCAGGCTGCGGCCTGGGTGCGCCTTTGCGGGTAGAGGCCGAGGAAGGCGCGCATCAGGTCTTCGTCGTCCGCCATGCTCCGCCAGTTGTCCGCGAGGCCGGAGAGGTCGAGGGGCGGCAGCTCGTCCAGATCCGCCCCCGCCCGCAGGTGGAAGGCGGCGACGTCGCGCACGACCGCGGCGGCTGCGGCGCCGGTCCAAGGGGGCACCCGACCGCGCTGGCCGAGATCCTCGAGCAGAAGGAGGTGCCAGCCCGCGCAGCGCGCGCTGCCGTAGAACGTGGGCGCGATGGCCCGGATGGCCCCGACGCGCCGGTAGACCGCCTCCTCGCGCGGCACGACGCGCCAGTTCACGGCGTTCGAGCCCGGGCCGGCCCCCTTCGCGAAGATCCAGCGCCCGTTGCCCAGGCGGATGCGGAAGGTGGCGCTCGGCCCGTAGCCGCCGAAGGCGCGCCGCCCGTCCACCGGCTGCGCACCCATGATGTCGGCGATCGCCTGGCGCAGTGCGGGAGGCACCTCGCGCCACGATGGCTTGCGCTCCAGCACGGCCGTCCCCTCCTGCCGGTGTCTGGCTCATGGTAGCACAGGGCGGGCCTGCGGCCCTGGGCGGCAGGATCGCCGCGGCCGCCATGGAAGGTAGACGGCAAAGAGGACAGGCGGGGTGGTCGGTTGGCAGGGGACGGCAGCGGAGGGGAGCGGCCGGTCGCTCTCGTCACGGGGGCGTCGCGCGGCATCGGCCGCGCGACGGCCCTCGCGCTCGGCCGGGCGGGCTTCGACCTCTGCCTCAGCGCGCGGTCGCGGGCTGGACTCGAGGAACTCGGCCGCGATCTCGCGCCGCAGGGCGTCGAGACCCTCCTGGTGCCGCTCGACGCCCAGGCGAGGGACGCCGGCGCGGCCTTCGCCCAGGCGGCGCTCGACCGCTTCGGCCGGGTCGACCTGCTCGTCGCGAACGCCGGCATCGGCGGCGGCGATCTCTTCGCCGAGATGTCCGACGCCGGCATCGAGGCGCTCGTCGCGACGAACCTCCTCGGCGCGCTGCGCGCCGTCCGCGCGGTGCTCCCCGCCATGCGGGCGCAGGGTCGGGGCGCCATCGTGCTGGTCGCCTCCGTGGCGGGGGAGGTCGCCCTGCCGGGATCCGCCCTCTACGCCGCCACCAAGGCGGCCTTGGTGCGCTTCGCGGACGGCCTGCGGCAGGAGGTGCGGGGGGACGGCATCCGCGTCACGGCGATCCTCCCGGGCTTCGTGCGCACCGACATGACCCGCGGCGTCGCGGTGCCGATGCCGGGGCCCGAGGTGGTGGCGCGGGCGGTGCTGCGGGCCTACCGCAGAGGATCGCGCCGCATCGTCGTGCCGTGGATCTATCGGCCGCTGATCGCCGTCGCGCACCTCGCCCCGTGGCTCGTCGACCTCGTCGGCCGGCGCGTGCTGCGCGAGATGCGGGGACCCTGACCCGCGTCCCCGTTGGACGGGCGCCTGCGGTGAACGTATGATCGAATGGGCCAGCCGCCGCGCTTGCCAAGCTCAGCCCTTGGAGGGAAGGATTTGCTGCGCACCGCCCTCGTCGGCCTGCCGGGCACCGGCAAGACGACACTCTACAATCTCCTCACCCGCTCCGATCTCCCCACAGGGCCGCTCGGCCGTCCCGAGGCCCACGTCGGCGCCGCCGACGTGCCCGACGGCCGCCTGCAGGTGCTCGCGGAGATGTTCCACCCGAAGAAAGTGACCCCGGCCAAGGTGGAGTACGTCGATGTCCCCGGCGTCCGCGTCGGGGGCGCGGCGCAGGAGGCGCGGCGCTTCCTCGCGGACATCCGCGAGGTGGACGCGCTCGTGCACGTGCTGCAGGGCTTCCCGAACCCCGACGAACCCGACCCGATCGCCGCCGCCGAGGCCCTGGACCTCGAACTCGCGGTGGCGGACCTCGACGTCGTGGAGCGCAGGCTCGAGCGCATCGCGCACGAGAAGAAGCGGGCGGCGCCGGACGTCGAACGCCTCGCGCTCGAGCGACTCGAGAAGGCCCTCGGCGACGGGCGGCGCGCGGGCGATACGGCGCTCTCGGCCGAGGAGGAGCAGGCCCTGCGCGGCTTCACGCTGCTCACCCTGAAGCCCTTGATCCTGGTCTTCAACGGCGACGAGACGTCGATCCGCGCGGATCACCCGCTCCACGCGGGCATCGCCGCCTACGCCCAGGATCGCGGTGTGCCCCTCGTCACGATGTCGCTCCAGCTGGAGCGCGAGATCCAGGAGCTCGATCCGCAGGAGCAGGCGGCCTTCCTTGCGGACCTCGGGCTCGCGGAGAGCGGCGTGGCCCGCCTCAGCCAGGGCGTCTACACCGGCCTCGGGCGCATCTCGTTCCTGACCGCCGGCAGCGACGAGGTGCGGGCCTGGACGATCCGGCGCGAGACGCCGGCCAAGGCGGCGGCCGGCGCCATCCACTCGGACATCGAGCGCGGCTTCATCCGAGCGGAGGTCTGCGCGTACCGCGACCTCGCGGCGGCCGGGAGCCTCGCCAAGGCGCGCGAGCTCGGGCACCTCAGGCTCGAGGGCAAGGAGTACCTGGTGCAGGACGGCGACGTCATCAACTTCCGCTTCGCCGTCTGAGGCGGCGGGCCAGAGGAGCGTGCAGGCATTGCGCATCGCGGCACTGCAGGAACGGCTGGCGCGCGCGGGACTCGACGCGGCGCTCGTCACGGGACCGACCCAGATCGGCTACCTCACGTCGGCCTTCATCTTTCCGCACGAGCGCTTCTACGCGCTCTACGTCCCGGCGCAGGGCGAGAGCGTCATCTTCGGTCCGGCGCTGGAGGGCGGCCGCCTCTCGGGTCTCGGCCTGCCCTTCGTGGCCGTCCAGGACGGCCAGGCGCCGCGGGACGT
>Ga0187812_1000812_pt1 | contig 10739 bp, 7 predicted proteins | sample NC_S_2_FD_130582 | JGI IMG/M metagenome (GOLD analysis project Ga0187812, IMG submission 130582) | Wetland sediment microbial communities from Neuse River Estuary, North Carolina, USA - ASW-S_2 | ecosystem: Environmental > Aquatic > Freshwater > Wetlands > Sediment | place: USA: North Carolina... | reverse complement strand
GGCGCCGCGAGCCGCGGCCGATCACCGTCGGCAGGAGCGGCAGCCAGTGGCCGTGGGTCGTGATCCCGCTCATCTTCCTCGTCGCTCTGCTCTACTTCGTCGGTTCGCATCCAGGGCTGTTCGGCAGCGGCCAGAACCACCCGTCGCCGCCGGTCACCGCGCCGAACCAGACGTCGAAGAAGCACCACAAGACCAAGCCCAAGCCCGCGACGCAGCCGACGCAGCCGACCGCCGCCCTGACGCCCGCGCCGGCGACGCAGGGTCCGTACGGCGGGCCGCAAGCGAACTACACGGTGCCCAGTGGGCCGCTGACCGTCTCGCTGCAGCTCACGGCGCCCTGCTATGTCTACGTCGACCTCGACAACGCGCCGAGCGCGCAGTCGAACGCGGTGCAGCCCGCCGGCACCCTGCAGTACACGGCGCAGCAGAGCTTCGTCATCAAGCTGGGCGTGCCGTCCGTCGCCACCCTGACCGTGGACGGCCAGGTCATTCCGCTCCAGGGCACGCAGGCGCAGTCGGTGGGGATCTCGGTGCAGGGCGGACAGCCAACGCAGCAGCAGACCACGCCGACCAACACGCAGACGAACACGCAGACGACGCAGCAGACGAACACGCCGACCAACACGCAGACCAACACGCCGACGACGCAGCAGACCACGCCGACCAACACGCAGACGAACACGCAGGGCGGTTAGCCGGCGCAGGCGGGCATGCTATCGTCCCGGAGGGGACGACATGCGCCGGCTGGTCCTGACACTCCTGCTCGTATGGCTCGCCGCACCGCTGGCGCGGGCGCAGACGCCCGCGCCGCCGCATCTCAGCTCCGGCGCCGCGCTGCTCGTCGACGGCACGAGCGGCGAGATCCTGTTCGGGCGCTCCGCCTTCATCCGGCGTTCGCCGGCCAGCACCACCAAGCTCCTCACGGGACTGGTCGCAGCGCGCGACGGACGCCTCGAGAGGGTGGTCGAGGTGTCCCCGGCGGCGGCCGCCGTGCCGGGGTCGAGCGCTCACCTGCGCCGGGGCGAGCGCTACACCCTGCGCGAACTCCTGGAGGGCATGCTGCTGCGCTCGGGCAACGACGCTGCCTACGCGGTCGCCACAGCCGTCGCGCCGAGCGAGGCCGCCTTCGCGCAGCGCATGAACCGCACGGCGATCGCGCTCGGCGCGAGGCAGACGCACTTCGTGAACCCCCACGGGCTGACGGCGCCCCACCACTACACGAGCGCCCAGGACCTCGCGCGGATCGCCAGGGCGGCGCTCGCGCAACCGGAACTGCGGCGGATCGTCGCGTCGGAGGAACTCACGTTGACGCCCGAGGGCGGCGACGGCCGCCCCATCCACAACACCAACGCCCTCCTGGGCAGCTACCTCGGGGCCGACGGGGCCAAGACAGGGACCACCGACGCCGCGGGCAAGTGCCTCGTCGCCTCGGCACGCCGCGGCGACGTGCACCTCATCGCCGTCGTGCTCAAGGGCGGCGATCGCTACGGTGATGCCCGCAGCCTTCTCGACTGGGGATTCGCCCGGGACGGGGGCGCCCTGGTCTTCCCCGCGGGCAGGACCTTCGGGCATCTGCCGGACGGGCGGCGGTTGTGGCTTGGGACCCCCTTGGCGGGCGCGGAACTCGACGGTGCGCCGCTGCGCCTGCGCCTGGTGACCGACGCCGGCGGAGCGCCGGACGGCGGCGTGACGGGCGCGGCTCTCCTGGAGCGCGGCGGCGAGCTCGTGGCCGCGGCGCCGCTGCTCACATCGCCGCGCCCGGACCCCTGGTGGCTCAGGTCCATCCGCAGACTGCTGCCTGCGCCCGTTGACCGCGGTTCTCTCCACTCCCTATAATCTCATCGGATGTCGGGTTCGCTTGGGTTCGGGCAGGGGGCCGCCTCTCGGCGGTCCCCCAGTGTGCCTAGGGAAGGGGTCAGGGTTCGTTGGCTAAGATCGTCGGCATTGACCTGGGCACCACCAACTCGGTGGTGGCGGTGATGGAGGGCGGCCAGCCCACCGTCATCGTGAACGCCGAGGGGTCGCGCACGACGCCCTCTGTCGTGGCCTTCCAGAAGGGCGGCGAGCGGCTCGTGGGCCAGCTCGCGCGGCGGCAGGCGGTGCTCAATTCCGAGAACACGGTGGCGTCCGTCAAGCGGTTCATCGGCCGGCGCTACGACGAGGTGGAGCTGGAGCGCAAGCGCATGCCGTACCGCGTCACGCGCGGCGGCAACGGGGAGGCGCGCATCGAGGTCCCGGCGGCCGGCAAGGAGATGTCGCCCGAGGAGATCTCGGCGGCCGTGCTGCAGAAGCTCAAGGGCGACGCCGAGCGCTATCTCGGCGAGACCGTGACGCAGGCGGTCATCACCGTTCCGGCCTACTTCAACGACGCGCAGCGGCAGGCCACGAAGGACGCCGGACGCATCGCGGGGCTCGAGGTGCTGCGCATCATCAACGAGCCGACCGCGGCGGCCCTGGCCTACGGCCTCGACAAGAAGAAGGACGAGACGATCCTCGTCTTCGACCTCGGCGGCGGCACCTTCGACGTCTCGATCCTCGAGGTGGGCGACGGCGTCTTCGAGGTCAAGGCCACGAGCGGCGACACGCACCTGGGCGGCGACGACTACGACGAGCGGATCGTCAACTGGATTGTCGACGAGTTCAGAAAGCAGCAGGGCATCGACCTGCGCCAGGACCGCCAGGCCTTGCAGCGCCTGCTCGAGGCGGCGGAGAAGGCGAAGATCGAGCTCTCCAGCATGACCGAGACATCGGTCAACCTGCCGTTCATCACGGCGGATCAGAACGGCCCGAAGCACCTCGACCTGCGCCTCACCCGGGCGCGCTTCGAGGAGCTGACGCGTGATCTCACCGAGCGCTGCGCCGGCCCCGTGCGCCAGGCGCTCTCGGACGCCGGGCTGAGCGAGCGCCAGATCGACGAGGTGGTGCTCGTCGGCGGCTCGACGCGCATGCCGGTCGTGCAGGAGCTCGTGCAGAAGCTGACGGGCAAGGAGCCCAACCGCGGCGTCAACCCCGACGAGGTGGTCGCCGTCGGTGCCGCCATCCAGGCGGGCGTGCTGGGCGGCGAGGTCAAGGACATCGTGCTCCTGGACGTCACGCCGCTCTCGCTCGGCATCGAGACCCTGGGCGGCGTCATGACGAAGCTGATCGACCGCAACACCACCATCCCGACGCGCAAGAGCCAGACCTTCACCACCGCCGCCGACGGCCAGACCTCGGTGGAGGTGCACGTGCTGCAGGGCGAGCGCGACATGGCGGCCGGGAACCGGACCCTGGGACGCTTCCACCTCGACGGCATCCCACCGGCGCCGCGCGGCGTGCCGCAGGTCGAGGTGACGTTCGACATCGACGCGAACGGCATCGTCAACGTCTCCGCCAAGGACCTCGGCACCGGGCGCGAGCAGCGCGTGACGATCACCGCCTCCACCCAGCTTGGCCGCGACGAGGTGGATCGGCTGATCCACGAGGCGCAGGACAAGGCGCAGGAGGACAAGGCGGCCCGCGACCTCGCCGAGGCGCGCAACCGGGCCGAGTCCCTGATCTACGCCACCGAGAAGTCCATCTCGGACCTCAAGGACAAGATCTCGGCGGACGACAAGAGCCAGGCCGAGGCCGCGATCGCCGCACTGCGCGACGTGCTCGGCAAGGACGACCGCCAGGCGATCGAGGACAAGACGAAGGAGCTCGAGCAGATCTCCTACAAGTTCGCGGAGGAGCTCTACAAGCAGGCCAGCGCGGCTCAGCAGCCGGGGCCGGAGACGCCGCCGCCGTCCGGCGAGGGGCCGACGGTCGAGGGCGACGTGACGGACTAGGGGACGATGCGGACGAGGGGAGCCCACAGGGGCTCCCCTCGTCCGCATCTCTGGAGAACCTTTACGCCAGATCCGCCGCGCGCTGCGCTCAGGCCCCGGCCGCCACCGCCCGCAGGTCGTCGAGGAAGGCTCTGGCCGCCGCGTCCGCCGAGTGGTCGCGCCGCACGTCGTCCCGGGCCGCCGCGCCGAGGCGGGCAACCTGCCCGAGCGCCTCCTGCAGGGCACGGGCCAGGGCCGGCGGGTCGTTCGGCGGCACGAGGATCCCGTTGCGCCCGGACGCGATCAGCTCCTTGAGCCCGCCGATGGCGCTCGCCACGACGGGACGCCCCGACGCCATGCCCTCGAGCACCGCGATCGAGGTCGCCTCCTCGACGCCCGCCACCGGAACGGACGGCACCGCGATCAGGTCGGCCGCGGCGTAGTAGGCGGCCATGGCGCCGTGGGGCTTGGAGCCCGCGAAGCGGACCCGCTCCGCGAGGCCCCCCTCGCGCGCCTGCTGTTCGAGGCGCTCCCGGTCGACGCCGTCGCCCACCACCAGGAGGCCCGCCTCCGGCCACTGCTCGAGCGCGGCGATGGCCACGTGGACGCCGTTCTTCGGCGTCAGGCGCCGCGGACAGAGGATCCAGGGCCGGTCGTCGAGGCCGAGCTCGCGGCGGGCCTGCTGGCGTCCCGGCAGGGCGTCGGCCCAGGCCATGTCGATGAAGTTCGGCTGCACGCGCGCGTCGTCGCGTCCCACGGTGCCCCGGATGTGCTCCGCGATGCGGCTGTCGACAGCCACGATCCGGGTGGCGGCCCGATAGCCGGCGGCCTCCCAGCGCGCGAACGCCGCCTCGCCGACCGTGCCCGGCCGCAGACCCCTTCGGCTCAGCGCCTCCCGCGTGAAGTAGCCGTGGACGGTGAGGAGGCAGCGCCGGCCCGCGCGCTCCGCGGCGAGCGCCGCGAGCACATCCTCCGCGATGACGGGATCGCTCCCTCCCTGGCGGGACAGGGCCGACGCGAGCAGCGAGAGGCGTACGCGGTGGGACCAGACGAGTCCCTGGCCGCCGCCCAAAGCGTTCAGCAGGCGCGACGGCCCGCGCGCCCATAGGTCCACCCGCCAACTGCCCGCGCGGCGCGGCGTCAGCACGTCCGGCTCGTGGCCCAGACGCTCGAGCGCAGCCGCGAGCGTCTGCACGTGCGTCGAGAGGCCGCCGGCGTGCGGGTAGTCGAAGACGGTCGCAAAGGTGATCTTCATCGGCTCGCCTCCAGAACGTCGCGCAGCACCGCGCGGGTACCCTCCACCGTGCGCGCGAGGCTGAAGAGCCCGGCCTGCAGGCGGGCCGCCCGGGAGAGCGCGGGGCGCTCTTCGAGCGCCCGGCCCACGACCTCGGCGAGACGCGCGGGGTCGTCGGGCGGGCAGAGCAGGCCGCCCGGCCCCACGATCTCGGGCAGGGCGCCCACGGCGCTCGCGGCGACCGGGACGCCTTGCGCCATCGCCTCGACGGCGGCCAGCCCGAACCCCTCGGCGCGGGACGGGACCAGGAGGAGGTCCGCGCCGGCGACGATGGCGCCGAAGTCGGGCCGGAAGCCGAGGAGGTGCAGGCGGTCCAGGACGCCGAGCTCTGCGGCGAGACGCCGGAGCGCGTCGCGTTCCGGCCCCTCGCCGAGCACGGCGAGCTGCGCCGTCGGCAGGAGGGCGAGGGCGCGGACCGCGACGTCGACGCCCTTGGTGCGGTGCAGCCGCGCCGCGACGCAGAGGAGCGGGTGAGCCTGGACGATGGCCGGCAGCGCCCCCGGGTCGGGCGGCGGCGGCGGAGCGATGCCGTTCGGCACGACCGCGACGCTGCCCGCGAGCGCGCCGCGGGCGATGAGATCAGCCGCGATGGCGGACGAGACGGCGATCAGGCGGCGGCTCCAGTGCAGCGTGGCCCCGTCGAGCAGCAGGGCGGGCGCGGCGTTGGCCTCGCTGGGGTAGTCCTGCGCGAGAAAGCTGTGCACGGTCGTCACCACGGGCACGTCGTGCAGCCGACCGTACAGGCGTCCGAGGAGGTTGGCCCTCAGCCCGTGGGTGTGCAGGACGTCCGGGTGCAGCGCACGGATCGCGCCGAGGGCACGCCTCTGGGCAGACCGGTGCAGGGAGGCGCCCTCCGGCGCGAGGTGGTCGCGCCCGAGCGAGAGGAAGTGGACCTCGTCCTGCAGCGCAAGACCCGGCAGGACCGTCTGCATGTAGTGCGCGGCGCCGCCGCCGTCCCCGCCGCCATAGACCTCGACGATGCGCATCGCGTCATCTCCTCCTGGCGGCAAGGCGCCGCGCGGGTGCGCGCAGGATGCGGCTGACGAGGCTCAGGGCGTCCTGGGCCCGCGCGCCGCCGAAGAGGCGGAGCAGGGCGAAGAAGAGCGCGAGCAGGGCGACGCTGCCTGCCACGACGAGCCCCAGCTGGGCGAGGCGCCCGTGCACGACCGCGAGGCGGGAGATGAGGAGGCCGAGCGGCGCGATCGGCAGGGCGGCCAGGAGTGCCCAGAGGTAGGGGCGCAGGGAGATCACGTGCCGCCCCACCAGCATGCGCTCCATCAGGTAGAGCGTGATCGCGAAGTAGAGGGCGCCGTCGATCGTCGTGCCGAGCGCGATGCCGGGCGCGCCGATGAGGTGCAGGAGAACCCAGTCCAGGAGGGCGTTCAGGGCGATGAAGAAGGCGCTGACGTACGCAAGGGTCTTGGTGTTCTTCTGGGCGAAGAAGGCGCGAGCGACGAACTGCTGCATCGTGCGGAAGACGAGCGAGCCGGCGTAGGCGGCGACGATCGACGCGGTCGCCAGCACGGCGGCATGGCTGTAGCGCCCGTAGTGGAACAGCATGCTCGTCGCCGGCTGCGCGAAGCCGATCAGGAGGAGCGCGATCGGCACCGTGCCGACCCAGGTGAGGTAGAGGGCGCGGTCGACGGCCGCGATGAGGCCCTGGGCGTCTTTGTCCTGCGCGTGCTGCGTGAAGTCCGTGAAGAGCACGGTGGCGAGCGACGAGCCGAAGAGGCTGACCGGGAGCTCGAGGAACTGCCCGCCGAAGGTGAGCTCGACGAGGCCGCCCACGGCGACCGACGAGGCGAAGGCCTGGTCGACGAGGAAGTTCACCTGTCCGACGACCGACGACGTCATCTGGCTCGGCAGGAGGCGGATCGCATGCCAGGCGCGCCGCCAGGTCCCAGGGCGCGGCCGCGGGAAAGGCCTCGTCGCCGGGAACATGTAGAGCAGCGCGAAGGTGGCGCCGAGCAGGAAGGCGGCGCCCGCGCTCTGCGTGCCGAGGCGGAAGAGCAGGAAGAGCACGATGAGGACGACGACGTTCGAACCCGACCGGACGAGGTTCGCGGCCGAGAGCGGCACGAAGCGGCGCACCGCGTTCAGCCGGGCCGTCCAGAGCGCGGCGAGGTCGAGCGGGATCAGCATCAGGGCGAACAGCCAGACGAGGCCCGACGCGAGCCGCACGCCCTTGGCGGTGAGGCCCGAGAAGACGTAGGGCAAGTAGTGGGGTCCGAAGAGGCCGAGCGCCAGCACGATCGGGATGTGCACGGCCAGCACGAACTGGCTCAGCGCGGAGTTGAGGCGGGGAGCGTCCTCCGGGTCCTCGTGGTAGAAGGGGACGGTGACGGTCGAGAGCCCCTGGTTGACGATGGAGTTGATGGCCTGCGGCACCGCATTGGCCGCCTGGATCGCGTCGCCGAGCACCCCGGCGCCGAAGAAGGCGCCGATCAGGATCGTGCGCAGCAAGCCCGCGAGCTTGCCAAGGAGGGTCCAGGACATCACGGTGAGCGTGGCGGAGGCGCGACCCTGCTGGGCGCGCGGCTCAGGCATCGCCGCCGCCCCCACGGCTGCCATGCGCCGCGTCGCGCAGGCTCTCCAGCCGCGCCAGCACGCGCTCCGCACCGAGGAACGCGAGGCGGCGCTGCTCCTGGGCGTAGCTGCGCAGGTGAGAACCCCAGTCGCCGCGCTCCCGCAGCGCGGCGAGGAGCGCCTGCGGCGCTTCGCCGGCGCGCGCCACGGGCAGCCACACGCCGTACGGCCCCAGGGCGTCGTGCAGTTCCGAGACTTTCGTGTCGTAGGCGATGCCGGCGCTCGGGATGCCCTGCGCCGCCGCGAGCAGGCCGGAGTGCAGCCGCATGGCCACCACGGCGCCGCAGGAGGCGTAGCGCTCGATGATCTCGGGCAGCGACGGCAGGGTGGCCGGCACGTCGACCGCGTCGCGCCCGAGCAGATCCTGCAAGGTTTGTCCCACTTCGAGGTCCTGACGCTCGAAGGGCAGGAAGACGATCGGCCCGGGGAACCAGCCGTGGACGGCCCTCAGCCCGCGGGCGACCGCCTGCAGATCGAGCCCCGGCCAGCGGCGCAGGGAGATGCCGAGCTGCTGGCCACCCGTGCGCTCCGGCAGGTCGAGCGCCCAGGCGAGGTCCGGCAGGATCTCGGCCTCCACGCCCGCGAGGTGCAACAGGGCCTGCGACGCCTTGTCGCGCACCGCGATGGACGCCGCGCGGCGCAGGACCGCGGCCACGTCGGGCACGGAGGTGTAGTGCAGCGGTCCCACGCCGACGGCCCAGAACACCAGGGGCACGCCGTAGCGGTTGGCCCAGCGGGCGAGCGAGAGCGTGCGGCCGAGGGTGCCGCGGATCCCGCGCCGGCCCGAGACGTCCTGCAAGAGCCCGCCGCCGCCGAGGATGAGCGCGTCGCTCTGGCGCAGCGCGAGGGCGCGGCGAACGGCGTCGCGGAAGATCGAACGGTCCAGGGCGCGCACACCATACGTCGCGCGCGTGACGTCGGGATTGCCCGAAAGGACGGTGAGATCGACGTGGCGCCCGCCTGCCCCCAACAGGGCCAGCAGGCCCGAGAGCACGGCTTCGTCGCCCATGTTGTAGCCGCCGTAGAAGCCTGAGGCGAGGAGGCGCAGCGCGCGGTCGCTCATGAAGGCTATGGTATAATACTTTCCGCTTGTCTGCACCGCCAAGAGCGGAGGTGTGCCTTGTTGCGCCGCAAGTTCAACGGCTTTGACATCCTGGTGGCACTGGTGATCGTGGTCGGCCTCGTGTTCCTGGCCCGCAAGGCCCTGCACCACACGGGTACCCTGGTGCCGCAGCAGACGGTCACCTTCACCGTGACGTCGCAGGCGACGCAGAATGTCGGCACGTTCCTGTCGGAACTCGTCTCCAACGGCACCGTCATGGTCCAGGCGGCGGGCTCCTACGTGCCTCTCGGCACCCTGACGTCGGTGCAGGTGACGCCCTACGTCACGTCGATCGCGAACGGCAAGGGTCAGCTGGTGCGCGCGGCCGACCCTGTCGAGAAGCAGATGATCCTGACGATCACTGCGAAGGCCGTCGTCAGCCAGAAGAAGGTCACGATCAACGGCAACCCCTTCCTCCTTGGTCAGAGCCTGATCATGCAGGAGGGCGGGGCGCAGATCGGCGGCTTCATCACGAACATCCAGGTCCAGTAGACCGTGGAGCGCTACTTCGCGACCATCGAGTCCAGCGCGATCCATGACGCCCTGCGCCGCCTGGACCGCTGGCTCCGGCAGGTCTGGCAAGGTTCCTGGCTCGGCGGCGCGTTCGAAGCCCTGGCGGCGTGGGTCGGGCGCAGCTTCATCGCCTCCTGCTTCGTGGAGCGGGGTGAGCCTGCCCCCTCGGGCATCGCCTTCACCCTGCGCGGGTGGCTCGGCGCCGAGCGGGCGATGTCTCCCGCGCACGCCCTCGAACTGTTCGGCCTCTACTTCTTCGTGCTCTTCGTGCCGGTGGAGCTCTTCCTCGAGACGCACCTGCCGCACACGGTCACGTACCTCGGCGACCTGACGCTGGTGCTGCTCGCCCTCTCGGCGTTCGTCCGCCTGAACCGCGCCGCCTGGCCGCTGCGGCGCACGGCCGCGGACCTGCCGGCCCTCCTGCTCTTCGCGGCGGCGCTGCTCTCGGCCCTGTGGAACATGGTGCCGGGCGACATCGCCTTCTTCGGCACCCGCGCCTACCTCGAGTACTACGCCCTCTACCTCGCGCTCGTCTACCTGCCGTTCGCCGAAGGGCAGAGGCGCACCCTCCTCATCTGGTTCCTCGTGCTGGCCGCGGCGATCGCCTTCCTCGGCGACGCCCAGAAGTTCCTCAACGTCGCGACGCCGCGCCAGTGGCTCTCGGCCGCCGAGACGGCCACGACGCGGGCGTACGGCACGATGGGCAACCCCAATACCTTCGGCGGCTTCCTCGTCTGGGCCCTGGCGATCTTCCTCTCGCTGCTCTTCAGCCGCGTGCGCGGCGGGCTGCGCACTCTGGCGCTCGTGGGCATCGCGATCGCCCTGCCGGCGCTCGTCTTCACCCTGTCGCGGGAAGCCCTGATGGCGTTCGCGGCCGGCGCGCTGATCATCGGCGTCGTCGCCGACCGGCGCTTTCTGCTCCTGCTCGTCCTCGGCGCCTTGGCTCTCCCGGTGGTGGATCCCCACCTCGTGCAGCGCTTCACCTACGCCCTGAGCTCCGGCTACCTCACGACGAGCAGCTCCTACGGGCGCCTCCTGTTCTGGAGCCGTGGCCTGCAGGCGTTCCTCCAGCAGCCGATCCTCGGCTGGGGACCCGGCCGCTTCGGCGGGAGCGTGGCGCACCTCTACGGCTCGCCCGTGTACGGGCTCGTCGGTCTCGGCTTCCAGCCCATCATCGACTCGCAGCATGTGCAGACGCTCGTCGAGCTCGGCATCGTCGGCTACATCGCGTACCTCTGGCTCGGCGTCGCGGCGGTGCGGGCCGGACTGCGCCTCTACCGCGAGGACCAGGACCCCTTCTGGCGCGCGATGGGACTGGCGCTCGCCGCGGGTACGGTGGGGCTGTACATCCAGTCCGCGTTCGCCTCGCTGATGGAGACGCACCAGGTGATCATCGTGTTCTGGCTGATCTTCGGCATGGTCGCGTGGCGGACCAAGGCGGCGCGCGAGGCCCGGG
>Ga0187812_1000811_pt1 | contig 10742 bp, 14 predicted proteins | sample NC_S_2_FD_130582 | JGI IMG/M metagenome (GOLD analysis project Ga0187812, IMG submission 130582) | Wetland sediment microbial communities from Neuse River Estuary, North Carolina, USA - ASW-S_2 | ecosystem: Environmental > Aquatic > Freshwater > Wetlands > Sediment | place: USA: North Carolina... | reverse complement strand
GAGGGAGCATCGGTGTTTCTCCTCGAGGAGCAGAGCCTGGCTCTCATTTAATCAGACACCCAACTAGCACGAAAAGTGGCGGTGGGGGCGTTGCCTGTTCGTAAGAGCAAACTAGCGACGCCTCGGCGAGCCCCTGGTAAGTTGGATGATCGGAGATGTTCGTCGCGCTGGCCACAAACGGCGTTGTGGGAAGTTACGAACGACGGTTCCGGAAGGACTGTCGGCAACTCCGAATTGATCGTCCGCCCCGATTTGCCCGCACCCCATTTGGCGGTGCAATCAACCGACATCTCGGCCGGACTGTCTCAAAATAAGGGTTCACTCCATGAGTTTGCGAAGCTCGGGGGTGAACCCCTTAGTGAGACAGTTTTATTGGCACACTGGCACCCCAGTCCACGCGCTAAAGCCTGATTCTGCCGTGCCACCCGACAACCGACCGCAGCACCAGTCTTCAGAACGATAGGCGTTACGGGCTAACTTCCCAGAACAGACTTCGGGGCCGGCATTACTTCCGGTTTGCCCGTAACTCAGCACCTAACCGCCAGGGGATGGCGACTTGATTCACTTCTACGGGACACCGGCAGCAGAGCCAGATCCCAGTCTGCAATCGCGTTGGTTGCATCGTCCCAACCGGCAGTGATAGGTTTCAGACTATGGGCTCGGCGCCGACCATCACGATCTATGTCCCGGGTCCGCTTCGCACCTACTGCGCGGGCGCAACGGAACTCTCGATGTCTGCACACACGGTGCGCGCCGCACTTGAGGACCTCGAGCGGAGCCAGTCGGATTTGTATCGCAATGTCTGTGACGAAACGGGTGCGTTACGCCGGCACCTGAATGTGTTTGTGAACTCGGACAATGTGCGCGATCTCAACGGGGTCGACACGACTTTGGCGCCGGGGGACGTGGTCACAATCCTGCCGGCGGTTTCAGGCGGCTAAAGATGGCGGATCGAATCATTCTCACCATTGGCACCAAGAAGGGTGTGTTTGTCGCGGATGCCGCGAAGCCGAGGCGCAGCTTCGCTCTGCGCGGGCCGTTCGGCCCGGGCATCCCCGTATACGCGACGCTGATCGACACGCGCGGAACACCGCGCCTCTATGCTTCGAGCTGCAATCCGTTCTTCGGCATGAAAGTGCTGCGTTCGACGGACATGGGGAAAAGCTTCAGTGAGACGAAATCGGCGCCAGCGTTCCCCAAAGACGACGGCCGCGCGCTCGCCAACATCTGGTCACTTGAGCCCGGTGGTGACAAGAAGGACCTATGGTGCGGCGTGGAGCCGGCATCCTTGTTCAGGAGCCGCGACGGTGGCGATTCGTGGGACATGGTGCCGGGGATTAGCAACCACGATCACGCGCGCAAGTGGCAACCCGGCAATGGCGGGCTCTGCATGCACACGATCATTCGCGACGGGAATCGCGTGCACTTGGGCATCTCAACGGGCGGCCACTATTTGAGTGAGGACGGTGGCGAAACATTCAGGGCGTCCAATCAAGGCGTCGGCGCCGGCTTCGCGCCCGACCCTTATCCCGAGTTCGGTCAGTGCGTTCACAAGATCGCGCGGCACGAGAACGCGCCTGGCCGGCTCTACATGCAGAACCACGGCGGATGGGCGGATTGGACGGGGCCTGGCGGGCCCCGGCCGGACATTGGCGTACTACGCAGCGACGACTATGGCCACTCGTGGCGGTCGATCGCTAAGGGATTGCCGTCGGACTTCGGATTTCCTATCGTGGTCCACCCGCATGACGCCGATACGGTGTACGTCATGCCACTTGAGGGGCCGACGCGCACCTGTCCCGGCGGCGCGCCAGCGGTGTGGCGCAGCCAAAATGGCGGCGAGTCATGGAGCCGGCTCGCACGTGGGTTGCCGAGGAAGCAAAGCTACTTCACCGTCTTGCGCGACGCGATGGACATCGATCGGCTCAAGTCACCTGCACTTTACTTCGGCACGACGACCGGTCAGCTGTGGATCGGGAGGGATGGTGGTGAGCAGTGGGACTGCCTGTTCGATTCGCTGCCCCCGATCCACAACGTCAAGGTCGCGGTCGTGTGACGCTAGCGAAGACTTTCCCTGGTCACTAGGACGCGTAACGCGCTACGCGTTGAAGTAATGCACGCGGATAGTGGACGGATTGTCGGCAATACGGAAGTAATCCGGGGGCCCGTCAGCACCTCGGTAACGGTTCAGAAAGCGTTGTGGGAAGTTACGAACGACGGGTCCGGAAGGATGGTCGACAACTCCGAAGTAGTCGTCGGCCCCGATTTGCCAGCACCCCATCTGGCCGGGCAGTCAACCGACATCTCGGCCTGACTGTCTCAGAATAAGGGTTCACTCCAAATGGCCCAAAGGGGAGGATTCGATTTTCGGAACGACGGCAAATGCTTTAGAACGAATGTGACTCCTACTGTGGGCGTGTAGCTCAGCTAGGAGAGCATCTGCTTTGCAATTAAGCAGCTTAATTAAACAAGTGCCGCATCTGGTGTCGCTTACGCGGAAACATGCGGTGCAACCGAACTCTTGAATTGGACCGACGTTGGACCGAAAGCCCGCGCCGCGGCTTTGGGATAACTAGGTAATGCACTCCATGCGCCTTTTTATGGTCGGTATGTGCGAGCGCACAAGAATCCTGTTCCCTTCGGGTAGCAGCCGGCGGAGTAACCTGGTCAGAATTTGCCGGCGCTGAGCCGAACCCGGGAAAACGAATGAATTGCGGCAAAATGCGGCGAGTTACTTCCTCGGTTTTCATTTACTGTTCATTCGCTTTTTTGCCGCCACTCACCACAAGAGATACCACGCTCCTACCACGTCTGGCATTGCTCAGCGTCTCCGGCTAAGGTTCCAATAGCGTCTTGATATGCGACACGATCTCGCGAGCTGTGTTCTGGTTCATTTTTTGTAACACCGTCTCGCTCGCAAAACGCGCCAGTTGTTGCTGAGGCACTTCGTATTCCACTTCCAGCGAGAGCTTCGTGTTCGCGCCGTCGGGCTCGCACCGGTAAGTCCAAGTGCTTTTGTTGCCCGTGACAGTTTTGAATTGATACTTCTTCGGCGCCTCCGAGGCTGTGCACTCGGAATGACCGCTGATGACGAGCCCGAGCCAATTGAATTCGTAGTCCCAGGATCGCTTGTCGGGAGAAATATTATTGATGCGGCTTAAGCCGGGAACAAACATCACGGCTCGTTGAGGCTCGACAAACATTTGAAATACCTTCTCAGGCGGGGCCGCTACCAACGCGCTCTCGGTAACTTTAGGCATTTTCTTTGGTCCTCCATTCCTTAATCGGAGTATCGTGCCGATTTCAGCAGTGCAGCTGCGAGCAGGCGGCGTTTCTTCTTCGAAAACGCACTCATATCCAAGCGGATGATAGTCCAGAAGGCCGTTCGCTGCCAAGCGATCTGCCCATCGCCCTCGGCGAAGCTGATTCGCTGCCGATCAACCTTCGAAGTGTCCATCAGCAGATCGAGCGCATTGCAAAACACCACTGCCCAATCGCGTTCCCGCGTACGAATGGCAATCCAGATTTGACGCAACCTGCGATCTGTATCGCGCGACCATACCTGTAGTACGAAGGTGCGGCGCAGGTCAATGATGCGAATCCGTATGCTCATTTTCTCGCGACAAGAATGCTTTGAATGCCCAAATCATCGTAGCTGGCGCGCACTTCCGGAAACCCCGCTGCGCGTGCCAGCTCTGCCAGCCTCCCGGCACTTCGGTAGTTCACACGAAGTTCAGCGATCTTCAGCAGATACTCGGAAATCGCGCGGCGCTGCATGCCGCTGCTCAAGAACACACCGCCTGGACGGAGCGTTGCAAAAACTCTGCTGTAAAGAATGCCAAGCTTTTCATCATCCAGAAATTCCGCCAATCCGGTGGAGCTGATAAAATCGGCCGCGGCAGGATAACTGCTACCGCAGAGAGCGTCTCCCTCAAGAACACGGAAATTCTTCAATCCATTTTCCTCCGCGAAGCGTGTTGCCTTGCGCAGGACCTCGGGGTCGAGATCGAGTCCGTGAAACGTTACTTTGCACAACTCGGCTCCCCGTTGGCGTGCAATGGCTGCTCCTTCCACCAGCTCACGCGGAATCCCACAGGGGACGCTTAATATGGATAGTTCCACACCACTGCGCTGGAAAAGAAAATGCGCCAGTTCATCGCGCGAAGCTAGAAACCGGTTCCGGAAGGAGCAAACCGCAGGCATCGCGAGCAAGCGCGCATCCACCCAGCGACCCAGGGCATTCCGTCCTGAAGCGACGTTGCGATAAATGTGATCCGCGAACGAGTAGCTTCCCGAGTTTTCGAACCCCTCGCGTGCGAGATCACTTCCCTGTAACAAATAATAGAGCAGGAGGCCTGCAATGTGCCCGCGCTTGAGCAGGGAGAGCGGAATCGACTGGGACCTGCGCGTGCGGTTGTAGAATTCAGCCACTCCATCCTCAAATTCGCAGGAAGACGGCGATCATTTCCTTCATGATTTCAGGTGTGCCAGCGGCGATGGTGAGAGCGCGAGCATCCCGATAAAAGCGGCTGCACCAATGCTGATCCATATAGCCAACGCCACCGTGTAGTTGCAAACAACTCTCCACCACGGCTTGGGCGGTTTGGTAGCTGAAAAGTTTTATCATGCAGATTTCTTTGGTGACATTCTCTCCCCGCAACCAACCGCGAAAGGCGTAGTAATTGAGCTGTCTGGCCGCTTGCAATCGGGTCTGCATGTCGGCAACCTGGTGGCGGATGGCCTGGAACCGGTTGAGGGTGGTTCCGAATGCGGAACGGCCTTGCAAGTATCGAAGGGTTTTGTCGAGAGAGTATTGGGCCCAGGAAACGCAAGCAAGACCGCCGAATAGACGTTCCCGGTTCAGTCCCCTTTGAACGTACGCAAAAGCCTGCCCTCGTTCACCTAGCATGTTGTTCGCCGAAATTTCACAATTCGTCAGCGTGATCTGCCCGGCGGCCGAGGTGTCTAACCCGAGCATCGCGAGTGGCTTGATTGAGACACTCTTGCTGCTTGCGGGTATCAAAAATAAGCTCATCCCTTGAAGGCCTTGAACAGAGTCCGTGCGCGCGGCCACAATCAGGAAGTCGGCGATTGCCGCATTTGTGATGTAGGTCTTGGTGCCGTTGATCCGCCACCCGATTCGGGTTTTTTGAGCTTTTGTTTGCAGCGCCGCAAAGTCCGAACCCGCGGAAGGCTCAGAGACTGCGACCGCCCCTAATTTCTGGCCACGCAGAAGTGGGGAAAGGAATTTTTCCTTCTGCGCGGTGCTCCCCAGTTCGTCCAGCATCGGAGCGACGAGGTTTGCTTGGACAAACAAACTCAGCGCAAAACCCAGGGATTCACATTTAGGAAGCTCCTCGGCGATAATTCCATTCCGTTCGCGATCCAGCGAAATCAGCTTCTGTTGCGCGCACTTGCGAAAGATCGTGGCCGGAAACTGCTTTTGCTTTTCCCATTTTTCGCTTAAAGGCCGAAGCTCGTGTTCGACGAAGGACCGGACGTGCGCCCGAAAGGCGTGATGTTGAGGCAGAAAATCATGCAACCTGCTCAAGGCGCAGCCGCCAGCGCTTGATTCACAGCTTCGATCACTTCCTGCACGGTTCGCAACTTCCACATCGCGGCCTCATTGAGTTCGATTTTGAAGGCCTCTTCGAGCGACAGCACGCATTCGATTTGTTCCAGCGAGTCCATACCCAGCTCAGACAGTTTTGTTTCCGGGCGTATTTGGGAGACATCTTCCATTACTGCCCTTCGGAGGATATTGGTGACGCCTTCTTCCACGGTTTTCACGACTGCGTCCCGACAGGGAACAGGCTGTCTAATTGGGAATAAATCTGGCCGGCGACCTTCCGATCGATTTCAGACCACCTTCGGCGCGAATCGGCTACCTCAGCAACCGAGTATTTCCGGAGAGTTTGTTCGAGCCAGGTATTTTCGCCGGCGCCGTGCTCTTCTTCTTCACGCAGTATTTCTTCCAGTACGACGCGAACCTTAGGATGGAGACCGGCGGAATTCAATTGTTCTCGATAGGCTGACAGGACGCGGTTTTCGAGGACTTCCGACAACACCAGAAGATCTACAAGCGCCTTCGGAACTCCTCCTTCACGAGAGTAGTGCTCTTGTATCGTGCCGGTCTTCGGATCTACTTCGCCGCCCAAATCAGCAATCACTTCGGTGAGCAATGCAGCATGATGCGCCTCGGTGGCGCAGTGGCGAGTTATATTCGTTAATAGCTCTGTACCGGATAGCGACCGCGCGAGCCTTCCCATCAGCAGAGCACCGTGCAATTCGCTATTGCGAAAGAAATTCAGAAGCCACATCTCCCGGTCAGTAGGCGGCATGAATATCCTTTTGACTGAATTCGGAAATCGAAATCCCGGTTAGGCGGTGCATCTTCTTATCGAGCGTCAAGATCGCCTGGAAATCATTCTTGGACGAAACCGGCACGCGAGTAACCACGTCCGCCCCCACGTGCTTGAAGTTCGCGCCAGCCTCCAGCACACGGCGGCGAACATCTTCGTTGCCGCGAACTCTTGGCGCGAGCAGATCATACGCAAATTGCGTGTGGCGAAATTCATCTTTCGCGATGAATGCCGTGATCTGGCGCAACACCGGTTCCTTGGCCTGGTGCGAAAGGCGCAAGAAAAAGTAAGCGGCGAAATGCTCGCTGATCATGTAACGCGCAAGTTCGCGTACCGGATCATCAACATGGTTCTGAATGTTGCGCCCGCGAATCTCGATGAGTTCAGAGTCCGTGATGGGGCGATAGCCAACGACTTCGAGGTAGCGGTTCAGAGCATAGAAGTGTTTGTAAGACTCATAGAGTTGGACCGAAAATACCGACGTTACGTCAATCTGGTCCCAGCACGCCTGCACTAATTTCGTCGTATAGACAGGGAAGTAGGATTCGATTAAGGCTGAGTCTCTGATCTGTTCCAGCAATTCAGGCTGTGTGAGCGCCAACTCACGGTCAATGCTGTTCCATGAAACATCGCTTTCCAGGATCCAACGCTGCAATTCGGCGGTGGTGAGGTATTCATCGTAGATCATCGGATTCTTCCAGACGCCGCAGCGCTTCGTTCACTCCATGTTGCGCCAGCAACGCCATGCACCAGCGTTCGATGCCGAAAGCCACGCAACCGGAATACGCCGGCTCTCCGCCCGTGAGTGTAACTTCGAATCTTGATGTGAAAAAGCGTTCGTGCAAATTGAACGACGCCACCGGAACATCCGTTCCCAAAAGGCCCGGCGCCGTGAGCTCATATTTTAGTCCCTTGATCTGTTGAAGAAGTTTCTTGCCTCGTGTCTCACCGACAAAGAACGGATCCTTGGCGGGAGCCAAGTTCACTGTTAGACCGAGTTGCGTGGCCCAGCGCGCGATTCTTTGCTTCCAAGCGTCACACTGCGCGCGCACAAAGCCGTTGTCGCCAAGAAATACGGCCTCCCTCATCGTAAATTCCCAAAGATGACTGTCGTTCGCGGACTCCGCGCGGAAACATCTTCCCTCGCACGTGAGGAAAGTGTCTCCCGCAAGGGCTGAGTTCATCAGGAGCTGGTAGCAGTGGTAGCAGACTGCAGGCGACAGAAAATATCTCCCCGTCTTGTTCGGAGAATTCACAGCCGAAGCGTATTGCGGGAAAGACTGGAAATACTCGCTGCGATCCAGGATCTCCTCGGCAATGACGGTCGGAAACTGCCGTTCTTCCGCACCCGCAGCGAGTGCCATCTCACGAAACTTGGATTGGAGGACATGAATCAATCTGGTTTCAGCGGGGCCCGGTGAAAGCAAACCATCATCGGAGATGTGAAAATCGTAGTGTGGTAGAGTCGACGCGCGCGAGTTAAGGATGTTCATCGATCTGGGAAATTCTTGGCGATGGTTTCAATGGTGCGAAACCGGTCCATTACGATCAGTTCGTCTGGTATCTTTTTGCCCGATCTTACCTCAAGAAAAGCAATCAATCGCAGAATCTTCAAGGAATCGATGCGGCCCTCATCAAATAGCGCGGTATCCGGCGCGACCTTTTCCTGCGAGTCCGCGAGCAAGTCTTCATTCACGAACTTCAGCAAGATTTCCACTGTCGGATTCAGAGGCGCACTTGCTCCTGTGGAGTTGCTTCCCAATTGTTTTCCAGAAGGAATCGAATCACCTTGGGATAATAGTCGCGAATCTCGGGACGCGTCAAGCCTGAGCGTTGCAGCGCATGTTGTGTTGATGCATCACTAATCAATTTGGGATATGCCAGTTGTGGTGCAAAGGATTTTAACACAGCGACAGAGTTCTTCAATACCGACTCACCCAGTTCCTCCACCGACCTCACGAACAGGTAAAACGTCTCCAAGTTCACTATGGCCGGCTTTTCAATGGCCCGCTTCCGCCATGCAGGGCGGTTCTGGTAAAAGAGCTGCAGCGTTTCTTCCAAGAACTGTTCCAGCGAAAAGGCATCGGAGCTACCGCAGATGTGCCAAGTGGATCCAGGTGTGAATTGGTCGAAGGCAGCAATAGAAATACTCTCCGCGGCATAATCCGACGCGATCAGATCAACAGGGCTTTCTTTCATACCCGGCACCATCGGGGCCAGGCTGTGGAAAAAGAAGCGTAACGCATAGTGGATGGCTCCGCTCTTTGTCACGGCGCCATCCAGCGAGCGGCCCAGAATCGTGCTCAAGCGGACGACCGTCGCGGGCAACCGCTGTGCTTGTGACGCGACGAGTTGTTCTGCCTCATATTTTGATTGTTCGTACGCGTTCACAAAACCGAAGTTGTGCTCCAGGTCCTCTTCTCGAATCGTGCCCGTCCGCTTTCCGGAAACATACACGGTGCTGAGATGGCAGAATGCCTTCAGGCGCGGGCAGCCAGCGGCAAAACGCATCATGTTTTCCGTTCCTGCGACATTCACGGCACTGGCCGCCGACAAATCCGATGAAAACGAGGTCTCCGCCGCGCCATGAATGATCGTCGTAGTCGCCTGGGCGACTGATTGCTTAAGATGGTACTGCAATCCAAGATCCGGCCGCGTCACATCACCATGGACGACCTCAATTTTCCGGTGAGAAGACAGTACACCGTTCCTCCGCGTCAGCACAAATACTCTTTCGACGTTTGGTTCAGAGCAGATCTTCGGCAGGAGGTCCTGGCCCACCATACCAGTGCCGCCCGAGATAAGAACAGTTTGGCGCATCAGTGTTCGATTAGGGTAGCGGCCCAGTTCGCCCCAAGTCCAAAGTTGAATGCGAGCAATTTGTCACCGGGAATTAATAAATTTGCGGTCATCGCATCTTTGAGATTGATCCAGTTATCCGCAGCGATGACGTGCCCCTTCTGTGAAATATTTGCAGCGAAGAGCTGCTCCTTCTTTACTCCAATGAGATCCAAAAGAATTTCCCAGCTCCGGTAGGAGACATTGTGTGGGAGAACCATCCGCAGATCTTCAGGAGCGCACCCCGCGCCGCGAAGAAGATCCTGAACCAAGTTTTTTGCTGTAGGAAAGTATGCGGCCAGGATCTCATTTTTGCGAGAGATACAATCCCAGTAGTAGCCCTTCGTCACCGAACGATGCGCTACAATTCGATTCTGCACCGAATTTCGCGTGACCATAAGTGCGCACGCGCCATCGGAAATCACGTTGTACAAAATCTCGCGTTGAACTCCCTTTGGTAAAACGTCCGCGCTGACACACAGAACGCACTTCGCCTCCCCATTGGAGCGGAGAAAATCGCTGGCGAATTTTGCTGCATACGTCAATCCCATGCAGCCCGCTTGGCTGATTCCCGCGACACTCGCATGGGTTAGGCTTAACTCGTATTGCAGTTTAGTAGCTGGGTAATTAAAGTTGCTAACGAACTGCCCCCCTGCAATGTGGTGACTAGGGGCTATCGCGCCGGCGTAGAGCAGGAGATCGACAGATTCGGGCCTGACGCCGCAATTGTCGAGTAGCGCCGCCGCCGCCCTGAGCGCAAGCTCGTCGGCGGATTCATCGCTGATATAACATCGGTCGAATCCAAAGCTTTGCAATTGCTCCGCACGTGATACCAGGAGTCCTGCCTCCGCCAGCTCGCGGACAGAAACAGACTTCGAGGGCAGAGCGTATTCGATCGCCGAAATACCGAGATTCATAAGATGACTTGCGGTGCTGAACTCTATCTTCCCACATATGCGTAGCCTTATCGAGGAGCGGCCTTGGTTCACAGCGACATTCCATTGCAAAATCAGAGGTTGAGTCTCGCTCCGAGCCAAGTGCTGATTAACGCCAGCGGGCAAGTGATGGTACGTGCGCATGCTGCTGTCCCAGTTGCGCGCACGAGATTATACGACGTTTAATCCTTTTGAACCGCTCCCATTCTCTGTCACACCGGATACTAGGTTTTGGGTCACCTTCTCCCCCCTGCAAGGGCGGGCGGCCCCGACCGTTGAGCCCACTCGACCGCGAGGGCGCCCCGCAAGCCGTTGTTGCGTGGGGGCTTTTCAGAATTCCCAAAGGCTTGAAATGTGTGGAGCGCCGAGAAGCGGGCAGAGGGGCTGGAGTACATGCACCCCAAGCCGAGTTCACATTCCGGACGTATTGTCGGCAATACGGAAGTAATCCGAGGCCCGTCAGCACCTCGGTCACGGTTCAGAAAGAGTTGTGGGAAGTTACGAACGACGGTTCCGGAAGGATGGTCGACAACTCCGAAGTAGTCGTCGGCCCCGATTTGCCCGCACCCCATTTGGCCGTGCAATCAACCGACATCTCGACCGGACT
>Ga0187812_1000810_pt1 | contig 10746 bp, 15 predicted proteins | sample NC_S_2_FD_130582 | JGI IMG/M metagenome (GOLD analysis project Ga0187812, IMG submission 130582) | Wetland sediment microbial communities from Neuse River Estuary, North Carolina, USA - ASW-S_2 | ecosystem: Environmental > Aquatic > Freshwater > Wetlands > Sediment | place: USA: North Carolina... | reverse complement strand
TGAAGTACCTGCGCTTCCTTTGACGATCAGCTCTTCGCTCTCGCGAGCGAATACACTATGATAAGGAAGCCCACAGCCTGGCTGTATGCTTGCACGGTGATGGGTGTGCTGAGGTCCCCGCTGTTCAGATTGAACAGGATCCCTGCGGCGACGGCCCCGACGGCGACGCACCCGAAGCCGAGCCCAAGGAGGAGCATTGCGGGGCTCTTCGTCCTGCCGTAGGCACGAGAGGCAAAGTAGACGACCACCCCCCCGAAAATGAGGATCAAGATTTGCGCCATGTCTAGATATATTAGATCCATGCCTAGTCGATGTCACCTCCGGCGCCCTTTAAAGAGTTGAAGACGACTCTAGGAGATGACATTCACTTCGTCTCCCGCATGGTCACCCATAGACGCCTCAGCTTCTCCGCAACATCTTCGTTGATTAGGGCGTCCACTTTCATTACGCCCCCGTCGAACGAGACGTTCACCGCCCTGTAGGCGCTCCTGAGGAGCTCGTACTTCTTGCCGTCTGGCGTCACGATTATCTTCTCGACAACGAGGATTTGGCTGTCAAGCAACTCGTGCACCCTCCTGTAGCATGTGCTCAAGGGGATGTCATTCTCTCTGCTCATGTCTTCTACGGATTTTGCCTTCGGTATGGCAGACAGGAGAATCTTCCTCGAGTACTCGTCTGCCAGCCCCTGCACCAGTGCCTGGATGCGGGACTGCTCGGTGATTTCCAAACGCTTCAAAACAATTATTCTGCGTATAAGAGTCTATTCGGTGTCTCGAAGCCCGAAAAACAGGGACGAAGCAGGGCCTAGTTGGACCTGCTTCTCATCAGGTAACCGAGACCGCCCAAGACTGCGCCTAACGCTGCGAGGAGGATGAGGCCCCCGATTGGGTTCACCGTCCATGCGAGGATCTGTACATGGATCTGCCCTGAGTTGAGCCCGCCGCCTCCGCTCGAAACGGGCGCTGAGGCCACTCCCGCCAGATAGCCCTGATACATCATTATGATCATTGCCCCGGCGACACCGACGTTAATGAAGAGCAGGTGGCCCCATGCCAGAAGATTGGTGACGCCCTTGTACACTTTGCCCTGAATGCCTTCGATGTAGAAGTAGAAGATCGCCGTGACCGCTGTCGCTACGACTCCGACAACTAGGAATGATATGTAGCCGGTGAACAGCCAGGTCCCGGCTCCGTTTGACGCTATCACCATGGAAGGTGAGTAGTACCATTTGATGTTGAAGAAACTGAGTGGTTCGAGGATGAGTACCGTCGCTACGACGGCGATCATGCCTTGGATGACTGAAGCCCAAATGAACCTTCCGGCCCATTTGCCTTGGGTGGTTCTTGTTGCACTTGCGTTTTCCATGGATGCAGCCCAAGTCCACGGGCTTATAACGTCCGGAGACGATTTTCGCAATTGATAATCAGTTTTAGGGACGATGGTCGTTGCCCCGGCACCTTTCATCGAGGACATTTGGTCACCGATTGACCCCCTCATTGCTTAGGACGGTCAGAAGCACAGCATGCGAACTCCTCTGAAGTTCATAGCATCCTGAACGACTCCCTTGCAGTTCTCAAGCGTGGGAATTGGCCGAGCGCGTTAAATAGTAACAAGCACCCACAACGGCTGAGGATAGATGGCCACCGGCATTGGGTTCGCCAAGGTGATGGTCGCATTCGATGGTTCCAAGGATTCGATCAAGGCAATCAGGTTGGCTGGCTCGTTGGCTGCCAAGTACGAGTCTGAACTCGTAGTCGTCCACGTGTATTCCTCACCCGCCTTCGGATTCGGCGCGACATCTGGTATCCCGATCGCCGACTATCACGCCCTGGAGGAGGCCAAGAAGGAGGCTTCCAGACAGGTTCTCGCCACGGGCCTGCGGCTTGCCAACGATGAAGGCGTCAAGGCTAGCGGAGAGCTAATAGAAGCGCCTTCGGTGGTCGAGGCGCTGGTCGAATTCGCGACGAACGAAAAAGTTGACATCATTGTGGTGGGGACAAGAGGGATGACTGGATTCAAGAAGCTTATCCTCGGGAGCGTCTCCACAGGTTTGGCCAATCATTCCCCGTGCCCGGTCCTGATCGCTAGGTGATTAGATGATATATGTCAAGGACGTGATGACCAGGCGCGTCAGGACGACGGGAGTGAGCGCGAGCATTTCGGACGCCGCCAGAGCCATGGTGAGATGGAAGATAGGCGCCCTGGTAATTGTCGAAGGGAACAGGCCAATTGGAATACTTACGGAGGGGGACATATCGAGGTTTGTCGCCAAAGGTCTTGATCCCGCTACGGCTCTGGGTTCGATCACGCGAAAGAAACTGATCACGGTGCCTCCAGGCGAGCGCGTCGAGGTCGCAGCAAAGACCATGGCAGAAGCCGGAGTGAAGAAGCTGCCGGTGATGGACGACGGGAAGCTCGTCGGCATAATCACTCAGACCGATATCGTGAACTCAAGTTTCGCCCTCGTTACATCCCTGAAGGAGATGGTGCAAGCGAGATACCGTCCGCCCGACTTTGAAGTGTAGGCAGTCCCTACAAACCTGCGCCAGCAATCATTGGCAACCTTCTCTCGGGTTTCGGCTCTTCTCCGCGACCAGGGTAGGATAGGCGAAACTCCTCCCACTCCTGCTCCTCCCGCCCTTGGGCCGGCTGCTAGATGACACGGCATCAACCCATCCAGGGGCTGCGCCAGATAGATTGGTATCTGAATTTAAGAAGGCCCAATGGGGCCAGCGATCTCATGAGCCTCCCTCCCTACCAGGTCGTTGTTGATTATGTCAGCGAAGGTGAAGTCGCCAACCTTATTCGCGGGTACGTTGAGGTGAAAGGGACAAAGGTGAGGTTCTCGGGCGTCGCCTACGGTCGCTTCGGCGGGCAGAACTTCGCCCCACAGTTCTCAAAGGCAGCGAAGGAGAAGCTCGCATCCCTGACAGGCGACTTCCCGAGCTTCGAGGAGGATATGCAGCTCAAGCTGGTCAGAGGAGAGTTTGAAGCAAGGCCTGGCAAGGATGAGCACCATCATCACCACCACTAGGGAGAGGGAGAAGGGCAAGGTTGAACCTCCTGGTGGGGGCAACCGGCTTCGTCCGCGGCCATCTCGTCGAGTATCTGTTTCAGCAGGGAGAGATATCCAAAGGCGTTTTCAGGAAAGGTTCGCATCTGAAGATTCTGGACACCAACGGGGTGCAGGGTATCGAGGCTGACCTCTTCGACCATCACAGTCTGCACGAAGCGATGGAGGGGGTCGACACTGTCTATAGTCTGGCCTCACCAATGCCAGACACCGACGCCGAGTTCATGAGGGCTAACACGGAGGGCATCCTGAACCTTGTTGAGGTCGCAGCGGAGGCAAAGGCGAAGTCCCTTGTGCACCTCAGCACGCTGGACGTCTTTGGGTTCGGTTCCAAGAAGGTCTCCCCCGGGGATCCGTACAAGCCATCGAAAGGATACCAGAGCTCAAAGGCGGAGGCGGAGCGCCTGCTTCAGGAGTTCTCGAAAAGGAATTCACTGCCACGGATTGTCGTGATCAGGTCTGCAAGAGCCGTAGGGTCCAGGGACTCATCTCTTGTTGTTCCCATTCTTCAGATGATCGAAGACAATAGGGTGGTTCTCCCTACAAGTGGTCCCATGTCATTTTCACACCCTCGCGACGTCGCTCAGGCGATGTACAAGGCAGCGACGGGCCTCGTCCCCACGGGTAGTTCCTTCCTGGTGAAATCCTTCGATTCTACCCCCGAAGAGATTGCTCGCGGAATCGCTTCATCATTGGGGAAACGCGTGGATGTCAAGAAGCAAGGGCTACTTGCAGGCTCGCGTCTGCCAAGATACTCGTCGGACCAACTCAAGGCGTCGACAAGAATCGACATCCAGACCAGCTGGAAAGACCTCGGATACGCTCCGGCCTACGATCTGAACATGACCTGCGAGGAGATTGCAAACTGGTACAAGAAGGAACCATGGGTCGTCGAAAGCCTCTAGCCATCTCTTTCATACTAAGAGAGATGCGACGGATGGTTTACGGGTCTCGTGACAAGAGGGCCACCGCACTCGCACAGCTTCAGGAGGCGGAGGGCGGGGACCCTTTCCGCATCCTCATCGGGACCATCCTCTCCCATCGGACGAGGGATGAAAATACGACGAAGGCGACTGAAAACCTGTTTTCAAGATACAAGACTCCCTCCCAGCTGGCAAACGCGGACCCTGACATTGTCCGCAGGCTCATCCATCCCGCTGGATTCTACAACATGAAGACCAAGAACATCATGTTGGCTTCCCGTCAGCTTGTAGAGCAATTTGGAGGGAGGGTTCCCGACAATGAAGACGACCTCCTGAAGCTCCGTTCTGTGGGCAGGAAGACCGCAAACTGCGTCCTGGTTTACGCGTTCAACAAGCCCGCAATACCCGTTGACACCCACGTCCACAGGATATCCAACAGGCTGGGACTTGTGAAGACCAAGGAACCAGAGGATACCGAAGCGGCACTCACGAAGTCGGTCCCAAAGCACTACTGGTTGGAGCTCAACGATCTCTTCGTGAGGTTCGGGCAGACGACCTGTAGGCCGGTCGGACCTCGGTGCCAATCATGCTCCCTCAACAAGGGATGTGTATACTACAGAGAGGTCGTCGCCCCGAAGCAAAAAGCTTCTTAGCACTAAACATGACGGCTCCTTCCATGCCAACCCTGCAGGAAGCCAAGAAAAAGGTCCAAGAGCTGGTAATAGAGAAAGGATTCGGAAATACGCCCGACGAGATCGCCAACAAACTCCTTTTCGCATTCATCGAGCTGGGAGAGGCGGGAGACTCGTGGAAGAAGGGCAAGCCAGCCGAGGAGACCATCGAGGAGCTCATCGACGTGATATTCTATGTGCTCGACGCGTCAAGGTTGATCGCCCCCGATGCCAACCTCGACGAGGTCTTCGATCGGAAATGGACCAAGAACATGGGGCGATCATTTCGATACGGTGAGGGCTTCAGGTCAAGGAAGAGCCCGAGTCCCTAGGCCAAACGCACCCAGGTAACCTGCTTGTCTCGATGACAGACGTACCCTTCGTAATCGACCTCCTTCTCATCTGTCACCACTTCAGTCCGCATCAAGTTCCTCCCACAAATCGTGCACTTCTGACTTGTCTTGAATTGTTTCACGTCTTCCCATTTCATCATGAAATAAGTCAAGAACATGGGGGAGACTTTAGTCTTCATTCCACTCTTGACCAGTGCCGGGGGGCGCATTCCGATACAAAAGCCTGCGGACTTCCGAGAGGGTTAAAGACACGGGAACTAAAGCTCATAGGTCAGGCTTGGAGCCTATCTTTCAGTCGTCCGTGGACGAGGTGTCCAGGCTTGTCGGGCTCGAAGACGATGAGCTCGAGATTCTGGAGGACGCAGATCAGGCTGCCAGCGAGCTCCTAGTTTCCGAGTTCGAGAAGTATATCGAGCGCAAATACAACCCCGAAATCATGGGGGTCCTGAAGAGAAACAACCTGATGGGGGTCCCGATAGACAGGGAATATGGTGGGCGGGGGGCCCGTCAGCTTGTGGAGGCTCTATTTCTTGAGAGGATGGGGCAGACGGGGATGGGTGTCATCACCTTCTCGGACGTTCACCAGTGCCTCGGAAGCCTCGCTGTGCAGGACTGGGGAAACGAAGAACAGAAGGCGCGATACCTCCCCGGTGCTGCAAAGGGAGATATCGTATTCGCATATGGGCTGACCGAGCCAGAAGCCGGTTCCGACCCTGCTTCTCTGAAAACCAGTTACGCCAGGGACGGCGGAGGCTACAGGCTGAACGGCTCCAAATATCTGATCTCCAATGGCTCTATCGCGACAAGGATGATCGTCTTCGCAAGGCCACAGGAGGGGGAGGGGTCCCCAACGGCCTTCATCTTGGACACCAAAGACAAGGGTTTCAGCGTAGACATGAGGCTGGAGGAGAAGCTCGGCCTATTCACATCGGACACCTCGATGATCACTCTGGAAGACGCATTCGTCCCGGCAGAAGACCTTCTGGGCTTGGAGGGAAAGGGCCTGGCGGTTGCCTATTCCGCCCTCCTGAACGGCCGGATCGGGATAGGGTCCGGGTGCGTCGGAGTCATGGAGGACTGCCTCAATCAAGTGAAGGAAAGGACGACTTCCCGTGTGCAGCATGGCAAGGAGATCGCCAGGCATCAGCTCATACAGAAACACGTGGCGATCATCGAATCGAACCTCGAAGCGTGCCGGTGGCTGATTTACAGGGCCGCCCTGAAAAAGGACGAATATGAGAGGGACCCGAACAGCCTGGAGCTAAGGGCGGAATCAGACAGATTGTCGGCGGTCGCCAAGTACATGGCGTCCAGATGCGCCTTCGAGTCCGCGGACCGGGCCGTCCAGTGCTTCGGGGGTTTCGGATATTCAATCCTATCGCCTGTGGCAAAGCACTTCCTCGATACTCGCGTGGCGAGGATATACGAGGGGACCGACGAGATAATGGAACTCAAGATCGCTTCGAGCGTGCTCGGCAAGCAGTTCGAAGCCTACAGGTGAGCTTATCTTGCGGGCGAGGACCTGACGGACCATGAAGCTACACCTGCAGGGTTCCAACACGTTGAACTCTTCACGTGAGAAGGTGTACTCTCTCCTCACCGATCCGAATTTCATTTCGAAGACTCTGCCAGACGCCGAAGACGTCAGGGTCCTCGATGGTTCAAGCCTAGAAGCAAAGATGAAGCTGAGGGTGGCGGTCGTGTCGACTACCCTGAGGATGAAGATGACAGTTGTCAGGACCGCCCCCCCTCTAGAAGCGACCCTGGTTGCAGAAGGAACGGGGAGCGGGAGTAGCCTCAAGATAACAAGCGTTTTCGACTTGTCGGAGGATTCCCCCACTATGATGGCCTGGTCTGCTGACGCAGAGATAGGCGGGGTGATGGCCGGGATCGGGTCCACCCTTCTGAAGGGTTTCGCCACCAAAAAGGTAGCCGAGATCTTCTCGGGAATCATCAAGGCTGTAGAGGCAACGGCCTGAAGCTCGGACTCTGAGGGAGCACCCGTGGAGCCCCAAACGGGGAAGGGTGCACGCCTTCCTGCCCTGTGGTGGCTGATCTAGGACGTGAACTCTTTCTTTTCGAAGAGCCATAGGCCCAGGACAGCCATCACGGCAAAGTAAATCGCAAGAATGGCCAATCCTTCGGGCACTCCTGCGTGGTAGGTTGAGATATTGAACCTGGAGCCTGGTCCACCCGTTGTGATCGGGGTCGAAGTGAAGTGCTGAGGAAAGGGGACCATGAGGATGTCGGAGACTATCCCAGCCCCGTAGGTGATTGAGAACCAGGGCTCGATGCCGGCGACGATGGTTGCGACCGTATCGACCACGTCGAACACAAACAGGAGTAGAATAACGCTCATGAGAATTGAAATCGAACTGCTCTTGAAGAGTGAGCTGAAGGCAAACGTGAGCGAGAGGGCCGCAATCAGATAGACCCAAGCGAACAGAATCGACTGCTCGAATTCCCACGGGATGGAGCCAGGGAAGTAGTACAACCCGTTACCAATCATTATCAAGGCGAAGACCCCGAGGATTATCGACGACGCGGCTAAGGCGGCCAGGTATTTGCCAATGTAGATGGCCGACCTCCGGATCGGATTCGGAACGAGGAAGTATCCCGTCCTGTTTTGGAACTCGCCAGATATGGCGTCACCGCCGAAGAATGCTGCCGAAAGCACGATTACGAAGGTGGCGAAGCTTCCCCAACCAGCACCGTAGAATCCTAGGGCGCCTCCAAGAATGAAGCTCGCCGGCTTGAAGTAGGCTACCAATCCCGTGAGCAGGCCTGAGATGATTAGGATGATCGTCAGCATCACGTAGAACCTGCGGGCCCGGAAGTAGTTCAGGAAGTTGTACTTCGTGATCGTCCCTATCTGGGAAAGCGTGCCCACGCGGGCATGGACCATTTCGCTGTTCTCCAAGGTCTAAAGTGTCTCCTTGATGAGGCTCAGGTAAGCGTCCTCCAGCCCCGACGATGATTCAAAGGTCTGGGCTCCTGCCTTCAGCCCCGCAATAGCCTCGAAGAGCTTCTCCTGTGTCAGCACCTTCGGGTCGAACTTGACGACGGCCTGCCTGTCGTTCAATCTGCTGAAGGATGTCACTCCGCCTAGATTCGAGATCACCGCTCCCATCTTGATTTCGAGGGGCCTGGCAAAGCCGATCCTGACTTCTCCCGATGATCCTGCGAACCTCGAGGTCACGTTCTCAATGGTGTCATACACCAGAAGCTTGCCGTGGTCTATCAGCGCGACCTCCTGGCATACTTCGGTGACCTCAGCCAGCAAGTGAGAGCTCATGAATACGAGTCTGTTGCCGAGCGACTTCACGATGTCCCGGACCTCACTCATCCCTCTCGGGTCTAGGCCGGTCGAGGGCTCGTCGAGGATGATGACATCGGGATCGCTCAGCAGGGTGGATGCGACGTTCACTCTCTGCTTCATCCCCTTTGAGAAGCTGCCCACCTTCTTTTTCTCCCACTCCTGCATCTTGACTTTCCCGAGAGCTTCGTCAATCCTCTTGTTCCTTTCTTCCGGGGGAACTCCCCTAATCTCACAGAGCATCGTCATGGCTTCTTTGGGGGTCAGTGCGGGGTAGATCTCCGGGGTCTCTATGAGGGTGGCGCACGAAGCGAGGGCGGCTTTCTTGTCCTTGGCCACGTCTACCCCGTTGATCAGCGCTTTCCCACTCGTTGTGGAGATCAATCCGGTGAACATCTTCATCGTCGTGGTCTTCCCTGCACCGTTTGGTCCGAGGAACCCTACGCATTTCGTCCCTTGTATCTTCAGATTGAGGTCGGAGACGGCAGTAAAGCCGCCGAACTTCTTTGTAACCTTCACCGCTTCCAGCGATGGCACCATCTAGGACACCACCTTTCTGAATAGGTATAAAGTTGCACCGAGAGTTACTATCGCTATCGCCGCGATGTAGCCGAGAGCAGATACGACGTCACCCGGCAAGGAGAGACTCAAAGTGGAGAGTGCGGTGGAGGGAATCGACACGCTCCTTACGGCGTCGACCGCAAAGCTGATCGGGTTGACACCGGAGATGCTCGCCATCCACGAGGGCATAGCGGATGTAGGGACGAGTGCGTCACTCATGAAGAGTAGCGGAAAGGTCAGGAATCCGCCTATGCCAAAAACCGTTTCCGCGCTGCGCGTTCTCAGGCCTATCGCCAACGATATCCCAGACCATGCGAGGCCGAAGAAAGCGATCACGACAAGCATCGATACTACTCCACCCAGTCCGGCTGCCACATTAAACCCAAGGATGTAGGCAAGGACAAGAATGATCACAGACTGGACCACCACTCTGAAGGCGTCGGAGAGGAGTCTTCCAAGCAGGATCGCTGAACGATTGACCGGCGTCACCAACATCTTCTCGAGCATCCCGGAGTTGAGTTCGTCCACCATGGATGTACCGGACTGGAGGGCACTGCTGAATCCGTTCTGGAGCAGTATGCCTGGGGTCGCATACTCGAGATAGGTGAGGCCGGGTGGAAAAAGGCCGGGGACGGAGGCGAACTTGGAGAAGAGCTGCGTGAACAGGACCAGGAAGATTATGGGCTGAAGGAGCGAGAAGAAGAGCAGGATGGGATTGCGCAGGACCTTCTTTATTGCCCTGCGGAAGAGGTGATAGGTGTCGGCTGCGAGGCTCACTGTCTAACCGGCCTCCTGGCCGCTCCGAACCTTGCGAACGTGGTCTTCTTCGTGTTCAGCTCTTCCACCCTTATTCTCTTCCCCGTGTGCTGAAGGAAGACGTCGTCAAGAGTGGGAGATGCGAAGTTGACTGCCGACAAACGAATACCGTTCGAATCGAAGGCCCTCACAATGTCGGCGATGATAGTGCTGGCGTTCTTCGCGTAGACCGTAAGTCCACCATCCGAATCGATTACCTGGTTGATCCCCTGCATCCCCCCGAGGACCTGCTTTGCCTTCGCCTTCGTCTCACTAGAAGCTCCGCCGTCTTCGAGGGTCATCGTAATCGAGTCCGCCCCGACTTCACGTTTCAGCGACTCCGGGGTCCCGCTCGCGACTACCTTCCCCTGGTCTATGATGAAAAGCCGTTCGCACAGCTTGTCCGCCTCTTCCATGTACTGCGTCGTAAGGAAAATCGTGATGCGTTCCTCTTTGTTTAGCTTCGAAAGGTACTCCCATATTGCGGCCCTCGATTGCGGATCCAGCCCTGTTGTGGGCTCGTCAAGGAAGAGCAGCTTGGGTTCGTGCACCAGGGCGGATGCGAGGTCCAACCTCTTCTTCATTCCGCCGGAGTAGTGCCCAGCTCTCCTGTCGGCGACGTCAGCTATCCCTACGAGATTCAATAGTTCGTCCACCCGCTTTCTAAGCGCCTCGCCCCCCATCTGGTGCAGGTGCCCCTGGAGCATCATGTTCTCCCTGCCGGTGAGGTCTTGGTCTATCACCGTCTCCTGGCTCTGAACGCCGATCACTTTCCTTATCTTGTCGGCGTCCTTCTCAATGTTGAACCCGGCCACGGAGACTTTCCCGGCTGTCTTCTTGAGAAGGGTTGTCAGCACCTTGATAGTGGTGCTCTTCCCCGCACCATTAGGACCGAGAAAACCGAAGAACTCTCCTTCGTTGACCTGGAAAGAGATGCCGTCGACTGCCTTCGTCCCGTCCGAATAAACCTCGACTAGGCCCTCAACTGAAATGACGTCGCTCAAAGCTCCCGAACGCCTTAGGGAGTGGGAATTTAAGTATTATCTAATACGAT
>Ga0187812_1000809_pt1 | contig 10756 bp, 12 predicted proteins | sample NC_S_2_FD_130582 | JGI IMG/M metagenome (GOLD analysis project Ga0187812, IMG submission 130582) | Wetland sediment microbial communities from Neuse River Estuary, North Carolina, USA - ASW-S_2 | ecosystem: Environmental > Aquatic > Freshwater > Wetlands > Sediment | place: USA: North Carolina... | reverse complement strand
TGCCGTAGGACTCGTTGTCATAGCAGAGGTAGTAAAAATCGAGCCCGCGGTGCATGGCTCCCGAGGTAGACTGGAGGCCTATGTCGTAGGCCGCACCGTCGCCGGACACGACAACCACCTTCATGTCTTCGGACTCGGGCATCTTGCCCTTCGCGATGAGAAGGTCGAGCGCGTCCCTGATTCCCTGGGCTCCGGCGGGAGCGCTGGCGAAGGCTGTGTAAAGCCAGTTCGACTTCAGAGGACTGTAGGGATACGACAGGAGAAGAGTCATGCATCCTGCAGCGTTAACCCAGACGACGTTGGGTCCCAGAGCCTTGTGAAAGAGCCTGACGGCGAGCATCCCGCCGCAGCCAGCGCAGAGGGTGTTCCCCGGAGCGAGGTAATCCTCGCGTGGCATGTCCTTCAGAGTCTTGAACCTGGTCTCGCTGGTCATGTCCGAGCACTTCCCCCTGCTGTCGCCAGTTCCCGCTTGACCTTCTCGAGTTCGTCCTGCCTGAACATGTGGAGGGTGTTTTGTCTGCCGTCCTTCGCCGCCTTCAGGCCCTCGAATATCGACTCCATCTCCTTTGGAGTCATCTGCGCGCCTCCCAACGCACCTATCACCGGGAGAATGGCCACGGGGCGCCTTCGCTCGTGGTAAAGGGCCGAGACGATTTCTGGGTACAGGATTCCTCCGGAGCCGGGCGCTATGTTCTGGTCAAAGACCGCGACCGCCCTCCTTCCACGGAGCTGGGAGACCACCTCGTCGACGGGAAAAGGCCTGACCATCCTTAGCTTGAGCAGGCCCGCCTTCATTCCCCTTTGGCGCATCGTCCTGACGGCCTGCTTACCAAGTGCGGTGAACGAGTTGGTCATCACGAGGACGTACTCCGCGTCCTCCAGCATGTAGCCCTCGACCGGGCCGTAGCTCCTGCCGTTGAGGTCTTCATACTGCGCTGCTGCCTCTCTGAAAACCTGCTCAGCCGCAAGCGAGGCGGCATGGACTTGGTATCTGAAGTAAGCGTACGTGAAACCCTCCATTACGGCCGACGCTTTTGCGACCGGCGAGCTCGCGCGGAACGGATTGGATGGCACGTACCCCGGAAGGAACTCGTCGACACTGGCCTGATCCGGGAGGACGACCTTCTCCCTGGTGAATGATAAATCAAAACCGTCCAAGTTGACGAGAGCGGGAAGGCGAACGCGCTTGTCTTCGGCCACCTTGTATGCGAGCAGGATGAGGTCGGCGACCTCCTGGCACGTCTCAGCGTGCAGCTGGAGGAAGCCGCTGTCCCTTGCTGCGAGGACGTCGTTATGGTCTGGCTCTAGAGTTATCGGCGCCGCCACTGCGCGCGACACGTTCACCAGCACAAGAGGAGCCCGCCAACCCGATACGTTGTACAGCATCTCCATAGCGTAGAGAAGGCCCTGGCTCGACGTAGCGGTGAAGACCCGGGCACCCGTCAGCGAAGCGGAACCGGCAGCCGTTAGCATAGAATGCTCTGACTCCAGCTGGACCAACTTGGCTTTCATGGTGCCTTCGCTGACCCACTCTGCAATCTTCTCAATGATTTCGGTCTGTGGCGTTATGGGGTACGCAGGCACGTAGTCGACCCTTGCCAGCCTTGCCGCCCAGGCTGCGGCCCCGTTCCCTGTGATCAATTGGCCTTTCACGCAGTAGTCACCTCCATCTGCTGAGTGATGGCCTTCAGAGGGCACTCGGTCATGCAGATCATGCAGCCCTTGCAGTTATCATAGTCGATGTGGAGTCTGCCGTCTGTGCCCAGGGCGAGCGCTGACTCCGGGCAGTAGGCATAGCAGATCAGGCAGTCGGTGCACTTCGCGTAGTCAATCACGGGCCTGAAGGTCCTCCAGTCGCCGGTCCGTCTGAGCGGAGAGTTCCCTGCTGCGAGTATGTCCTCGCTTCCGCTTCCTTGGATCAAGAAGGCCATCGGAACCATTCTCTCCATGGAGGGGAGCTCCTCTGTCCTCAGCTCCCTTGGCTCCAGGCTCAAGTAGACTCCTCTGGCAAGCTCGATGTTCTTCGACGTCATTTCCTCGGAGAGACCAATGTCTCCGAGCTCCTGCCGGATTGCGCCGATGAGAGACTCCTCGGTGATTGAAACAACGCGGGCAACAGCCGCCGCAATCGCTGCGCTCAGGATGGGCCTACCAAGGCCCTTCAAAGCCAGCCCCGTGAGGTCGAGAGTCAGCAACGAGACATCTTTTCTCTCGAAGTGCAGTTCTCCCGGGCTATGGGTCGTGTTGATTATGGCCACGCCTCCTTTCCTCAGTCCTGCCAGAGGATTGGCGAGCGGGTCGTCCAGCAAGGACTCGTCCATCAGTCCTACGACATCCGGACTGAAGATGAACCCACGCTCTGTGATTTCCTGGTCCGAGAACCTTGTGAACGCCGTCACCGGTGCGCCGCGCCGCTCCGCTCCGTAGAGTGGAAAGTCCTGGACGCTGTATCCGTCGCTGAAGGCGGCGCTTCCAAGGATTCTGCTGGCGGTTTTCGCACCCTGGCCTCCGCGCCCGTGGAAGCGAGCTCTCACTATCAATGCTGTTCTGTTTCTGGAGGAGCTGGACTTCGATTAAAACGAAAGCCCATTTCTCATTGATGAGAACAGCCCAAGTGTAAATATGCCACCGAAAGCCGCTTCTCACCATGCGCGAGTTCGTCCACCCAGACCGTTTGCTGGAGGCTAGGCTTGTGGATATTGAACAAACGGGGCCATTGGCAGGTCCTGAAAGGCGGTGGGAAGGGGGCCTGAGGGAGTTGCTAGCAGATACGCGGACTCCCTTTCATCTCGTGGGAGTGGGCAACCCGATGAGGTGCGACGACGGCGTGGGTTTGGAGATAATTTCCCAGTTGCTGAGGAGGCTGGGGAGAAGACGGCCGAAAAACGTGATCCTGCATCCACCAACCGACACCGCCGATAGGGTCCTCTCGCGTATAGACTGCACGAGCGAAAGGTTGCTGATTTTCGACGCGGTGGAGGCGAGTGGGATGCCGGGCCGAATTATCCTCGCGAGTCTTGCCGACTCGAAGTTCGGATTCTTCGCGACTCACAACGTGCCGCTTAGGATCATCCCCGGGTTGGCCGCAAACCCCTCGAACGTGTTCGTAGCCGGCATAGAGCCCGAGCTGCTCGACGTCGGGGAAGGGTTGAGCGAAGTCGTTCGCTCATCGGCAGATGATGTAGTATCGGTGGTGGTATCTGCGCTTGGAGGTGGGACCGACGGACTCCCTTGACGCTCTCCTTGGTCCAATTGTGATAATCGCTGCTGACCTGGCTGCATACTATCTGTTCAGCAGGCTCGGCGGGAGCACCTCGGGAAAGGGCGTGAAGTACCAGCCATTCGCAGGAGGCGAGGAATCAATCCCAACCAGGGGACTGTACCAGTCGGACCTTTTCGTCTTCGCTTCGCTGTTCATGGTGGTGGAGGCCTTTGCTCTGCTTCTCGCGGGCTCTTTCCTCGCCCCGTCTAACTACTATCCAATCCTGTTCTTGGCAGGAGGAGGCGGTGTGGTCACACTTGCGGTCTGGTGGTTCATGCTGCAGGGGGGTGGCCAGTTTTAGCACCGCGCTGAAGCAGTGGGCAAGAAAGCGTTCGATCTGGGTGTACCACGTCAACGTCGCTTCCTGCAATGGCTGCGACATTGAGATACTCGCTTCCCTCACTCCAAGGTACGACGCCGAAAGGTTGGGAGTGGAGCTGGTGGGCAGCCCGCGCCACGCCGACGTGCTCCTCGTAACAGGCACCGTAAACCCGCTGATGAAGGAAAGGCTCCTGACAGTATACGAGCAGGCGCCCGAGCCCAAGCGCGTCGTTGCAGTGGGGGCCTGCGCACTTGGCGGCGGAGTGATGAAGGGCTGTTACAACGTCGGTCACGGCATAGACAAGGTCGTGCCAGTGGACCTGTACGTCCCCGGATGCCCGCCGAGGCCCGAAGCGATCATCTACGGCATAGTCAAGCTGGTCACGGGACAACCTCCCGACAAGCAGGTGGAATAGGAAGATGCCCGGCGAGCTCGAATCGATTGCAGCTTCCCTCGAGGGGCAGGTGTCGAAGGGAAAGAAGTACCAGCTGATTTCCGTGAAGCCGCAGAGGGTCGTGGAGGCCTGTAAGGCGGTCTCGGCCCTCCCTGGTTTCTATCACCTGAGCACCATAACAGCTCTGGACTTGGGGAAGGAGATCTCAGTCTACTACCATTTCTGGCGCGGGCGCGAATTCTTCGCCGTGAGGGCCAACGTCTCGAAGGACAACCCGTCGATTCCTTCCGTGACCGCAGTACTGCCCTCCGCCACTCTCTACGAAGCGGAGGTGGCCGACCTGTTCGGTGTCAGGTTCGAAGGCAACCCCATGACGGGCAGGAAATTGCTGCTGCCGGATACATATCCGAAGGATGCGCCCCCTCCAATGACCAGGGAGGCCGACCCGGAGAAAATCAGGAAGATGATGGGGCTTGAGTGAAGCGACCGGTTCCGAGAAGAGGGAGGCAGGGGCGGGCCTGATGGAGTACTCGCCGGAAGGATTGATGCCCTTCGGCCCAGTGCATCCGGCACTGAAGGAGCCGGAATACTTCAAGCTGACACTGGAGGGTGAGAGAATCGTGGATGTCGCGCCGAGGATCGGCTACGTTCACAGGGGAATCGAGCGAGCAGCCCAGGACAGGACGTGGGTGAAGAACGTGTACCTGTTCGAGAGGATTTGTGGGATCTGCAGCTTCGCTCACAGCATCGCATACGCGCAGGGGGTGGAGAGCCTGACTGAATTCGTGATTCCAAGGCGGGCGAAGTACATCCGCTTGGTCATTGCGGAGCTTGAGAGAATCCACAGCCATCTGCTCTGGCTGGGGTTGGTCGGTCACTGGACCGGCTTTGAGACCCTTTTCATGTGGATATGGAAGGACAGGGAGCACGTCCTGGACCAGCTGGAGGCCATCACCGGCAACCGGGTGCACAAGTCCTTCGCCACCTTCGGTGGCGTCAGGAAGGACCTTCCCGAGGGAATAGAACCGAAGCTGGCGCAAGCGACGAAGTTCGTCAGGGAGCGGGTGAAGTACTACAGGCAGCTCATGGAGTCGGAGGAAACCCTGGTCGTCAGGACGAAGGGAGTCGGGAAGATTGACCAGAACATAGCGAGAAGGCTCTGCCCCGTGGGCCCGCTCTTGAGATGCACCGGAATCGAGAGAGACGTCAGGGTCGAGGACCCGTATGCCGCCTATGACGAGATAGTGCCCGAGGTGAAGACGCAGACCGCTGGCGACATTGCGTCTCTTCTAGCGTTGAGGCTTGACGAGGTGGAGGAATCGTGCAGGCTGATCGACGAGGCAATGGAGAAGCTCCCGAAGGGCGACTACAAGGTGCTGTTCCCGAGGGCGATCCCCTCTGGCGAAGCGATGTTCCACGTTGAGGCGCCGAGGGGAGAGCTGTTCTACTTCGTGAAGTCCACGGGATCCACCAAGCCCGAGCGCGTCAAGATTCGAACGCCGACGATGGCAAACCTGCTGACTGCGAAGGAGATGCTGAAGGGGCACACGCTGGCGGACGTGCCAGTCGTCCTGACCGGGATGGACCCGTGCTTCGGCTGCATGGACAGGATCACCGTCTTCGACCCCGGGAAGGGGAAGGAGTGGACCGTCCGAGGAGAGGCGCTGAGGAAGTACGGCATCGAATACTACAGGAGGAGAGCAGGAAGCTGACTCCTCTCGAAGTCGTGCAGCTCCTCACGTTCCCCGGCCTGACCTTCTTCGTGTGCGTCGCCTTCCTCTTCGAATGGCTGGAGAGAAAGACGGCTGCAAGGATGCAGGGGAGGCGCGGGCCGGTCGTGACCGGGCCGTTTGGCATACTCCAACCGGTGGCAGACTTTTTCAAGCTGACTTCGAAGCAGGAGATAATTCCCGAGTTCTCCGACAGGTTCGTCCTAAGGTGGGGGCCGCCGCTCTACTTCGCAGCGCCCGCCATAGGGTTGGCCTTCATCCCGGTGGTTGGCCTGACCCCTGTTCTGGGCCACCCCCTCGACCTGCTTTTCGTGCTTTTCATTTTCAGTTTCTCTGCCCTGATGGCGACCCTCTTGGGATACGCGTCTGCTGGCAGGTACTCCACCATAGCAATCGGGCGCCTGGTGCTGCAGTACACCGGCTTCGAAATACCGATGATACTCGCAGTCATCACTCCCTCAATTCTAGCGGGAAACCTGTCCATCGAAGGGATTGTGGCGGCACAGGGAAGCATATGGTACGTTCTGCTCGCGCCCGCTGCCTTCGCGGTCTTCATTGTGGCTGCGCTCGCGGAGCTTGAGAAGCCTCCCTTCGACATTCCGAACGCCAAGACCGAGATCGTCGGCGGTTGGATGACGGAGTTCTCCGGGAGCACGTTGGCGTACGTCAAGCTCACGAAGAACATGAGCTATGTGTTCCTCTCAGCCCTCGCCGTGGCCCTTTTCCTTGGCGGGCCAAGCGGACCTGTGTTGACCCAGTCCGTATTAGCACAGGAGGCTCTTTTCTCCGTCTACTTCCTGGTCAAACTGTTCGCTGTCGGTTTCCTCATCTTCTCGATCAGGACTGCCCTCGCAAGGGTGAAAATCGGGCAGGCCACAAGGCTCTTCTGGACAGTGCTGACGCCGCTCAGCCTGCTTCAGGTCGGGGTCGCGCTCATCATGAGGTGATTTGATGTCAAGAAGGAAGGTGGGCGGCGCCTTGGGAGAGATGTTCAGGACGGCGGTTTCTCCACCCGTCACAGAGGAGTATCCCTTCGGGCCAGCCGTCGTTTCCGAGAGGTTCAGGGGGAGGCTCGACGTAGACCCGGTCAAGTGCACGGGTTGCGGAGTCTGCGAGATAGTCTGCCCTGCTTCAGTGATAACTATGGTGCCCACCGGAAAGCGGAAGGTCGGCGAGAGGGAGATCGAAGTGAAGAAGCCGGTGTTCGACCTCTACACTTGCATCTCCTGCGGGCAGTGCGTTGAAGACTGCAGGTTCGACGCTCTGTGGCTGACCAAGACCTTCGAGCTGGCGGTGTTCGACAAACAATCGCTGGTAATGAAAAAGGCCCTGACCGTTGGCAAATGAGATACTGGCCGCTGGGCTGGCGGCCGCACTTGTCCTGACCGCTGTCGCAGCCCTGGGTGCGAAGAAGGTGTCGACTTCGCTCATCATGCTGTTCTATTCGAGCGTGGTGCTCGGCGTCACCTTCACTCTCTACAATGACGCGCTGATCGGGCTCGTACACATGGCCACCTTCGCTGGAGCCGTCTCTGTTCTTCTTCTGACCGTTATACTGATGACAGGAGAGTCGAACCTGGCAATTGGCGGCAGACGAATAGCCCTGGTCCTCGCAGGAGTGACCGTCCTGGTTGTGCTGGCGTCGATCTCGACCATTACGTCGGGCGGGCCGGCGCTGGCCCCGTCACAGTCGCAGGACATCTCGCTCCAGGTGCTGGGATTCGTCTGGAACTACAGGCCGTGGGACCTTCTCGCCTTGATCATGGTCTTCGCGTCTTCGATGGTTGCTGTGGTGAGCCTGCTCTCGAAGGAGAGACCATGATAACTGACCAGACGATATTCTTGGTCACAGGGACGCTGCTCGTATTCATAGGCATAGCCTCGGTCTCGATTTCGAAGAATCTGATCAAGACGCTGATGTCGTTCCAGGTCGTAGTCTTCGGCGTCAACCTGACGCTGTTCGCCTCGGGCCTTGGGGGCGCGGACAGGGCCTTGTCCGACGCTTTCGTCCTGCTTTCGATACTGGTGGGCGCCAGCGTGGAGGCCGTGGGACTGGCGGTCATCGTCGCGGTCCACAGGAAGTACGGGACGCTCAACCCTGACGAGATCAGGAGGCTGAGAGGTTGATTCTCGCCGAGTGGCTGCTCTGGTTGGTTCCCCTCTCTGGGGCCGCTCTGGTGCCCGTCGTCAGCCACACGAAGAAGGAGGCGACCGGATGGTTCGCGGTCGCTGTCGCTTCGGCCTCGCTGCTGTTGTCCCTATACGGCGCGCTGACATTCTCGGCGGCTGAAACCGAGAACCTTGCAGTGTGGCTCGGTTTCCTGAACGTGCAGCTGCAGGTGACCATCGACGGCCTTTCAGTACTCGTCAGCGTCTTCGTCGCCTTCCTGTCTCTCTTGATCCTTATTTTCTCGCTCGGATACATGAAGGGAGAGGGCGGTCTGGCGAGGTACTACTCGCTAGTCCTGCTGTTCGTCGGCTCGATGCTGGGCCTCGTCATGGCAGGCAACCTGATCCAGTTCTACTTCTTCTGGGAGCTCGTAGGTCTCTGCTCGGCTCTCCTGATTGCTTTCTGGAGCGACAGAGAGGCTGCGAGGAGGGCGGGGCTGAAAGCGTTCGTTGTCACTCACATAGGGGACGCGTCGCTTCTGATAGCAGTCATCGTTCTGTTCAACGCGCTGCAGACAACTTCCTTCGCGAGCGTCCTTGCTTCGGTCGGAGGGTCTTCCCTCCAGGGAACTGCGCTTCTGACGGTGGGGGTGCTGATCATCGTTGGGGCGATGGGAAAGTCTGCGCAGGTCCCCCTGCACGTCTGGCTCCCAGACGCAATGGAAGGGCCGTCCACTGTCTCCGCGCTCATCCACGCAGCGACCATGGTCAACGCTGGAGTCTATCTTGTGATCAGGATGTTCCCGCTCTTCCAGGCTTCGGGGCTCCTCATGGATTTGTTGCTCGGCGTCGGACTCCTCAGCGCCTCTGTGGGAGCTGTGAATGCGCTGGCGTCTGAAGACCTGAAGAGGGTTCTCGCCTATTCGACGATAAGTCAGCTTGGTCTGATGTTCGTTGCGCTCGGTCTGGGAAGCTGGGTCGCAGCCACCTACCACATGGTGAGCCAGGGGCTCTTCAAGGCCCTTGCGTTCTTGGCTGCGGGGTCGGTGATACACGCCACAGGGACGAGGAACTTGGAGGAGATGGGCGGCCTCAAGAGGGTGATGAAGTACACCTACGTCGGATTCCTGGCGGCTGTCCTTGCGATGAGCGGCCTCCCGCCTCTCATCGGCTTCTGGAGCAAGGACGCGATCGTGTCTGCGGCTTTCGCAGGGAATTCTACTGTCGGTTTTGCGCTAATCGCAATCTCGGTGGTGACAGCGTCCTACGGCTTCCGCGCGCTGATCAAGGTCTTCCACGGGGAACCGGCCCAGCAGAGGAGCGTCAGGGAGTCGGCTACCACCATGGTCGCCCCCATCGCCGTCCTTGCTGTATCCGTTGTCGTGGCCTGGCTTGCACTGGACGCTCAGAGCTTCGTCAACATTGGGTCGCTGGCATTCCCGAGCGCGACGACCTTCACGCTATCGATGGGTGCGCTTGTGGTGGGCGCCCTCGTTTCGTACGTGGCTTTCTCCGCGCGTCCGTCGGCGACCAAGCAGCTGATGGAACGAAGTCAAGCCATGGTCCGGTTAAGGGACGCACTTTTGGAGGGGCTCGGCTTCGATAGGCTGTACAACTACCTCTACGCCCGGGGCGTCAAGGGCCTTGCGAGTCTTACGAGCAAGGTCGAGACTGGCGCCTTGGGATGGGACGCCGCGCTCGTGTTGCTCACCCTGATTCTTCTCACGGTGTTGGTAGCCGGAGGGCTCGTCTGACATGTTCGTCACAGACATCATGGAGTTGCTCTTCGCTGGAGCCATGGTTTCTTTGCTTGCCGACATGGGAGCGAAGTTCTACCGAGACAGAAGGGCGATCTTCGTTGGTTGCGTACCTGTCGTCTCGATTATTGGAGCCCTCTGGCTTCTCCTAAGCAACTGGGCGTCCTACAGGACTGTCACAACAGACTTTCAAGCGTTCCCCTACCCCCTCTCGAGCCTCTACGTCACGGACAGGTTCACCCTCTTCGTCCTCTTCACGGCCCTAGTCATCTTCGCGGTGGTTTCGATGTATTCGTGGAGCCGGCTGTCGGCCACCGACAACGTCGGTCCCTTCTACGCACTCCTCCTGCTTCTGCTCTGCGCGGTTGTCGGGGTCGTCTCGGCGGGGGACTTCATCGTCCTGTTCATCTTCTGGGAGGCGCTCAGCATTTCGGCATTCGGGCTGGTCAGCTTCAGAAAGGGAGCGACGATTTCGCTTGAAGCGACGCTGAAGTACTTCGTGCTCGCAGGAATAGGAAGTCTCCTGGCGCTCTACGGCATTGCTGTTCTTTACAGTTCGACGGGCTCGATTCTCATTTCCTCGACGGCCGCCGGGGTCTCGGGGTCGGGGCTTGCATTGCTCGGGCTACTCTTCATTCTCGTCGGTTTCGGGGTGGAGGCGGCCGTTGTGCCCCTCCACACCTGGCTCCCGGACGTGTACGCCGCCGCTCCTTCACCAGCGGCTGCGGCAATCTCTGGGGTCGTCACAGGTATTGGGGTGTTCGTACTCGTGAAGATCCTGGAACCGATCATATTGGCAATGCCTGCGGCCCTCACCGCCGAAGCGCAGCACCTGCAGATTGTCTTGGTGGTCCTCGCGCTCCTGACAATGACCCTGGGCAACCTGACCGGCCTGGTACAGACCAACCTCAAACGGATGCTGGGCTACAGCTCCATCGCGCAGACCGGGTACATGCTCGCCGCCCTATCCACCCTTTCCATCTCCGGGATAGTCGCTGTTGTTTTCACTATATGGAACCATGGACTGTTGAAGTCGAACTTCTTTATGCTCGCCGGGGGGAAGGACTCCAGTTACGAAGGAACGGAGCTCGAGAACATGAAGGGGGTGGGAAGAACCGACAGGAAACTGGGATTCGCATTTGCCTCGACGTCGCTGGCCATGGTCGGCTCGCCGCCTTTCGG
>Ga0187812_1000807_pt1 | contig 10783 bp, 6 predicted proteins | sample NC_S_2_FD_130582 | JGI IMG/M metagenome (GOLD analysis project Ga0187812, IMG submission 130582) | Wetland sediment microbial communities from Neuse River Estuary, North Carolina, USA - ASW-S_2 | ecosystem: Environmental > Aquatic > Freshwater > Wetlands > Sediment | place: USA: North Carolina... | reverse complement strand
CCCCAGGCGCCAGAAGAGCTGTCGTCACGCACTGGTGGTAGAACAAGAGAGCCCATCGACGCTGCCCCAACTTCCTCGAAAAGGGACCTGGGCCGGATTGCCCGGCGTCTTCCCGCCACCTCAGCCCAATCCACAGCTTCTTTTTCCTCGTCGGAGAGAGGTCAGCGCCTGACGATTGAACGGGCGATCCAGGAGTATTTGCAAGCTCAGCGCGAAGTCGGGCATCGCCCGAAGACCCTCGAATGGCATCACATGGCACTCGGTCATTTGCACCAGTATGTGCAGACTGCCTGTCACCTCCACCTCGTCAATCAGATCACCGAAACGAGTATGAGGAACTGGCTGGCATCTCTGGCGCAGACACCAACCCCGAGAGGATCACCGCGTTCGGCGAGCACGACCCAGACCTATGCGCGCTCAGCGCGAGCGTTCTGCAACTGGCTGGTCGAGCAAGGAATGCTCTCATGCTCTCCCATGAGCGAGCGAGCCTTCCCTCGGACAAGTGTCCCTCCCCCTCACGTTGTCTCGCCAGCTGCCTTTGAACAGGTGATGAGAGCAGGTTTTTCCCAGAAAGCAAAAGCGCATAGGGCAGAGAGGATGGCCCCACGTGATCAGGCCCTCCTGTGGGTGCTCTTTTTACTCCGCGAGCAGATGCAGAAAGGGACCAAGGAGGTGTGATGGAGAGGTGTCGCAAGAACAGCACCGCCCAGATCCAAGCCAGAGAGAGGGAACAGAATGAAAGACACTCTGTGAAAAACAGGCGTGGTATGCGAAGCTTCTAACTGGGTGAAAGAGGCAACTCTTCTCTTTTCTCGGACACCAGGTCACAACCAAGGCCCTCGCATACGGCATGTTGAGGCGACAGATTCTCGTGAGGCAATGCACCTTCTGCATAACTTTTCGTTTTTAGCCGAGCATTCGGCAGCACTATGCCCTTTGCCAAACATGTTTGGCAAAGGGCATAGTGCTGCGAACTAACAGACTTCCTGGCCTTAGATCTCTGGCTGCTCTGGGTAATCCGGTTGCCGACGGAAGTGGTCTTCGAGGGCTGACATCACCGCCAGAGCGACGTCTTCGCGGAAGTGCTGGGCCACGACCTGCACACCGACGGGAAGCCCGGCGCTGTTCATCTCAACTTGCTTCGCTGTCTTCAGGACCCTATCCTTGCTCTCTGGGCGATCGCTTTCTTCTCCAGGGCGCACTCGTGTCGCTGGCACTACTCCAGCAGGCATGCCCAGCAGGTTATAGAGGGCCGCATAGCTACCCGCAGTTCCCAGGGAAGCGCTGGCACCATGCGTCAGCGCGGGCAAGGAACAGGGGGGGCAAATGATCGCGTCATAGCGGCCAGCATGAAGCTGTGCCAGGAAATGCGCGCGATAGTGGGTGCGACGCGCCACCAGCTGCCAGAGTTGATCGGCAGTCAGCGTGTTCATAGAGTGCAGCATGCTGGCCAGCCGATGCTGACCCAGCATCTGCAAGGTTGCCCGCATGGCTGGCCGCACGAAGCCTGGCAGGCTGGCGATCTGTAACATGCCTGCGAGCTGGTTTGCTGGTTTGTCAGGCCCCAACAAACGCCTGGGCGAGGCGAACCCATCGGCACCCAGCAGCCCGAAGAAGAGCGCCATGCCCTCCTGGGCATCAGGAGGTGACCACTCCTCAACGACCACTCCCCGCGCACGCAAGGCTTCCGCGGCTTCGTGCGTCGCACGGCGTATGGCTGGAGCAGCCGGGAGAATGCCATCATCGGTATACATCGCGATACGGAGGGAGCCCAGCATGACCTGTGCCGGGTCGCGCCACTGCACCGGTGGGATGGTCGGATCAAAGACCTCCTGACCTGGTGCCGAAAGCAGGCGCAGTCCCAACGCCACATCGGCCACACTGCGTGCCATGGCCCCTGGTTGGGGTACAATCGCCTCCTGACCAGTCACGGCCAGATGATCAGGATTATCCAGGTTGGACAACAAGCCAGATGTTGGTTTGAGGGTGGTGATGCCACAGAAATGCGCGGGGATGCGCAGGCTACCGCCAAGATCTCCCCCCAACCCCAGAGGCGAGCCACCGGCAGCAATGATGGCTCCCTCCCCGCCGCTGCTGCCACCGGGCGTGCGGTCCAGGTTCCAGGGATTGTTGCTGCGTCCATAGACGGGATTGTCCGCTTCGTAATACAGGAGCAATTGGGGAAGATTTGTCTTGCCGAGGATAATGGCTCCGGCGGCGCGCAAGCGCTTCACCAGTGGGCCGTCATCTTCGGCACGATGCTTTGCCTGGTTCAGCAGTCCCCAGGTGGAGGGTGTGCCCTTCACCAAAAACTGCTCTTTGATGGTCACCGGCACGCCGTGCAGCGGCCCCAGCGGCTTGCCCTGGACGCGGGCCGCATCGGCAGCTTTGGCCTGGGCGCGCGCCTGATCGAACAGGGGAAACACCACCGCATTGAGACGTGGATTGACCGCCTCGATGCGCCGGATATGGGCCTCCACCACTTCCTGCGAGGAAAGTTCGCCCGCACGTATCCGCTCTGCCAGTTCGCAGGCGGTGAGTGTTGTCAGATCGGAGTTTTTGGCCAGTGATCGTGCGATTGCTTCTGTCATGTTCCTTCTCCTTGTTGCTATGAGAGCATCAATTTTTCCTGGATACGCTCTCCTGTGTGCTGGGCTGCCTGGCGAATGGCTGCCAGCAGGTTCTCTGTCCAATTAGGAAGCGTCTCCTTTTGTCAACAACCAGCTGCTCATGGTACACGTTCGTCTCGTGAAACACCTTCCAGGGGCAAACGAGACGGACTCGCAGTACCTCACGCTCGCTCCGAATTCGTTCGCTCTGTCAAGAGTGTAATCGATGAGGGGGTTGGGATACAGTGACCAAAAGTGGAAAAGAGGGGGTTGATTTTTGGTGAGACTGGAACAATGCGGGGGTGTTAGAGGAGATTCAATGTTCGGGCTCTGGCAATGGCCTGCGTGCGGCTCTGCACCCCCAGCTTGCCACAGATGTTAGAGATGTGCTTTTTGATAGTCCCTGTGCTCACAATCAGGCGCTCGGCGATCTCGCGATTGGAAGCCCCCTCAGAGAGCCAGTGCAACACCTCGCACTCGCGCTTCGTTAGCGGTTCGACAAGCGAACCAGGGGGAGAGGGAGAAGAGACCTCTGCTCCCTTCTCCGATTCGCCAAAGACAGCGAGCAGCCTGGTGATGTAGTGCGGAGCGATCCCACGGGAGAGCGCCTGGCGCAGCAGGTCGCGCATCGGTGCCCCTTCATCGACAAAGAGGCGAGTGTACCCCTCTGGCTCGGCCAGCGCAAGAGCTTGCTTCAGGGTGGCGAGCGCCCCCTGGAGTTCTTTCTGGGCACGCAGAGCCAGAGCCTGCAGGACGAGGATCTCCAGAGCGCTGCTCACCCGCGCTTGGGCCTGGGCGTCCTCAAGGAGACGATTAAGCAAGCGCAGCGCATCTGGCAGGGAAGAGCCTGCCGGGTTCTCGTGCCCCTCTGCGATGCGCACGCGGGCCAGGGTCAGATATTCCCGCTCGCGTAGGTATGGCAACTCGACGTCATCGACGGAGAGACCACTTGTCTGCACCCAGGCGAGCGCGGCTTGCATGTTTCCCTGGGCCAGTTCGATATGAGCACGAACCGCTGCCGCAGTCGCTTTCAGCTGGGGCACAAAGCGTCGAAGGTCTGCCTCCTGGAGAAACGCATCCAGGGTGGCGATGGCCCGATCTGACTGCCCGCGGGCTTGCAGCAGGCGAGCCAGCGTGAGATGGCCGAACAGCACTTCGTCCGCAAAGCAAGAGATGGCCCCGCGCACCTCTTCCAGGCCCCGTACCAGCAGGCGCTCAGCCTCATCAAGGCGATTCCATTCCCGCCAGAGATCCCCCAGGCCAAAACAGTAGATCGACCTGGTGGTGAGCGCCTGGAAGATCTCTCCAGAAGTGATCTGCCCGGCTTCCTCATAGATGGTCGCCGCCGCCCGCAGTCGTCCCTGGAGCAGGTGTAACCGAGCCAGGAGCGTCAAGCTCCGAAAATAGATCAGCCGGTAGCCCGAGGCTGCGGTAAGGGTGACCGCCGCTCTCACCTGCTGTTCAGCGACCGGGGTCATCTCGCCGCTCACCAGGAAGGTATGCGCCACCTGCATGACGAGAACCGCGCGAGTGGCCGGGATCGCCGTCTCCGGCCACACGTCGAGCCCCTGCTGCGCCAGGGTGAGATAGCGCGGCAGATCGCCGGAGTAGCGGGCGATATTCGCACGGATGTTTGCCGAGCCCCCCTGGATGACCGCGACCTCTTCGGGAGAGGTATCTGCCGAGAGCGCTCGTTGGGCGTCCTGTACCCGCGCTTCGGCCTCCTCCACCTGGTTGATGACATGGAGCGCAGCGGCGTACCAGACACAGAGATGGGGGCGCGCACGGACCAGCGAGTCAGGCAGTGCCGTGAGCCAATCGAGCAGAGGCCGAGGACGCCCCTGGGCCATCAGCAGGGGCGCAACCTGTTCCATGAAACGGGCCGCCAGCTCGACATCGCGCGCCGACAGGGCGTGCTGCACCGCTTCAAGGAGGAGGCCCTGCCGCTCGTACCAGGCGCTGGCGCGCCGGTGCAGGTCCGGCAAGAGTGCCGGCTCGGCCTGTTCCAGGCGACTTTTGAGTAGCTCAGCAAACAGGTGATGATAGCGATACCAGCGCCGCTCCTCGTCCAGCGGCACCACAAAGAGATTCGCTCGTTCAAGGGCTTCGAGCATTGCCTGGCCCCCGACTTCCCCAGTCACTGCCTCGCAGAGCGAGCCGCAGAGGCGATCGAGGATCGAGGTGCGCAGCAGAAAGGACTGGATCGACGCGGATTGCCGGGCGAGGACTTCCTCGGAGAGATAATCCAGCACGAAACGGTGGCTGCCGGTGAAGGCAGCGAGGAAGGCCGGGATATCCGTTCGGCCCTGCAGAGAGAGCGCTGCCAGCTGGAGTCCCGCGATCCACCCCTCCGTGCGGCGCTCAAGGGCAACAATGGCCTCGGAGGGGAGATCAAGTCCACTCACCACGCGCAGAAAGGTCCCAACTTCGGTCTCATCCAAGCGCAGGGTATCGGTGCGCACTTCGACCAACTGTCCCCTGGCGCGCATGCGCGCCAGGGGAAACGGGGGATCGCTCCGGCTCGCCAGGACCAGGTGCATCTGAGGGGGCAGATGCTCCACCAGAAAGGTGAGGGCGTGATGAATGGCTGGAAGCGTAATGACATGGTAGTCATCCAGCACCAGGGCGAAGTCCGTCGTCGGGCGAGACACCAGGTCGGTTGTAAGCACCATGAAAACGCTTTCCAATGGCGTCGATGGTGCTACCTCAAGTAAACGAAAGCGAGTCACGCCCAATTGGGGAAGACGCGCCTGCAAGGCGGCGGTGAAATAGGTGAGGAAGCGCACGGGATCGTTGTCTTCGGGATCGAGCGAGAGCCAGGCAACAGGCATGCTGATCTCGGCAAGCCATTGGGCGAGCAACGTCGTCTTGCCGAACCCGGCAGGAGCCGAGAGAAGCGTGAGGCCATGCTCCATCCCCTGCTGCAGGCGCGAAGTCAAGTGGGTGCGAGCGATCAAACGGCTACGCGGACGAGGCGGATGGAACTTCGTGGTGAGCAATTGCTCATGAGGCCTTTGCGACCAGGCGCGTTGTCTGCCACGTCTGGTTGTTTCCCTGGCCTCGACTTGCGGGGAAAACACAGGCGAGGCGTCAGTTGGAAACGATTTTGGAAGCGATGCCCCTTCACGGAGGTTGTTCCCAGCTCCATCAACAGCTGCACCGAGCTCCTCCGCCACCTGTTCCAGCCGTGCAAGCGTGACCTCGCTGGTTTTGCCCAGGTACCTTTTGGTCATCTTTTCGCCGACCCTGTGGTAGGCGTACCAATACGCCCCTCCGTGCTGCCTCTGCTCCTGGCGTACGGTGAGCCGACCGTGCTGCCCGCGAAAAGTAAAGGAGGAAATGGTTGTCAACCAGGCAAACCATGCATCACTTCCCGGAGAAAGCGGGAGGACTTGAGCGTGATGGCTCGAGACGAGTTCATAGATCTCGTGCCTATAAGACCAGGTCAGGCAGTAGGCAGTGGCTTTTGGCACCCCAGGTTCCTCTCCTTTGATTGAGTGCTCCCTCATCATACCGTGTTGCTACCCAACAGCTTTGTAGAGATAGTATAACTGTTGGGTAGCAAAAACGCAAGCGTGGAGGAGGAACGCGGCAAAGCTCTTTCATCCAGTGGTCCCATATTCACCTTAATGGCTCGTACCATTTTATCGGTCTGGATCTCACAGGAGATGTACAAGAAGAAGAAAACATCACATTGGCAATTCAGCTCTCGTTCTTCATGGACGAAGAGGAGATCTTCTGATTCATCAATAGTTAGAGGGACGTCGTATCTTCCGGTGTAAGGTAGACTGAGAGCGAGGTACTGTTACCAGCCCTTTTCTCTCAATCCCGCCGAGTAGCCGGGAGGCATTGCTGCCTCCAAGCCCTCTAAGAACGGTACGAGCAAGTTTCCCTGCATACCGCTCAAGCCTTTCTAACGCCCCGTAAGGGACGCGGTTTCGTTACGGTTAATCCTTGGCGGTGAAGTTGTTCATGGCAGTCTGGATGGAGAAGGACACGATTGTCCACTTCTTCTTTGCCGCCTAAGCTTCGCCATATGATGTGGTGGCTGTGCCACCCCGTCAATTTGGTGATTTTCTGGTTGCAGAGTGGACAGAGACCCCCTTGTTGTTTCCAGAGATAGAGCAGTTTCCGCTTCCCTTTCAGGTTGTGTGCCATTTTCACATCGAGACGCTTTTCAAAATAGGTCTCCCAGGTGGGATCGTAGGGGTTTGCATCACTCTGTATTTTGACATGCCGTTCGATTGCTATGCTCTTTGCCTTTAGCAGTCGAATGGGCTGGAATGTCCCGTCCTGTCCGATAATCTCTCCATGAAATACCCAATTTTGCCCTTCAATGGAGGTAAAGTATTTCTCTTTAATCCATTTCATCGGCTTTTTGGGATGTCTCCTTTTCACCCATTGCCATAACGCGCAAAAGATCGCGTGGTCCACTTTAGAGAAGGTTTCTTTGCTCACTACATGTCGATGGTAGTTAGCCCAACCCCGAATCTTCGGATTTAATTGAGCGATGAGATTGCCAACTGTAGCTTGCTTGTTTTCTCTGACGACTTTTCGGATGCCTTCTAGAAATGCATGAATGTTCTTTCGGGCAGGCGTAATGAGCAGTTTCCCCTCATATTTGCGGAGATGTTGCCCAAGAAAGTCGAAGCCATCCTCAATGTGTGTAATGAGGGTTTTCTCTGGTGAGAGTTCCAACCCGCGCTCTCTCATGAAGGCTTCCACGAGAGGTTTGACCTCCTCTTCCAGGACCTCTTTCGACTTGCCAGTAATGATAAAATCATCGGCGAAACGTACAAAATTGATCTTCTCTTTACTGCTTTTTCGAGGCTGCTTGGGGAATTTCTCCCGTAGTTTTGTCTCTAGTCCGTCTAAGGTCATGTTGGCGAGGACGGGCGAACATATTCCGCCCTGGGGCGTTCCTTCTTCCGTTGCATGGAGGACATGTTTGTCAATGAACCCCGCTTTGAGCCATTTCTGGAGGATGGCCTTTTCCATCGGAATGTGTGCCAGCAACCAGTCGTGGCTAATCCGATCAAAGCAGGCTTTTATGTCTCCTTCGAGTATCCATTGAGCGGAGTTCTTCCGGCTTAATGCCGTGAAGGCTTGCTCGATTGCATCTGCTGTAGACCGTTCTTTTCGGAAGCCATACGAGTTAGGGTCGCCTAGTGTTTCCGAGATAGGGTCTACTGCTAGCAAGTACAGAGCTTGCATGGCTCTGTCAAGCATACAAGGCATACCTAAAGCACACTACCCCATCATCCCTACGAGTTTTGGGATGGGTAAGAGTGACCCATCCGCATCATCCTCTTTGTGGTCAGCAAGTGGAGATCATCCGCGTTCGTCGAGGTCCTGATCCCGATCTGATCATTCGGCATGTTGATGGCTACCATGGAGCCATTGCAGCCAGTTGGACCAGCTACGCATCTGCCACCGAAGCTCTTGCATCCGAGAAGCCACCATTGCTTGATCTGGAAGGACTGTGCCACCTCGCTCGTTGCGTCGAGCAACTTGAGGAAAGGAGTCGTCATGCGCTCAAAGATCAGCTATGATACAGGGAACTACGTGCGTCTGCATCCTCAAGGAGGAACTCATCATGGCCATGGACTCCCCAACTCCCAAGCAGATGGTCTCGCCGACACAGGTCTGGGCACATCTCTCGACCGATCTCCAATTGCATGTCGTCTATCTCTTCGCGCAACTGGCAACTCACTTCGTGCTCGCCCAAGCAGAGCCTGTTCAACAGGCAAGAAAGGAGACCACTGATGGCCTCTCATCCATCGCTGAGCAAGATCCAACCTGAGCATCTGGACCGTGATGCTGTCATTTATGTACGCCAATCCTCCTTGATCCAAGTGCGCGACAATACCGCTAGCACCATGCGTCAATACGACCTGGTGCGGCGTGCCTTGAGTCTGGGATGGCCCCGAGAGCGCATCCAGGTCATTGATCAAGATCAAGGTCACTCTGGTTCCTCAACCATTGGTCGTGATGGGTTTCAGTCCTTGGTTGCTGAAGTTGGGCTCAAACATTGTGGAGCGGTGTTGAGCCTGGAAGTCTCCCGCTTAGCTCGCTCCTGTAGCGACTGGTATCATCTCTTGGAGATTTGTGCTCTCACCGACACGCTCGTCATTGACGAAGAGGGCATCTACGACCCCGGACACTACAATGATCGTCTCTTGCTTGGCTTCAAAGGCACCATGAGTGAGGCTGAGCTTCATTGGCTCCGGCAACGGCTCTTGGGGGGAAAGCTGACGAAGGCCGAGTTGGGCGAACTGCGCTTTCGCCTGCCAGTAGGATTGACGTATGATCCCACAGGGAAGGTCGTTCTGGATCCTGACGAAGAGGTGCAAGCTGTCGTCCATCTCGTTTTTACCCTCTTTGAGCAATATGGCTCAGCTCTCGCTGTGGTCAAGCACTTTACCACGCATCACCTTCGTTTCCCAGATCGGCTCTGGAAGCGCACCCAGAAAGGAGAACTGGTCTGGGACCCATTGCGGTGCGGCCGCGTTCTGTCCTTGCTGCACAATCCCTTCTATGCAGGGACCTATGTGTATGGACGAACCAAAACGCGCAGGCATGCTCTTCCTGGTGAGCAACCCCGCATCAAGGGGCGCACCCGGCAGGTCAAGCGTGAGGACTGGCCCATTGTGCTGCTGGATGCTCACCCAGGCTACATCACCTGGGAGCAATTTCGGCGCAATCAACAGGTTCTCGATGACAATCGGACGTGGCGACCAGACGAACGACGTGGAGCCGTCCGCGAAGGTTCAGCACTGCTGCAAGGGATCGTGCTGTGTGGAGTCTGCGGCAGACGCATGAATGTGCGCTATCTCTCAGATGGCACCATCCCCAGCTACGAATGTAGGCAGGCCCACGCTCAACTGGCCGAGAAGACCTGTCAAACGATGCGGGGCGATGGGATCGATCAAGCCGTTACCACCTGTTTCTTGGAAGCGATCCAGCCAGCACATCTTGCCGTCTCCCTTTCCACCCTTGATCATCTGGAAGCGCGTGCTAAGCAGATTGATCGCCAATGGCAACTGCGGCTGGAACGAGCGCAGTATGAGGCCGACCTGGCTCGCCGTCGCTACACAGCGGTCGATCCAGAGAATCGGCTCGTGGCTCGCAGTCTGGAGCGAGACTGGAATGAGAAACTGACAGCTGTGGAGCAGTTGCAAAAGGAATATGCCATTCTCCCCAAGCCCACAGCCTTGCTCATCACGTCTCAGGAGCGACAACGCATTCTGGCACTGGCTCACAATGTTCCTGCCGTGTGGAATGCTTCGACGACGAGTCAAGCTGAGCGCAAACAATTGCTACGGTATCTCATCAAGGATGTAACGCTGACCAAACGAGAGCAGGTGATTGAAGTGCGTATCCGGTGGCAAACGGAAGCTCTGACCGAAGTGAGTGTTGCCCGACCCAAGCTGGTGGCTGATGCACGCCGCACTGATCTCCAGGTTGTTGCTCGGGTTCGTGAACTCTCCTCCACACAAACTGCGACGCGCATTGCCGATCAGCTCAATGAAGAGGGATTGCGTCCAGGACTGGGAGGCAGGTTCACGGCCAGCAAAGTCGATTGGATTCGTAGCAAGTATGGCATTGCCCTCGATTGCCCCGAAGGGCCTGGGTTCTGTCCTGGTGGGCAACGAGGTGATGGACGCTACTCTGCGCTCGCAGCAGCCGAACTGTTGAATGTGAATGTCTCGACCATTGCAGATTGGTGCAACGCAGGAATACTCGAAAGTATTCGAGCTGGAACGCATGGACCACGATGGATTACGCTGACTCCAGAGATCATCGCAGCACTACGCAAGCCCGTTCAGCGCCATTGGAAACGACGACGCACTCGTCAACACGAAGAAAATATGCTACAGTAGAAGCAACCGGAGTCAGGTCAGCTGACTCACCCTGACCACGCAATCCCGAAAGTACCCGGTAAGGAGGGCAGTATGAACGAACCATCGGAATGCCTAATTTCCTCATCTTGCCATTTGCTTTGGGGATAAAGACGGTCCTGACGGGCTTGAACTGAAATTGTTCGGTTCGCATCTCCTGGATGATCTCAGTGATCATGTGGAGAGAGAAGCCGTCGAGCGTTTTTCCGTCGGTCCCTGGCGTCATATTTCCTGGGGCGGATTTCATCCTTTCGTAGGCTAGAATGTAGATGT
>Ga0187812_1000806_pt1 | contig 10792 bp, 9 predicted proteins | sample NC_S_2_FD_130582 | JGI IMG/M metagenome (GOLD analysis project Ga0187812, IMG submission 130582) | Wetland sediment microbial communities from Neuse River Estuary, North Carolina, USA - ASW-S_2 | ecosystem: Environmental > Aquatic > Freshwater > Wetlands > Sediment | place: USA: North Carolina... | reverse complement strand
TTTTAGATTGTTCTGCGTCAATGGCCTGGCATACCGACAAGGAGGAACGTGCACTGACTGTCTCCATACGGTTCTCCCATTGAGAGGTGTGGCCCACCGTTGCTACCGGAATAGCTTGGCTGCGTCCGCAGCTGCCGCCGCGTTTGTAGGAACTCACAATGCAATTGGCACTTGGCACCGGAAAGTGGACGCATTTATTGTGCTGAATAGATTTGCCATGAGGACGTTTACGGAATTCGGACTGAGTCCCAGCAAGATGCACATTGTGCCTCCCTTCACGCCAAGTGTGCGGAAAAAGGACGCACATCGCGAAATGCGATTTCTTTACGTAGGGAGATTGTCGCAAGAAAAGGGCCTAGAAATGCTTCTTCGCACGTGGGAAGAATACGCGCTACCGTATCATCTTCAGGTGATCGGCACAGGGCCCTTAGCACAGCGGTCTGTCACCAATGTCGAGTGGCTCGGGTATCAGAAGGCACAGGAGGTTACGCGTCTTATGTCTTCTGCATTGGCGGTTATCGTCCCGTCCTTGTGGTATGAGGGTCTACCGCTGGTGGTGCTAGAGGCGTATGCGACAGGTACTCCCGTGTTGGCGAGTAAGGTTGGTGGGCTGCCTGACGTAGTGATCGAGGGTGAGACAGGTTATACGTTTGAACCGGGAGACACCAGAGGGCTAGCAAGCGCGGTGCGCCGTATAGCAGAGCACACTCAAGTCAGTCGTCTGCACGAAGGCGCGTTGGCGTCATTCCGGACGAATTATTCCCCAGAAGTACACTTCGAGCAGCTGATGCACGTCTACGAAGCGGTTGGGAGGGCACGAACATGAAGCTCCTGGCACTGGGCAGGTTGCCGGCAAATCCCCTCGTCTCGGTTATAGTAACGAACTACAACTATCAGAAATATGTTGCCGAGTGTCTCATGAGTATTAGCGTACAGACGTACCGACATATAGAGGCCATTATTTGCGATGATGGCTCCACGGATGGATCCGAACGTATGTTGCGGTCCATAGTCGCGAAGCACGGGAATTGGGTGCTACTGGAGAAGAGCAACGGTGGGCACGCAAGCGCCCTTTCGGCTGCATACGAGAGAGTGAAGGGCGATGTAATTTGTCTGCTCGACGCAGATGATGCGTGGAAGGCAACAAAGGTAGAGCGTGTTGTAGCTGCGTTTATCCGTGACCAGGAGGCCGGGGTTTGCATCCATAGGCTCACTCCTATTGACGCCAGAGGTCTGTCTGTGGGGCCTCCGCTTCCATATGCTTTGGATGAGGGATGGGTTTGGAAGCAGGCTTTGACGAGGGGGGGAGTAAGCAACATGCCCCCTTGTTCGGGTATTGCAATTAGGCGCGAGGTGGCGGACGCGATATTCCCAATCCCGGCGGAATTGCGCCGCTTCGCCGACGGGTATGTATCTGGCTGCGCGAAATTTATCAGCAAGGTCACGACAGTACAAAGTACCGAGGGAATGTATCGTCTACACACCTCCAACGCGACTGGGTTTGTAAATGTCACGGAGGCGCACATAATTCGCATTATGAACGATTACAAGGAGTTAATGACTCAGGAATCCGCGTTCCTGGAAAAGTGGGACGGTACCGAAGGTCATGCTACCCTGAGGCTCGAAGATAACACAGAATACGCCAACTATTGCCTGGCCTTGCACCTCTTCACGGGACGTCATGTAGACAATGAGGAACTTCGCACGCTGGTCGGGCGCTGCGGGGGCGAACGCCGGAAGGCAGTGTGGCGTCTTCTCTATAGGCTGCCTCGGAGCATATCTGTGAGCCTCCTTAGAACCTGGTGGGGCCGGGGATGGGCGAAGCGGACGATCGCACGGCTCGGCATCAGGGTAGGGAATTAGACATGACAGATACGAGACCATTGATGATTCTGCTTCCCGATTTGACGGGTGGGGGCGCGGAAAAGGTAGCATTGGCTCTGACGGAGCACTGGCGAAGAAATCAGATGCCTACCGTGGTGGTTGCGGGCAGGGCCGAGGGAGAGTTGAGCCAGAAATTCGCTCAACTCGACGGAATTACCTTGAACCGCACGCGGAGATGGTCCCTCTTAGCTGCGGTGAAGTGTGCACGTCGCATTCGCCCCCGCGCGGTAATTGCCTTTTACGATTATTACAGCTTAGCGTTTGCAATCCTGATGAGGCTGCTTTCTCCGAGGACGGTCGTAATTGCAACGATTCACACCGACCTTGTGGCCTTGTCCAAGGACGAACGAGGCAGACGCCTAAAACAGGCGGTGCGTTGGAGTGCGAAGCATATTTTGAGGACACCCGTGGTCGCCGTTTCGGCGTCACTTGCGGACAGCTTGGTGCCTCGGCTCATACCTGACAGAAAGCGTGTTCGAGTTATCCACAATCCTGTCGTGACGGATCTGCTGTTGCAGTGCTTCGCGTCACCGCGCGACGGACAGGTACCCGAAGAGTACAAGGGCTCTGGTCTAAAGATTGTTGTTGGCATCGGCAGGCTGGCAAAAGTAAAGGATTGGGGCACGCTCATTAGGGCAATTGCTCTGACTCCCTTTAGTCTGTATCTCATTGGAGAGGGACCGGAACGGCGTGGTCTTGAAGAACTTGCTACTGAGCTCGGCGTGGCAGAACGAGTCCGTTTCTTAGGATATCGGGAGAACATCTATCCCTACATTCGTTGCGCCGATGTGCTCGTGCTTACGTCGCGGTTCGAAGGATTGAGCAACGTGATCGTTGAAGCATTCGCTTTAGAGACTCCGGTAGTGACCACCGACTGCCCGTACGGGCCGCGGGAACTCGTGGCTAGTGGTGCCGGTGTTCTGGTGTCGGTTGGCGATCATTTGCGTCTTGCCCAAGCAATTGGCGATGCAATTGCGAACCCGTCAGGGGACCTTAGGGATGTCGGTAGACGCTTTCGAAGGACATTCACCGTCACGGCGGCCGCAGAGGCGTATCTCGCGGCGGTGGAAGACTCGGTCGTACCAAGGGGTGACGTATGATACGTGAGGTGCTGGTAGTAGGCGCAGGATTCAGTGGTTCCGTCGTGGCAGAACGGTTAGCGGCAAGTGGAGTTCCAATTCGCCTTATCGAGAAGCGTGACCATGTAGGGGGGAATGCCTACGACGAGTTCGATCAATTCGGCGTGCTTGTTCACCGCTATGGCCCGCATGTTTTTCACACGAACGCTGCGAGGATCCACGAGTACCTTTCCCGTTTCACTGAATGGATCCCCTACGAACATCGTGTGCTGTCCGCGGTTGACGACCTGCTCTTGCCTTTTCCCATAAATCGACGAACCATCAATAGCCTGTACAATCTGCAACTGGACGAGGAGGAACTGCGAGCCTTCTTTGAAAAGATTCGTGAGAAGCGCGAAACCATCAAGAACAGCGAGGATGTCGTGCTGAGCACGGTCGGTCGCGAATTGTGCGACAAGTTCTACCGTGGATACACGCTAAAGCAATGGGGGCTCGATCTTGCTTCGCTGGGACCTGAGGTCGCTGGGCGAGTAAAGGTCCGGTTGAACGATGACGACCGTTACTTCGAGGATTCCTTCCAGGGCATTCCCAGAAACGGATACACCGCAATGTTTAAGAATATGTTAGATCACCCACTCATCAGCCTTGAGTTGGCAACGGACTACAAGGACGTCAAGCATCCGGAAGCATACGCACATATCGTCTATACCGGGCCTATTGACCAGTTCTTCGGACTCGCGTATGGATCGCTTCCTTATAGATCTTTACGTTTTGAGTTCGAGCATTTCTCCCGGTCGCGCTATCAGTCCGTGGGCACCGTCAACTTTCCCAACGCCTACGACTTCACGCGCGTCACCGAGTTCAAGCATCTGACGGGCCAGCAACATCCGGGTACTACGATAGTTAGGGAATACCCGTTCGATGGTGGCGAAGAGTACTACCCGGTTCCGACGGTAGAGAGCCGCAGGACCGCCAAGATGTACACTGATTTGGCGGCAAGCAGCAAGGGTGTGACGCTTGTCGGAAGGCTGGCCCAATATCGGTACTACAATATGGACCAAGCAGTCGCCGCCGCCTTGTCAGCCGCGACAACAATTAGCATGAAGCGGATATAGGGGAATAGTGGGAGGCGCACATGAAGAGTTTTGAACTCTTTGGCGTGAGGTTGGACGCATTGTCCATGAAAGAATTAATTACCCATATAGACGCCGCGATCAAAGCGAAGACTCCGGGCTTCGTCTGTTTTTGTACTGTGAATAACATGGTTGAAGCTTTACGGAGTCCACAATACGTCGCGTGCCTTTCGAGAGCGAGCCTTCGGTTGCTGGACGGAATGCCACTAGTGTGGCTCGCGCACCGTGCAGGCATTCCACACGCAGAGCAACTTTGTGGTCCCGACGTGCTACCGCGGCTGTGTGAGCATTCGGTCGGCGCGCAATACCGGCACTATTTCATTGGGGGCGGACCTGGAGTGGCGGAAGCTCTTGCCTGCAGTCTGCGGGCGCGTTACCCAGGACTGATCGTTGCCGGATTTTCGAGCCCGCCCTTCCATCCAGTCAGTCCGTCTGTGGATGAGACAGAGGTTCAGAGAATCGCCGACGCTTGTCCAGACATTGTCTGGGTGGGGTTGGGGTCCCCCAAGCAGGATATGTGGATGTGCGCTCACCGCGACCGAATACCGGCAATAATGCTGGGCGTCGGAGCGGCCTTCGATTTTCACACTGGGGCGGTGCAACGTGCTCCCCGGTGGATGACGCGTCGAGGGCTGGAGTGGGTTTACCGACTCGCGAAAGAACCTGGACGACTCTGGCGTAGGTACCTTGTGGGCAACGCCGTGTTCATGCTGCATTTGGTTCCGGTGCTCCTTGGCCGGAATCTGCGATCCCGACAGGAAGGACGTGGCGCGAACGAGTCGTCGAATCGCTGATGGCTACCCACAGAGGCCCAGGCACGTACAATCGAAAGCATCTCAAGGGTGAGCGCGCCCAAATGGCCGCACGCACCCTCGCCTGCAAGGGAGAAGGAGCCGGTGCCGTCAAAAGGCATCTCGCGCGACTAGCAGCATGCGGTGCTTGAGTCGGTCAGCTCAACGGGCCGGGGAAATGTATAGCGTAGTCGAGCAGGAATTGGTCGGTGTAGCGCGCAGCCGTAAAGGTAGGTTGGGCTAAATGACAATGCGTGGACCTAATTTGTTTATTGTCGGCGCTCCCAAGGCCGGGACAACATCGTTGTATCATTACCTTGCGGATGATGCGCGCATTTTCTTTCCTCAGATTAAGGAGCCTCACTTTTTTCTCTCTGCGCCAAGTCGAGTCGACATCGACAAAGAGACGTACGTGGGACTGTACACGAGCGGACAACATGCTGCGTACCGTGGCGACGCCAGTCCCTTCTATCTCTGGGACCCACAAGCGGCAGCAAAGATTAGGAGGTGGGAGCCTGAAGCGAAGGCAATTATACTCTTGCGTGATCCAATTGCGCGAGCGTACTCCCATTATTGGATGAACGTGGTGTCAGGCGTCCAGAGACGCACCTTCCTTTCAGCGCTGGTCGAAGACATGAGTTCAAAGGTTAAGGGGTTTAAAATTTCGCACTTGTACGTAGAGTGTGGACAATACGCAGAGCAGGTGAAGCGGTATATGGACGAGTTTGGTATGTCAAACGTGCTTATCCTCGAGTCGTCGGAGCTTTTGGAAAAGCCTGATGCGATTATGTCGCAAATTTATGAGTTTTTGGGTCTTGCCTTGGAGCGTGGCATCGTTGCGTCCGAATTGTACAACCAGGCCTTGGTGCCTCGCAACGGGATGGCGCGAATTCTGCTGAATGCGGAGAGAACCCGCGCTGTGGTCAAGCGAATTGTGCCTGAGCGAATCAAGCTCTCGTTGCGTCCGGTTGTGTTTAGTTCACGCGTTCCGCCTATAGACGACAAAGCCGCCAGGTTGTTGCAAACGATTTTCAGGCCTGAGGTCGCGAGGTTACGCGAGATCACCGGACGCAAATTACAGTCTCTCACAGAACGCTGGTAAGGGCTTTCTATCAGAAGATCTGGCTGACATACCAAGCGTAGGTGCGTAAGATGCCTTCCCGCAGGGAGATCCGATGATGCCAGCCGAGTTCGTGCAGCCGGTCCACACTGAGGAGTTTCCGCGGAGTACCATCCGGTTTGCTCGGATCGAAGACGAAGTCTCCCACGTACCCAACCACGTCCTTGATGAGGCGGGCCAACTCGCTAATGCTGATGTCCTCGCCTGTCCCAACGTTAACGGGAGAGTTGCCGTCATATGAGTCCATCAAGAACTGGCAGGCGTCTGCGAGGTCGTCCACATGGAGAAATTCCCTCCGAGGGCTGCCGGTGCCCCATACTTTCACAGTCGTTTCGTTGGACGTCTTGGCGTCGTGCACCTTGCGCAAAAGAGCTGGGAGGACATGAGAAGACTGAAGATCGAAGTTATCGCCTGGCCCGTACAGGTTTGTGGGCATCACAGAGATAAAGTTGTCTCCATACTCCCTGCGATACGCCTTTACCATTTCCACACCAGCGAGTTTGGCGATGGCGTAAGGCTGATTGGTCGGCTCTAGAGCGCCCGTCAGGAGTGCCTCTTCCTGAAGCGGCTGCGGCGCGAATTTGGGGTAGATGCAACTGGAGCCCAAGAAGAGTAGTTTGCGGACACCGTAAGTGTGGGCTGCTGAAATAACGTTTAGTTCGATCCTCAGGTTTTCGGTAATAAAGGAAACTGGATGCGAGTTGTTTGCCAGAATACCGCCTACTCTGGCGGCGGCCAGATAGACGTACTCGGGGCGATATGTTGCAAAAAAAGCATTGACAGCCGTTTGGTCCAATAGATCCAACTCTGAGCGGCTACGGAACAGAAGGTTGGTGTAGCCTTCTGCTTGAAGTGTCCGTAATATGGCTGACCCCACGAGACCACGGTGTCCGGCCACAAAAATGCCCGCATTCTTCGGCACTTTAGACACCTGCGGCACCCCGCTCTGGGACTGCGTGCCCTGCATCCCTCAGAGTGCATTCCCTACTTGCGATGCGAAGGTCGTGTTCTACCATGCGCCGCACCAATTCATCAAAAGTAGTCTCAGGGTGCCACCCAAGACTCCGGGCCTTTGATGCGTCTCCGCATAATGCGTCCACTTCGGCAGGGCGGAAGTAACTGGGATCCACCGCGACATAATCGCGCCACTCTAGCCCGAGCAGCCCAAATGCTCGGTCCAAGAATTCGCGTACGGTGTGCATTTCGCCGGTGGCCACAACGTAGTCCCCAGGGGTGCTCTGTTGAAGCATAAGCCACATTGCCCGGACAAAGTCGGGGGCGTATCCCCAGTCGCGAGCGGCATCTAGGTTCCCAAGGTAAAGGTTGTTTTGGAGCCCCAGCTTAATGCGAGCAGCCGCCCGAGTAATTTTGCGTGTGACAAAGGTCTGTCCGCGCCGTTCCGATTCGTGGTTAAAGAGAATGCCGTTACAAGCAAACAAACCATAGGCCTCACGGTAGTTAACTGTTTGCCAGTAGCTGTACACTTTGGCCACTGCGTAGGGCGAACGCGGATGAAAAGCAGTTGCCTCGGATTGCGGTGGCGGCGTGCTGCCGAACATTTCCGATGTACTTGCCTGGTAGAGTCTAGGCTCGTAGCCACCGACTTGCAATTCCCGAACGGCTTCCAACAATCGCAATGTTCCGAGCGCGTCAACGTTGGCCGTGTACTCAGGTTGATCAAATGAGACTCTGACGTGCGATTGTGCCGCCAAATTGTAAATCTCTTGAGGCTGGAGTTGGAATACTATGCGCCGAAGGCTGGAGCCGTCTGACAGATCGCCGTAGTGAAGAAAAAAGCGGGTGTTCGGAGAATGTGGGTCTTCGTAAAGATGGTCCACTCTATCCGTGTTAAATGAGCTCGAGCGTCTAATGACACCGTGCACCTCGTAGCCCTTTGCCAAGAGCAGTTCTGCGAGATAGGATCCGTCCTGACCAGTGACCCCTAAAATCAGGGCGCGTTTCATTTTGCTCAACTCCCTCGCGGCTGAAGATGGTATCGAAAAGCTTTTCTACACAGCAGATAGGATCTCCTGGAAGTGCGAAAGTTGGCCATGGTGGGCAGCGCGACGCGGAGGACGCTCAGCCCGCGAATGCACCAGAGCGCGCTGACGACGGCCGCAGTGTGTATCCGGCCGCGCTGCTGCCCTGGTGCGTCGCAGACTGCGCGGTGACAATGCGACGATTGAGGCTGTCGACGCATACACGCAACTCCGTGCCACCGTCCGCCGCTCTCGCGTTTCACTACCGGCGATTAGGCCCTTCGCAGGGCGCGGTTGCCGCGCTGTGTCGATCGCACCACTGGGTGCGGCTGCCGACCAATCCTGACCACAACCCTAAGTATACGCCAGCCGCCTCGATGGAACTTCTGCCCGTGCGCGTTAGCCAATCCGTATAGTCAGAGTGTTGTCGGAACGGGCGTGAACGAAGGAGCCGCGTCAGGGGCGCGGGCGGGTATGGGGTGTGATAGGTACGAACACTCAAGGCCCAAGGCGGGGGCCGTTTTTCATGTTGGGGTGGAGCGAGTCCTGGCGGTTCGGCTGTTGGTGACGCGCGCGGAGGTTTAGGCGGCCTGGGGTAGCCAGGCAGCGAGGAGGGCCTGCCCGTTGATGCGCTTGGCCCAGGCGATGATGTGCTGCAGGCAGCCGGCGAGCACGTAGAGAGCGTAGACGACGTGGCGGGCGCGGCTGTAGCCGGCCTCCCGGCCGAAGTCGTTCTTCTTGCGGTCGTGCGAGCGCTCCACCGTGGTGCGGCGGTCGTACGTCTTCTCCCAAGCTTGGGTCGCGCGGGGGATCTCACAAATGAAGCGGGGGCTCATCTCGGGCTTGAGATGGACGCTGCGGCGAGGGCAGGAGGCGGCATGCGGGCAGTGGAGGCCTTTGTGCGGCGCAGGGCAGACGAACCGCTGATAGCCGCCGGTGTGGCCTTGCCAGCACATGGGGCCAGCGGCGCAGTGCGGCGTGCCACGGGCGTCGATGCCGCCGAGACCGATCTGCGCGGTGCTCTTGATGGGCTTCGGTTGGTCCTCGCCGCTACCGGTGTTGCCGGAGTTGAGGTCGATGACGGGGATGGCGCCGAGGTCACGGACGAGGCGGTAGGTGGGCTCGTTGTCGTGGGCGGAGTCAAAGAGCACCATGCGAAGCGGACGGCCGACGAGCCTGTGATACTGGAGCAGGCAGACGTAGCCGCTGATCGCGTCGTTCTGCTGGGGCTTGGTGGGCATGCCGATGCAGAGCGGGAGCTCTTCGCCGCGCGCGGCGGTGAACTCGTAGAAGCGATAGCCGAAGACCCATTCGGCCTTCGACGATTCCCAGTTCCAGTCGGCGTCGGGCGCGGAGTAGCGCCGACGGTGCGGGCAGCTGAGGCCCGTGGCGGGCGGGCAGTCGCACTCCGGGGTGCGCTTGCCGTAGGGGCTGGCGTGGAGTTCGACGGAGCTCGAGTCGCCGGCGGCCGCCAGGCCGAGGGGGTCGCCGATCAGCCCGCGCTCGAGCGACAGCGAAACGAAGCCCTTGTCCAGGAGGTAGTTCATCGTCTTGACGAGCTCTTCCGCCTCGGGGATCAGTTCGGCATAGCGCAGGTGCTCGAGGAACTGCATGGCGTTGGCGCGGCGCAGCGGGGGCTTCTTGCCCTTGGGGTACTTGCGCTTCGGTCGTCGCTTGCGGATGCGGCGCTTGACCGTCCTGCGCGCCATGGCGCGGAAGCCGGGGAGGCGGCCGAGGAAGTCGTAGAACGTGCTGGGGCCCGGCGGCTCCTCGCAGCCGATGACCACACGCAGCACCGAAGAGCGCTTGAGTTCATCGACCAGCGCCGTAAAGCCCGGGATCATGCGGTAGCACATGATCAGGATGGCGCGCAGCATGACCGCGGGATCGATGGCCAGTGGTCCCCCTCGAGCATAGTTGGCGCGCAAGATCGGTGCCGCCCGATCGAGATCCATGGCGTAGCACAGCCCGATCACGTCGGCAGAAGCCTCGACGTCTTTGCGGAGGTTCGGACTCTCCGCAGCCAAACCGACGATGGACGCCCGCAGCCGATCCTGGTACTCTCGATGCGTCACGTGTACCGGCAGCAATCGCCTCGCCTTCCCGGGAGGGCGGTATTGGCAGTGCCTCCCAGGTCAATGCAGGGGCGATTGCGTCGTTGTCAAGGGGCATTGCGCCCTCATATACAGGCCCCACGCCCGTCCGCGTGTCGCGGAGTGACGTGGGACCAATGTTGTTGCGCCGTCCAGCTCATCCCAATTCCATTGGCGTTGCCTTCAGCTGCCAACCTCGAAACCCGCTTCCGGCCAGGGCTTCACGCATTCCGACAACACTCAGTCAGTCATCCAGAGGTGTTTCTATTCCTAGGAACCACCACGACACAGCATCGAGACCGGTGCAATGGGAGACGGAGATGACGGATCATACTTGTGTGTCTTGTTGGACTTTCGGGGAGTTAGGTATGGCCCCGAAGGGCGATGCCAACGCTCCCCGTGTCGCCGCGGCGGGAGTGGACTCGAGAAGAGTGCCTTGGACTCGCAGGCCAGCATGGAGCAATGTTGGCCCAACAGCCCTTAAACGGCGTCTTGACGGCACTCTGCAGACGGGGTACGATGTCCTGGCAGCCCAGACGGGCGCTCAGAATCCACGTCTCAGGGGTTCCGTTCTCTTCTGCGGCACCAGATGTGCGGAAGTGGCTCAGTGGTAGAGCGTCGCCTTGCCAAGGCGAAGGTCGCGGGTTCGAATCCCGTCTTCCGCTCCAAATTTTCGGCGACGTAGCCAAGTGGTAAGGCAGAGGACTGCAAAT
>Ga0187812_1000804_pt1 | contig 10821 bp, 9 predicted proteins | sample NC_S_2_FD_130582 | JGI IMG/M metagenome (GOLD analysis project Ga0187812, IMG submission 130582) | Wetland sediment microbial communities from Neuse River Estuary, North Carolina, USA - ASW-S_2 | ecosystem: Environmental > Aquatic > Freshwater > Wetlands > Sediment | place: USA: North Carolina... | reverse complement strand
CGCGAGCGAGCAGGATGAGGCCGGCGCAGGTGGCGAGCACGGGAAAGCCCTTGTCCAGACGGCGGGCCAGCGGCTCCCACAGCCCGGCGTCCTGGACCAACCGCGCGATCGTGGTCGACTCACCGCCCGGGAGGAACAGCACATCGACCTCTGCAAGGTCCGCAGGGGAGCGGACCGGCAGCACGTGCGTTCCGGGGACCACCTTGCCGAGCGCGCGGAGGTGCTCGGGGACATCCCCCTGGAGCGCGAGGACGCCGACCTTCATCCGCCGCCGCGGCGCAGCTCTTCGAGGATCTCTTTCGCCCGGTCGAACCGGACCTGGTGGTCCCGGAGGAGCCGCTCCACGACCCGGTCGACCTCGTCCGGTCGTGCCCCGGCGCTCGCCGCCAGGTTTCGGGCATGCAGTTCCATGTGGCCCCGCTGGATGCCCTCGGTAGCCAGGGCGCGCAGCGCCGCGAAGTTCTGGGCGAGGCCGACCGAAGCGAGCACCTCTCCGAGTTCGCGGGCGCTTCGCACCCCCAGGACCTTGACGTTCGCCTTCGCGGTCGGGTGGACCGCCGTCGCTCCGCCGATGAGACCTACCGGTACGGGGAGCTCGATCGTCCCGACCAGGTTCCCGTCCCGGTCCTTCTCGTAGGTCGTGAGCGGCCGGATCACGCCCCCCGTCCCAGCGGCTTGCCAGGCCGCGTAGCTGTGGGCCCCGCTCTCGATCGCCCGGAAGTCGTTGCCGGTCGCGACCACGACGCTCGAGACGCCGTTCATGATCCCCTTGTTGTGGGTCGCGCAGCGGAACGGGTCGGCCACTGCGAACGCATAAGCGTCCAGGATCGCCTCGACCACCGCCGGACCCGAGGCCGTCTCGGTCTTCAGAAGGTCGGCCCGGAACGTCGCCCGGGCTCGGGCCAGCCGATGCACGGCGAGGTTTGAGATGATCCGAAGCACCACGTTCCCTCCGGTCAGCCGGGCGAACTCGGGGGCGAGCGCCTCGCACATCGTGTTCACCGCGTTCATTCCGCCGGCGTCCCGGGCATCGACCAGGAGATGGACGATCAGCATCGTGCCCCGCGACGACGGAACGATGCGGACCTCGAGGTCCTTCGCGCCGCCCCCGAACTTCACGAGCACCGGGTCCTTCGCGTTCGCGGCCGCGAGGAGCTCGTCCTTCCGGTCGAGGATCCTCAGGCGAGCGGCCACCGGGTCGGCGACCCCGAGCACCTGCACCTGGCCGATCATCACTGGCGCGGTCGATTGGGCAAAGAATCCCTCGGTCGCCCGCGCGAGCTTCGCCGCGTTCGACGCCGCAGCCACGACGCTCGGCTCCTCGATCGCCATCGGAATGAGGTAGTCTTTGCCGTTGATCCGGAAGTTGGTCGCGATGCCGAGCGGGAGCGGCATCACGCCGATGACGTTCTCGATCATTCGGTCGAGGGTACCCGGGTCGACGCCCGGTGGGAACTCGTAGGCCCGGGCTTCCTCTTCGGTGAGCCCGCCCCACTCCCGGATGAACGCTCGTCGCTCGGCGATGCTCCGGCGGTAGAAACCCGGTATCTCCGACGACCTCGTCATGGGCTTACGGCTCCCCGGGGCCTTCTTCTGCGGTCCTGGCGACGGGGGTCGAAGGTCCTGGGGTCGCGGCCCGAGCGACGATCACCTTCGCCGGACGCAGTAGGCCTCCGAAGAAACGATACCCCTGCTGCACGATCTCCGCCACCGTACCTCCCGGGTGCTGCTCATCCGCAGCCGTATCGCCCACGGCCTCGGCCTCGTCCGCACGGAACGGATGGCCGAGGGTCGCCACCGGCTCGACCCCTTCGTGCTTCAGAAACGTCATCCACTCCCGGTCCAGGATCTCGAGACCGCGTCGGACCGGGTCGGAGGCCGGAAGGTGGTTCAGCGCTTCCCGGGCCGTTCGGAACGCCTCGAGGATGGGGAGGAGCTCCCGGAGCATTCCCGCGCGGCTCTGCCGAGTGATCGTCTCCCGTTCCCGCTCCGAGCGCCGCCGGTAGTTCTCGAAATCAGCGAGGAGGTACTTGTAGCGGGTCGCCCAATCCTCGACCGCCGGGGCCGTGGGCTCCTCGGGGACGACGACGGACCCCTTGGAGGACGGTTCGGCGGGTTTCTCGCGGGACTCGACGGACATCCGACCGGTCGCTCGCAGTGCGGCCCTGACTATTAGGGCTTACCCGGCCTCGATCTCGACCCGAAAACCGACCCCTCGGTCGGTCCGGTGAGGGCCGGATTGAGGCCTCCAAAACAGGGCCGGAAAGGCCCTTCCGGAGGGGTCGTTTTTCCATCGCACGCCAAGGGTTATAACGCATGCCCGGCTCGGTAAAATACGTCGGTTTCCGGCGGCGATTTCCAATGGCTCAACAGATGGTCGACGCCCCCGCGTACGACGCGAGTTCGATCCAGATTCTCGAGGGTCTTTCCGCGGTCCGTCGTCGTCCGGGAATGTACATCGGGTCGACCGACGCCCGGGGGCTTCACCACCTGGTGTACGAGGTGGTCGACAACTCGATCGACGAGGTGCTCGCTGGGGCCTGCACCGAGATCGTCGTGACCCTGCACGAGGACGGGTCCTGCTCGGTCAAGGACAACGGGCGGGGGATCCCCGTCGAGAACCACCCGAAGTACGACCGACCGGCGCTCGAGATCGTGATGACGGTGCTCCACGCCGGTTCAAAATTCGACCGGAACACCTACAAGGTCTCCGGGGGCCTGCACGGGGTCGGCGTACACGTCGTCAACGCCCTCTCCGAGTGGTTCGAGGTCCGGGTGTTCCGGGACGGTCAAGAGTATTTTCAGCGGTACGAGCACGGGGCGCCGGTCGCGCCGCTCAAGGTCGTTGGGAAGTCGAGCGACACCGGTACGGAAGCCCGCTTCAAGCCGGACGGGACGATCCTCGAGACGGTCGTGTTTGACCGGGAAACCATCGGGCGGCGCTTGAAGGAGCTCTCGTTCCTCAACGCGGGGGTCACCATCCAGTTCCTCGACCAGCGGTCCGGTACGCGCGAGACGTTCCATCATGCCGGTGGGATCACCGAGTTCGTCGGGGACCTGAACGAGAAGTCGAACGTTCTGTTCCAGCCGCCGATCTACCTGCACGCCAAGCGGGACACGACCGACATCGAGGTCGCGCTCCAGTACAACGACGGCTACAACGAGACCTCGCTCGCGTTCGTGAACAATATCAACACGGTCGACGGGGGGACGCACGTCGTCGGCTTGCGGGCCGCGCTCACGCGGACGTTCAACGACTACGCCCGCCAGCGGGGATTCATCAAGGCCGACAAGGAAGGTCTGACGGGGGAGGATGTTCGGGAAGGGCTCACGAGCGTGCTCTCCGTCAAGGTCCTCGAGCCTCAGTTCGAGGGCCAGACGAAGGCGCGGCTCGGCAACTCGGAGGTGAAGGGCCAGGTCGAGAGCGCGGTGAACGAGAAGCTCTCGGAGTACCTCGAGGAGCATCCGTCGGTCGGCCAGGCCCTCCTCGTCAAGGCGGTCGAAGCCTCCCAGGCCCGCGAGGCCGCTCGCAAGGCGCGCGAGCTCACCCGGCGCAAGGGGCTGCTGGAAGGCGGGGGCCTTCCCGGAAAGCTCGCGGACTGCCACTCCCGCGACCCTTCGCAGTGCGAGCTGTTCATCGTGGAGGGAGACAGCGCCGGAGGGACCGCCAAGCAGGGCCGGGACCGCGAGTTTCAGGCGATCCTTCCGCTCCGCGGCAAGATCCTGAACGTCGAGAAAGCGCGGCTCGACAAGATGCTGCAGAACGAGCACATTCGAGCGCTGATCACGGCGATCGGGATCGGCATCGGCGACGAGCAGGACATCTCGCGGCTGCGGTACCACAAGATCATCCTGATGACCGATGCGGACGTCGACGGCTCGCACATCCGAACCCTACTGCTCACCCTGTTCTACCGCAAGATGCCGTCCCTGATCACCGAGGGCCACGTGTTCATCGCCCAGGCGCCGCTCTACCGACTTCAGAAGGGGTCCCGGATCGCCTACGCGTACTCGGACGAAGAGCGCGACCGGCTGCTCGCGGAGCTTGGCGGGATGAAGGGGGTCACGATGCAACGCTACAAGGGACTCGGCGAGATGAACGCCGGTCAACTCGCGGAGACGACCATGCATCCCGGGGCGCGCACGCTCCTCAAGGTCACCGTCGAGGACGCCGGACGGGCCAACGAATTGTTCCAGATCCTGATGGGCGAGGAAGTGGAGCCGCGGCGCCAGTACATTCAGGAGCACGCGGTCGAAGTGACGAACCTCGACATCTAGACGGGCCAGGCCGCGGGCCCGCTCGTCCGGGGTCCCGAGGAGCGACTCGGACGAACGTCCCCGCCTCGAGCCGGTCGGCGGGTCTATTACGCTCGTTTCACTAACCGCGGGCTGTGCTGCCGGAGGCTGAGCCGCCGCTCGTGGTCTCGAACGCCCTTCTCGTTACCCAGGACGCCGACCGTCGGGTGGTGCGTGGCGACCTGAGGATCGAGGACGGTCGCTTCACGCACGTCGGGCCCGAGGCGCCGCGAGAGGGTGCCTCGATCGTCGACGGCCACACGTTCGCCGCGGTGCCGGGGTTCATCAACGCCCACGCCCACGTGGCAATGGCTCCGCTCCGGGGGATCGCCGACGACCGAGAGCTGGGGGGATTTCTCGAGACGCTCTTCGCGGTCGACGCGCAACGCACCGAGGGGGATGTGGAGGCCGGAGCTCGGGCGGGGATCGCCGAGATGCTCCTGTCGGGCACGACGTCGTTCCTCGACCTCTACTACTTCGAAGATGCGGTGGCGAGGGCCGTCGAGTCGCTCGGGATCCGGGGGTTTCTCGGCTGGGCCGTCCTGGACCCGGATCGGACCACTCAGAAGGGCGCCCCGCTCGACAACGCGCGTCGGTTCGTCGACCGGTGGAAGGGACGCCCCCGGGTGGAACCGCTCGTCGCTCCTCAGGGGGTCTACGTCTGCGGTCGGGAGACCTGGCTCGGAGCGAAGGAGCTCGCGGAGCGCGCGGGCACCCTCTGCCACTTCCACCTTTCCGAGACCCGCCGAGAGGTCCACGAACACGAGGCGAAGACCGGACGACGGCCGGCCCTCTGGCTCGAGGAGATCGGGTTCCTCGGGCCCCGGATGGTGGCGGCGCACGCCGTCTGGCTCACGGGGGAGGAGATTCAGCTTCTCGCTCATCGGTCGGTCGGAGTGGCCCATTGCCCGAGCTCGAACCTGAAGCTCGCCTCCGGGGGCGTGGCGCCGGTCGTCGAGCTGCGGAACGCCGGCGCCACCGTCGGACTCGGGACGGATTCGGTCGCGAGCAACAACTCGCTGTCGATGCTGCGCGAGATGCACGTCGCGGGCCTCGTCCAGAAGAACCAGCGGTGGGACGCCACCGTACTCTCCGCTCAGGAGCTGCTCGACCTCGCCACCGTCGAGGGGGCCCGGATGCTCGGTCGGGAGGACCTCGGCTCGCTGGGCGTGGGAAAGCGTGCCGACTTCTCGCTCGTCCGTCTCGACCACCCGACGCTCGTTCCGGCTCGGCCCGAGGCGATCGTCTCCCATCTCGCGTACTCGGCGTCCGAGGAAGCGGTCGACTCGGTCTACGTCGACGGGCGACCGGTCGTCCGCCACCGCGCCCTCGTCCACGGCGACTGGAGGAAGATCCGAACCGGCGCCGAGGCCGCGGCGGACGCGCTGTGGGCCGCGCGCACCGACTAACGTCGTCCTACGGCTCACCGGCGCTCGAGCTGCTCGGCGAGCGCGTGCGCCAACTCTTCGGCCTGGCGCTCGGCGGGCTCGTTAAGGCCTAGCTCCTCGAGGCAGGTCAACCGGTCGACCCCATCTGTTCCAGGGAGGTCGAAGATCCGGCCGATCAACGGCCGGTCGAGCGTTCTCGGTAGGAACCCATGGTGGAGGAGTGCGTTCTGGGTCAGGTGCTGGGCCGCACCTCCGAGCACCCGGTCGCCGACCATCAGGACGTGCCCTCGCGCGCTCAGGGTGCAGTAGTTCGCGGACAGGCCCGGCGCGGGGATCCACCGGGCGTCGACCCCGAAGGCCTCGAGGAACTGACTCACTCCGGACCCGAGCCTTGGGTAGGCGGCCAGGTAGGACCCGCCGATTCTCGGGTCACGACGGGGAAGGACCACCGTCCAAGCGAGGTCGCCGGGGGCGTGTAGGAGCCCGGAACCGCCGGTGCTCCGGCGAACCACCGGACAGGCGGCCGCGCGGGCTCGAGAGAGATACGCTTCTGCCGGGGATACCCCGACCCCCACCGACACGGCGACGTCGCCCAGGACCGCGACCCGTGCGCCCGCGAGCGCGGCCCGGAGCAGGGACTCGTCCGCGACCACGTTCTCCGCGCAGCCGATCCCGAGGTCGATCGGGACCGGGACAGGCCCCCACCCGCGCCCCTCCCCGGCGACGTGAGTCATCTCTTCCGGCCCCCGTACCATCGTAGGTCGGCCCCCTCTAAACGCTAAAAGGGTGGGGCCGGTGGTCGGCTATGGCTGAACTGTCCACCTTCGGGTTGCACCCGGGCGACCCGGCGCCGCCGTTCACCTTGCCTGGGACCGACGGCAAGACCTACCGGCTGGTCGACTACGCGAACGACCGGTTCCTGCTCGTGGTGTTCTGGTGCAATCACTGTCCGTACGTCCAAGCATGGGAAAGCCGAATGATCGACCTGGGGCACCGATACGGGCCTAAAGGCGTCCGGATCGTGCTCATCAACTCGAACGACGCACGGGCCTACCCCGAGGACGGGTTCGAGTCGATGGCCCGTCGTGCCCACGAGAAGAACTACCCCTTCCCCTACCTCCATGACGAGTCCCAGGAGGTCGCGCGCGCCTACGGCGCCCTCGTGACGCCCCACCCCATGTTGTTCGGCCCAGACCGTCGGCTCCTCTTCCAGGGTCGCATCGACAATGACCACCAGCACGCCGAACGGGTGACCGAAAAGTACCTCGAGCGAGCGCTCGACCAGGCCCTGGCCGGCCAGCCGGTCCGGCCTGGGGAGTTACCGGTTGCCGGTTGCACTGTGAAGTGGCGGGCCTGAGCGACCCCTTCGACCGGAGCGTTTCGGGGCGCCTCGCCGGGAGCGCAACGCATCCCGACGCACCTCGAACGACTTGAGGAGGTCGGGGTTCACGGCCGTCCCGGCCCGGTCGAGCCGGGCCGCGATCGAGACCTTCCCGGCGAGGGTCCGCGCTAGCCGTCCCCGCTCGAGGCGAGGGGCCGACTGGACCGCGGGGTGGAGGAACAGAAGCCCATGCCGGGGAGGGGGGGCCCGACCGCGCAGGTGCTCGAAGAAGGCCCGCTCCGCGCCCAAGACCTGCACGGTGCTCGAGGGGAGCCGAGCAAGCCGGTCGAGCCCACCCGCCTGAGCGAGGAGCCGCGCGGTGAGCTCGGGTCCGAGCAACTGAACGAGGTTCGGTGTGCGGAGGGGAACGGCCGCGTTGACCGCGCCCTCGAGCTCTGTGCGGGCGCCCTCCAAGGCTTGGTAGAGCTCGGCCAAGCGACGGCGAGCAATGAGCAATCCGGGGTCGCTCGGACCGAGCGGTCGGGTCGTCGCGGTCTCGAGGGCCGCCGCCACCGCGCGGGCGTGGTCGCCCCGGTCGATGTCCGGAGAATCGCGAGAGACCCAGCTCCCGAGCCGCTCGCCGAGGAGGTTCCGGACCCGGTCGAGGTCCGCCGCAGCCCGGACCGCCTCCTCGACGTGGATCGACGGGTCCCAGGATGCGTCCAGGGCCCGTTCTGCGTCTTGGAGGAGCGCCGTGCGGAGCAGCGCCGGGTCCGTCGCTATTCCTTCGAGGTCGACTCGGGCGGCGGCCCGGGGTTCGTACCGAAGCCCCCGATCCGAGAGGCGACGGTCACGGGTGGTCCACTCCTCTTTTCCCCGCTCGGAAAGCAACGTCTCCTCTTCGGCAGAGAGTCGGCCCTCCCGACGAAGCTGGGCTCGTTTCGCGAGGGCTTCCGGCTCGCGCGGCGCCAAGACCGCACGGACCACCTTTGTTCCGTCGAGCAGGAACGCGCCGAACCATGTGCTGACGACCGTCCGAACCATCACGACCTCCCTCGGCAGGGGGCCTCGCCCGCCGCAGAGCAGCCCGAAGGACGCGAGGCATGGGGAACGAGGACTTCCACGAGGCCCCGGAAGCGGAGAGACGTAAATAACCCGACACGGGTCGGGCGCGCCGATGCTGCACGGTGGTCACATCACACTCGTGCATTTCGTCCGCCTGGGGCAAACCCCAGCTTCCGTCGCTGTGCGGCCCGCCAGCTCGGCCCGTAGGCCCCAGGCAGGACTGGGACGGGGTCTCCGGCGGCTCCCCGGGGCGTGTTCGGGTCGGAGCGCTCCTAGGGGAAAGCGGAATAAGGTGAGAGCCTCGGGTCGAAGCTGACGCGCCGCGGTGGCTTAGCTGGCAGAGCGGCTCCTTGGTAAGGAGCAGGTCGAGGGTTCAAATCCCTCCCGCGGCTCGGGGTAAAGACGGGCATGCGTCCGGCCCTTTAGCAACGGGTGACTTGTCTAAGGGCTCCTCAGCAGGGCAGTTCTCCTCTCGGATTCCCAGCTGACTCTCGACCTGATTTCGAACGGCCTTCGAGAGGTTGTCGTGGGACCCGGTGCCCATACGTCTTTTGCTTGGAAGCGACTTTCACCGAAGCCGCAGTATGTCTCCATCAGAACGCGACGTGTACGTTGCGGACGGTCGAACCCTGCGCGTTCTCCAAGATGGGGACCTTCGGGGGCACCCGGTCTTCTATCTCCATGGTACGCCGGGTTCCCGCCTTTTGTTCCACAGACAGGTGGAGGACGCAAGTCGCCACGCTCTGCGATTGATCGGCCATGATCGGCCGGGTTACGGCGGGTCCACCCCCAAGCCCGGTCGACGTATCGGGGATGAAGCTGCCGACGTTGCGGCCATTGCCGATGCGCTGGGGCTCGACCAGTTTGCGGTCTACGGTCACTCAGGCGGAGGGGCGCCGGCCTTGGCTTGTGCGGCCCTGCTTCCCGACCGCGTGGTCGCGGCGGCCAGCCTGGCCGCGCTCGCACCGTACCCCGCCGAGGGAATCGATTGGTTCGCGGGAATGGGCGAAATGAATGCCCTCGGCTTCAAGTTGATGCTGAATGACCCCTCCGCTTGGGAACGGAAAGCGGCGGATGATGCCGCGACGATGGTGAGCACGACCCCGGAACAGATGGTGGCGTACATCTCGAGCCTGATGTCCGACGCTGACCACACAGGCCTAACGAATGAATTGGCCGTGTTTCTCCACCGTCAGGCGCAAGAAGGCTTCAGGTCGGGCATTGCGGGCGCGCGAGATGATGGCCTCTCCACAACTAAGGCTTGGGGGTTCGAACTCTCCTCTATCCGGATCCCGCTGCAGCTGTGGCACGGTAAGCTCGACAATTTCGTGCCGTACTCGCATGCGGAGTGGCTCTCTGCCCATGTGCCTCGAGCGGACCTCCACCTAGAGCCGGCGGATGGCCACATATCGATTGCCCGCAAGTATCCGTTGATTCACGAGTGGCTTGCCTCGCACTTTTGAGGCGTCTCCTTCCCCCGCTTTGGCCCTTCACGGATTGGAGCTGTGTGTCGTTGTCCGAAAACGTGCCCTTTTCGCGCCCTTACGGGCCGGCCCAGCCGGTTTGACCTTTGGCTACGTCAGGATTTCTCAAAGGGCCCCCGCCTGAACGACCCAGCAGTGGGGATTGAACTGTTCGGCATAACCCTCTAAAAGGATGGGCATAGGGCATCGAACGATCGCTAAAGTCCTCCCGCGGCTCGGGGCCAATCCGTGCATGCGCCCGGCCCTTACCCAAAGGTTGTTTTCCGGGGGATGCGGACCGTCGGTGTTCCCGGTCCCGCGACGCTGATTGTGGTCAGGTCATCGGCCGAGCGCCCTGGCCCAACACTAACAGAGTTGCGAGCGTCTCTCTGGTCTGCTTAATCCGCCGGGGACCTACCCGGGAACGAAGTTGCTTATCCACCCGCTCAAGCGCGAATCTCGCAGCGTCACCGGCCCCCTTCCCGCGCTCCGTCAGGACAAGGTTCACCTTTCGCCGATCGTGCGAATCGTGAACACGCTCTAAGTAGCCGCGGACTACGAGGGAGTCAACTGACTGACTTACGGCTTGCTTCGAGACGCCCATCCAGCGGATGACCGCCTCCAACGAAGCATTGCTCCAATTCATAGCGCTCACGATGAAACTGCCGGCCCTGGGCAGGTCGTCATATCCGGCGATGGATAACGCGTGGTCGACAGCATCGGAGTACGTGTCCTGCGCTGATCGGAGAAGTGCGGAAAGCGGGACATCGTCGAAGTTCTCCGAAGCGGGCCTGTGTCGCGCCATATATCAATATTATTGACTGTCCAGTATATTTACTATTCGGGTGCGAATCGCTGCGTCACAGCCCCGCTGTGAGGGTCCGCCGGGAGCCCGGGATGGGGGCTTCGAACTATCGCTAAAGTCCTCCCGCGGCTGGAATTTCTCCTATAGCTCACGCTATCTAGAGACTCATCCGCCGTCTATGACGGTTCGACGCGAGGATTCCTCGAGCTAGGCCAAGCAGAGACCCCATTCGTGCCGAGGGGCGGGACTGACCCCAGGAGTCCTCCTAAGGAGAAACAGGCCGCCTTCTCCGACTCAGTCTCGGCCCCCATGCCAGAATCATGATGATCGCAGATCGGGCCAGGGGTCGAATGGCGCGTCCAAACCCTGACCGAGCCTATACGCCATCCGGCAAGGTTGCTCGCCTATGGGAGGACGGTGTTCAAGCTGAACCGGAAGCTCCGTTGAGCCAGTTCTAGATTGAACGAACCTCGCCGAGCCAAT
>Ga0187812_1000803_pt1 | contig 10834 bp, 12 predicted proteins | sample NC_S_2_FD_130582 | JGI IMG/M metagenome (GOLD analysis project Ga0187812, IMG submission 130582) | Wetland sediment microbial communities from Neuse River Estuary, North Carolina, USA - ASW-S_2 | ecosystem: Environmental > Aquatic > Freshwater > Wetlands > Sediment | place: USA: North Carolina... | reverse complement strand
GGTTGGGATGAGCGCGTCAGCCCCGTCGGCCGGAACGGCCGCCGTGCAGAAGCCGACCGTCTCGGTCATCCTCGCCACCCTGAACGAACGGGAGAACCTTCCCGAGCTCCTCGAACGGCTGTGGCGCGTGGCGCTTCCGCCGTTCGAAGTGCTCGTGGTCGATGACGGGAGCACGGACGGCACGCGAGAGTTCCTCACCGAAGCGGCGCGGTCCGAGCCTCGCCTCCGTCTGATCTGGCACGACGGCAAACAGACGACGCTCCGCGCCCAATGTCAGGGAATTGCCGCCTCCCGGGGACAATTCGTGATCGTGATGGACGCGGACCTCCAGCATCCTCCCGAGGTCCTTCCGGCCATGGTGAAACGCCTCGAATCCGGTTTGGCGCTCGTGGTCGGAAGCCGATACGTCGAAGGCGGCACCGCCGGCCCTCGAAGCGTGACCCGGGCAACGATCTCCCGAGGCGCCGAGTTTACGGCCAAAATCTTCCTGCCCGAGGCTCGCGCGCTCACCGACCCGGTCTCGGGGCTCTTCGGCTTTCAGCGGGAAGTCTTCCGGCCCCTCGACCCACAATGGCGCGGTTACAAACTGCTGCTCTTTCTCCTGGTGATGGCCCGAGGCCAGCGAGTCGCCGAGGTCGGGTTCCGCTTCGAGCCCCGGAGCAGCGGGGCAAGCAAGGTCACCCAGAACTCCCGTTTCATCCGATTCTTCCTCACCGAGCTCGTGTTGGCCAAGCGATTGGAGACCTCGCTCTCTCGAGAACCAAAGCGTGCCGCGTCCCCGACGCGCTCCTCCCGCTAGCGGGGGCAACTGACCCGGCAGCAACTCCTATAACGGGCTGGAAACGTCCCCGCGCGCGGCCCCTCCGAGGGAAGCCGGGACAGGTCAACGCGCCGAAGGCAACTCCTGAGCAGAGGATCCGAAGAATGCGGGTACTCATCACAGGGGGGTCGGGGTTCATTGGGCGGCATCTGGCCGAGAGCGCGGTCCAGCTCGGCCACGAGGTGGTCGCAACGTATCTCTTGCCGGCGGAGATCGCCCGGATCCCGTCGTCCCTCGCCCGGGTACGATGGGAACCTCTGGACCTCCGGGACCGAGCCCGAGTTGCCCAGCTGGTCGAAGCTACCCGGGCCGAGGCCGTCTTCCACCTCGGCGCCCAGGCCTATGCCGCGCGGGCTTGGAAAGACCCGGCCGAGACATTCGAGACGAACGTGCTCGGCACGATCCATCTCTACGAAGCGCTCCGCCGACGCCCTCCGAGCGAGGGGGTGTTTCTCGCCTCCTCCGCCGCGGCGTACGGGACCGTGGACCGACTTCCCACCGACGAAAGTGCGCCGTTGCGGCCGGTCAACCCGTACGGTGTGTCGAAGGCCTGTCAGGACATGCTCTCGCTACAATACTCGGTCAACTTCGACCTTCGGGTCGTGCGCGGTCGCTTGTTCATTACGACGGGACCCGGGAAGACCGGCGATGCCCTCAATGACTTCGCCCAACGAGTCGCCCAGCTCGAACGGCAAGGTCGACCGGGGAAGCTGCGCGTCGGCAACCTCGACGTCCGGCGAGACATTTCCGACGTACGGGACGTGGTCCGTGCCATTTGGATCGTGTTCGAGCGAGGCGACCCCCGAGAGCCCATCAATATCGGCGCCGGCGAGAGCTTCTCCGTTCGGACGATCGCCGAGTCCCTCCTTCGCCAGGCGCGCGTCCCCCTTACCCTGGAACCGGACCCGGCCCTTCTCCGTCCGACCGACGAGCCGGACATCCGCTCCGACATCGGCCGCCTCCGGGCGTTGGGGTACTCACCGACCATCCCGCTCGAACGCACGATCGAGGACTCGTTGAACTATTGGCGGGAATTCCCGCCGGATTGACCCCGCGCCCCGGGAACCTCGCCGGCCGTTCAAAGGCTTCGCAGGCGATAGCTTCTAAAGGCACGGGCAACCCTTCTCACGTTGATGGTAGACGTTCAGACGCCGGAGGCTCCGAAGCGATTCCGGGGAATGGGAGTGCCGGCTCCGGATACCCCCGGGGGCTTGGCGATCTTTGGTGCCATCGTCCTCGGAACCGTGTACGCCATCCTCCTCGTGGGCGCATATTCTGCCCTCTCGAACGAGGCCTTGTGGGTCGTGACCCTGAATCTTCTGCTGGGGGTGGTAGTGACCCTGTTCCTCGTGTCGATGATCGGCTCCGACCGGGCTCGAGCCACGTCATTCGAGCTCGAGTTCGCGCGAACCGTCCAAGCCCATCTGGCGGCGGGCGAGACGCTGGTGGAGCCGAGCCCCCTCGGAGGGATCCTGAGCGAATACGCCCGCGCCGCCGTCGAGCAGCGGCACGCGGCGCGCGAGCATTCCTACGCCGCCAGCCCGGCCCTGTACAGCACCGCGCTGGCGCTCCTTGCGACCCTGCTGGTCGGCCTCGCCTACTCCGTCGGGGGCGAACCGGACCTCGTGGGCCTGGGGCTGCTCTTCGAATTGGGCGCGTTCTTCCTCATTACGCTCACGGCGGGCTCCCTCACGTTCTCCGTCGGGAGAAGCGCGGAGGTCGTCGGGTTCGACTCTTTCGTCCTCCGTCGGTGGTCCCAAGTGGCCCGACCTTCCTTCCCGTTCACCCATGCCCTGACCGATGTGCCGTGGGCGGCGCACGCCGCCCCGGTGGTCCAGCTTCTCCCGTGGCAGGAATCCACCTCCACGGCACCCGTCGCGTCGTGAACGAGCGCGTCAACTGGACTTGACTCGGGGCTGAAATAGCCCCCGGGCCACGACTGACTGGAATCAATTCAATGTGGGTGTACGTGGTCAAAGCGTCGCCCTGCGGAGTCACCGATTCCATCGCTTGCGCCGTCGCTCGCGCGGTCGATTGGTCGTACGAACATCACGCTCGTCCGGCGGATTCGGTGGACCCCGTCGAGATCCGGACGCCGGCCGTCGTCTTCCTCGGCGGCCCGACGCATCGCCGGGAGATGGGAGAATCGCTGCGGATCTTCCTCGACCGGATGCCCGACCGGATCCTCACCCAATGCCTCTTTGCCGCGTTCGACACGCGGTTCCACGATTCCCCCATCGTGACGGGCTCCTCGGCCCGGCACATTCAACGTGCGATCGAGGCGCGAGGGGGCCGGAATCTGGCCCCGGGCGAGAGCTTCTTCGTTATTCGGCGGGATGGGCCGCTTCGGGTGGGCGAGGTCGAACGAGCCCGAATGTGGGCGAGCGCGGTCATTGCCGCCGCCGTGCGAGAGCTCCACGATATCGAGGTCCGGCCCGGAACCTTGTCGACTTCGGCGCCTCCCTCCTGGGAAGAAGTCCTCGTCGCGGTCCCCTCGTAACCGAGTTCCGTTCGCCGCCGCAAGGGGCCTTGGGCGACAGGGACTACGAACGCGAGCGGACCCGGAACGGCGCCCCATGTCCGGGGATGATCCGATTAGCTACAGCCCGCACTCGTCGCCGCTGCCGTTCGAGCTCGCGTTCGTCCGCGGCCAGCGGGTCGGGCGTCGGTCCGCGCACGTTCCACCAGAGGTGGGTGAGCGCGACCACACCGGCCGGGGTTCCCACCAACGTGGTGATGTCCTGAGGGGTGTGGCCGGGGGTTTCGAGCAACATCACCGATGGGGACAGAGAACGGCCTTCGGCGGGCTGCGAGATCCATCGGTCCCGGTCATACGTCGCCCAAAAATCGTGGACCCGTGCGTGGGGAAACAGCGCGCAGTTGACCGTATGGTCCGGATGATGGTGCGAAATGATCACGTCGGTGATCTGGTCCGGCCGGACGCCGAGTCGGCGCAGCGGGTCGAGGATCGACTCGCGGGAGGGCACCATGCCCGGGTCGACGATGGCGCGAAAGTCACCCTCCTTCACGTAGGAGACGGTGGACGCCACCCGGGTTCCGATATACCCTTGAAACAGGACCTCTACGGCGGCTTTCGAAGCGGGTGCGGGCATCGCTCGGGTGCGAGACATGTCCCCGCGACGGCGCCGCAAAGATAACGAGCACCGTTCGAACGATGCCGCTGACCCATCTCTATCCCTTGATCTCGGCCAATAGATAGTCGGGAAGAGGGATGCCGGCCCGCTCGACTACTTCTCGGCTGGCGGGTCTCCAACCCGATTCGAGGGACCCGCACGGCTTGCCGCTTTGGGTGGCCGTGCTCGCGCGAACAGTAAGGCGAGCCTCGGCCTGGTCCACCACTCTCGCCGTGACCACGTGAGTTACTCCCACGCGCGGCAGACGGTCGGCTCGATACGAGATCGGGCCGTGGCTGACCCACAATTTGCCACCCAGGGTCAGGGCGGCCCAGTAGGACGCTTCGTAGAGGACGGTGAAATGCAGGCCGTGATGGAAGAGGGTCGGCCAGCCGATTTCGTCCGACTTCGGCGTAAACTCCCCCTGGACTTCGGGGATGCCGTCCGCCGCCCGGCTCTCTCGAAAACTCAGTCGAAGTCCGCGAGCGTGCCGGGGGCCGCAGCCGAAGCAAGGGTTTTCCGGAGGGTTCTCGAGGTCGACCATCGGGAGCCGGACTCCGTTCCGGGTCAAGTCCTTTCGGGGGGCGTCGGCGTGCCCCGCTAGCAAAAAGCAGAGTTCTTTTGGCAATGGGGACGATCGTCTCGCGATCCTACCTTTGCGAGGGGGATCGAGTGCTTCGGTCGGTTTGCAGGTTGGCCCAGAACACTGTGGCGAGCGAACCGAACAACGGAATTGCAGCGAGGCCGCCGTAGGGGAAACTGGAGTAGAGGTATCCCAGGAAAAGGAGGCTCACGAACCCCACGAACAGAGCCGTCGCGAGGGCGTCGGTGGCCGATTCGCTGAGGAATCCGTAGGATCGAACAGATGCGGTCACGGCCGGCTCGCGACCCAGTTCTCGTTGGCTACTAACACTTCCGTCTCGAGCGAACTTCCCGCGCCGGGGCCCCCGCTCGGGACCCATTCCTCGGAAGCATCCTCCCTCGGTTCGGCCCGGCGGATCAAGTATGTCAAACGTCCTTGACCCCGAGTAGAAGGCCTCGCCGGTAGTTCCGCCCCCCATGGAAGCCGCGCCGGTTCCCGTGTCGCACCCGGTGTCCCACGATCGGGCGAAGCTGTCAAACCTTCCGCGCCTGCGGGGGATGGACCTGCTGGACACCCCCCTTCTCAACAAAGGGACCGCGTTTTCCTACGAGGAAAGGACACGTCTGGGTCTGCATGCTCTCCTGCCTCCCCAGGTGGAGACTCTCGAGCAACAGGTGATTCGGGCCTACGAGGCCTACGAACGAAAGACCGACGACCTCGAGCGACACATCTACCTTCGGGCCCTTCAGGACAACAACGAGGTACTGTTCTACCGACTACTGCTCGATCATCTCGAGGAGATGACCCCGGTCGTCTACACGCCCGTCGTCGCGGCGGGTTGCCAAGAGTTCAGCCATATCTATCGCCGTCCGAGGGGGCTCTTCCTCTCCTACCCGCTGCGGGAATCGCTCGTCGAACTGCTGCGCCATCGTCCCAACCCGGAGGTCGACGTGATCGTCGCGACCGACGGAGAGCGAATCCTCGGCATCGGTGACCAAGGAGCAGGGGGCTTGGGGATTCCGATCGGGAAGCTCTCGCTCTACACCCTGTTTGGAGGCATCGCCCCAGAGCGGACCTTACCCATCGTGCTCGACGTGGGAACGAACAACCCGGACCGTCTCAAGGACCCCGAGTATCTCGGTTGGCGGCACGACCGGATCACGGGACCGGACTACTACTCGTTCATCGATCGATTTGTCCAGGCGGTGAAGCAGGAACTGCCCGGCACGCTCCTTCAGTGGGAGGATTTCGGGGTTGAGCACGCTCGACCGATCCTCGAGATGTACCGCGACCAGATGCTCACCTTCAATGACGACATTCAGGGCACCGGCGCGGTCGCGCTGGCGGTCGTGCTGGCCGCCGCCGAGGTGACCGGCATCCCGTTCGTCGACCAGCGCGTGGCCATCCTAGGAGCTGGGTCCGCCGGGATCGGGGTATCGGACATGCTTCGAGCGGCCTTCGTTCAATCGGGTCTTTCGGACCTCGAGGCGCGCCGGCGGTGCTGGATCGTCAACCGGGGCGGGTTGCTCCACTCCGAGCGTACCGACCTCAAGCCCGAGCAGCGGGTCTACGCGCAACCGTGGGACGACGTCAAGGCCTGGGCACGAGCGAACGGCGGGAAGATCGGGCTCGAAGAGGTCGTCCGAGAAGCGCATCCCACGGTCCTCGTCGGCCTCTCGACGCTCAAGAGCGCCTTCACCGAGTCGATTGTCCGTTCGATGGCCCGCTGGGTCTCTCGACCCCTCATTCTGCCGCTGTCCAATCCTACCGCAAAGTCCGAGGCCCTTCCCGAGGATCTCATCCGTTGGACCGAAGGTCGCGCAATCATCGCCACCGGGTCGCCGTTCCCGCCGGTGCAGTATCGCGACACGAAGTACGAGATCGCCCAGTGCAACAACGCGTACATCTTCCCGGGTCTCGGACTGGGTCTCGTCGCGGGACGCTGCGGTCGGGTCACCGACGCGATGCTGCTCGCGGCCGCGCGGTCGCTCGCCCAACGATCTCCGGCCCGAGAGAACCCGCACGCACCGCTGCTCCCCTCCCTCCGGGCGCTGCGCGAGGTTGCTCAGGAGATTGCCATGGCGGTTGCGAAGGAAGGTCAGCGAAGCGAACTCGCTCCCGCGATGTCCGTGGAGGAGATCCGTACGCGCCTTCGGCAGACGCGGTGGGACCCCGAGTACCCGCTCTACGCTTAGACCGAACTAGGACCTCCCGCAGCGCGACGTTCGACGCGCAGTTGGGCGCGGGAGGGAGCCCTTGTCGTCCGCTTCCGATGGCGACGTTAGGCTATTTGGGGCTCCTCGTTCTGGATTCTCCGAGTAGGTGATCGTACGGCCGACCGATCTCGCGCTTCTCGAAAGCGGTCTACCTCGCGTCAACGCTCCAAGCATCGAACCGCACGTCGGTCGACCCGCATCAAGCCAACGGGGACCCAGGTCGCGCACGTGCGGCTCGAGATCGACCTGGTTCACGAAGCGTTCCGGCGTCAGGGATTGCCGTTCGTCCATCGGCTCGAATCGATCTTCCGCGAGCGGGAGGTCGTTGAGGTCGAGGGTCTGCTCCGATTGACCGCCGCAGTCTTGCACGCGCTCTCCGCGCGCGGGTTGTCCCGGGTCGACCACTGGGAGGTTAGACCGGGGGGGTGGCTCCCGCTACCCGAGCCGGCCCATGCGCAATTGACCGAACCGGTCGGCCACCTGCTAAATGCCCTGCAGAGCCCAGCTTGGAAGCGGGTGGCCAGCGCGCGCGCCTTCGCGCTCCGTCTCTCGGGTACTGGAGACCTTCGGGCGGATGTCATGGTTCGACGGGTCCACCGCGAGCGGGGACACGCCATCACCCTCGAGCTCTTCGGCCCCATCTCCGAACGGGAGCTCGACGGGATGACGCGGGAGCTGAGGGAGGACCTTACGGTGGCCCGCATTCAACGGGTCGCCTCCCCGCTCAGCTGAGACTGCGGTCGACCCCCGGCCGCCGGACGGGAAAGCCCGCTTACCCTGAATTCATCTACTTCGATGCCTCCCCGAGACCAGGATGCTGGAGATCTACGTTCCGGCTCTCGTTGCCGCCTTCCTCATCACGGTCCTCGAGATGACCGAGGTCGTCGCTCTCGTCTTCGCGCTGGCGGCCGACCATTCCACCGTTCGACATGGGGCGCTGGGGGCGGTCGGAGGCACCGCGGTGGTGGCCGGCATCGCGCTCGGATTCGGGGCGATCCTGATCGCGTTCCCGAGATCGTACCTTCTTTGGGGGTCCGCCGTCGTTCTGGCCGCCTTCGGGGTCTTTCTCTTCCGGAGCACTCTGAAGACCTATCGACGACGGCGGGCGGCGGCGACCGGAACCGCCCCCCCGCCGGCAAGCCACTCGGCCGCCCAGTTCGCGGGAGGGTTTTCGGTCGGGGCCGTGGAGTCCACGGAGACGGTGATTGTCCTCCTCGCCCTCGCCGCAGCGGGATACGGATTCTCGGCGCTCATCGGTGCCGTGGTGGGCGGAGCGTTGCTCGTCTGCGTCGCTCTGGTCGTCCACGACCGGATCCGCCGGATCAAGGTGCCCTGGCTCAAGGTCGGGGGTACTTCCGTGGTGTTCGCCTTCGCGGTTTTCTGGGGAGGAGAGGCCGCGGGCGTGAACTGGCCGGGAGGGGACCTGATCCTGCTTCCTCTGGTCGCTCTCGGGGTGCTCATCGTCCGGGGGGCGGTCGAGCTCGTGATGCGGGCCTCCCTCACCCGGTCGGCCCCCGCCTAACCCGGCCCGGCTCCGGACCGTTTTCGGAAGTCGGGCGCGCGCTCACGCCCCTTCAGCCCATCCGGGGCGGTATTCCCTCGGGAAGAGAAACGGGACGGGGTGGAACCTCGGAGGACGAAGACAGGCACAAGTGACGGCAACGCGGGCAGAGTGACCGTCCCCGAGCGGGGATACGGGCCTCCGAGCGTTCGCACTCCTCGGCCGTTCGGTGATGGCAGTCCAGACAGGGATGGCCGGGCAGCATAGTCCGGGACCTCCTAGGAGTCCCCCCTCCGAGCGACAGTTTTCGCTCTCCCCGCCGACCGTGCCCTCGGCAATAGCCGTTTGCGACCCGTCGAGCGTTTCGCCTCGGGGAGCAGCATCAAGCCCTCGGATGGGTCCCCGATCAAGACCCCGCTGCCCCGACGGAAATTCCAACCGACCCAGGCGATGGTTACGGCGTCGAGCTCGTCGTGCGTGAGCGGTCGGCGGTCCAGGTCGCCTCCGAGCCCCTCCTTGCGGAGACCCCTCTGGAGGAGCTCTATTCCGGCCTTCTTCCGGGGGAGGCCCAAGATGTCCTGAGCTCCTCCGGGGTATCCCTCAACCACGGGAAAGCCTCGTCTCGCGAGCCCGCGGGCGAGTCGCATTCCTCGAACGGTCAACATCCGCATCGGGCCTAGGGTCAGGGGAAAGAAGGGGACCCTTCGTCGAAGGAGCTCCCGGTCGCACGCTCGAAGGTGGGGTCCCGATCGGTCCTTCATCGTCCTCCTCCCGCGCGGGAGCGAGAGGGGGGCGTCAATGACGACCAGACCGGGACGAGCTGCATCCACGAAATCCCGAATCTCCCGGTCGGAATGAAGGATCGTGGCGCGGAGTCGGCGGGGGCCTCGCAGAATGCACGCCCCGGTGTCGCGGTTCGGTGAACCCGCCAGGTCGAGGCCCACGACTCCGGTCCCAACTGCACGGGAACTACGGGGCGTCAATCAGGATGAGGGAAGGCCGTCGATCCATTAACCCCGACCCTCCCGCGGGCATTTCGGGGCTTACGCTAACCTTGGAAAAAGGGAAGAAGGAAAGGGTTGGTCGCGGATTCCCCTCTCGGGTTTAAACCGGGAGCACCTTCCGGCCGTAGTTCCAGTTGGTCAGGTCGGCCGTCGCGACGTACCAGGCCATCAGCCCGGTGAAGATGATCTCGCCACCGACGGCCCAGTTGGCCGCGGCGTTCGCCGCAAAGGGACCGCAGAGGTCGACCGCGTCCGTGCATCCGCCCAGGTTGGAAGCCAAGCTGTAGAACTTCACCACGAGCAGGATGAACGCGATGAACAGGAAGAGGAACACCATCAGGATTCCCCATCCGTGCTTCGGCGCGTTTATCAGGAAGGTGAACGTAAACATCATCCAGACAAACGCGAACCCGGCTACTCCGTATAGGAACGGTGCCGCTGTAGGTATTTGGGAGGTGAACGTGGTTAGCATCAAGGTAAACGCCAACCAGAACGCCCCGTAGCCCATGAACGCCGACCCGGCGAACATGTTGCCTTTTCTCAACGCGATGAGCCCCGCGATCAGCTGCGCAATGCCGCCGAACGCTACGGCCATCCCGTAGACCACCCAGTTTCCACCGAATCCCGCTCCGTACGGGGTCGGTAGGTTAGAGAGACCGGCTATCATCGTCGTGGTTCCGAATCCCATCAGACCCACGACCGCCGGGCTCGCCCACCATTCAGGCTTTTCCTCCACTTTGGGAGGGGCCTCCTTCATTCCAGTCGCCGTTTCCATAGATTCGTCTGGGGCTGGCATGTTAGGGCGGCGCACGCTGTCCAAGTAGATAAAAGCCTTTTTCGAGGTGTTTATGAAGCCGGCTGGCCCCGGAAGGGCCTTTCGGACCGTCTCCGGCCGCCTTGAGGTCCTGTCGGACAGGGTTAAGGGCCGGAGCGTTTGAGCCGGACACGGCCATGGAGGAGCGGGGCGACCTAGAACGGATCGTTTTCGGCAAAACCCGGGTCGTGCTCACTCGCGACCTTTCGGTGATGAACCCCAACCTGGTCGCGGGGTCCCAGGGCCTCGTCATCGGGAAGCTGGCCTCCTACACCCTGAAGGTCTCCTTCCCCAAAGTGACCGTCGGGGTCAATTGGAAGGACTGCGATATCGTTCCCGGGAAGACGGGGATGCCGACGGACGCCGACCAGCCCAAGGTCGTCCCGAAACCCCGCCACATGGGCGAAGAGTGATCCGGCCGCGGTCCGCTCAGCGCAACGGCAGCAACTTTTGAACGATCGGAACGACCTCCTCGAGTCGGTCGGTCCGGTAGCCGGTATCGAGTTCTTGGGGTAGGCGGGGAAGAAAGAGCTGCCGGTACCGGGCGCCGTAGGCCTGGAGACCCGTGAACAGGACCGCGCCTCGATACCCCGCCCGGCGGGCCCCCTCGAGGTCGGCCCACCCGTCCCCCACGTGGACCGCGACGTCGGGGGTCTGACTCAGCCCTTGGAGGGCGTAACGGAAGATCTCGGGCGAAGGCTTCGACCACGGCTGCTCGTCACTAAAGACGTAGTTCTCCACGAACCGGTCGAACCCCATGGT
>Ga0187812_1000802_pt1 | contig 10848 bp, 11 predicted proteins | sample NC_S_2_FD_130582 | JGI IMG/M metagenome (GOLD analysis project Ga0187812, IMG submission 130582) | Wetland sediment microbial communities from Neuse River Estuary, North Carolina, USA - ASW-S_2 | ecosystem: Environmental > Aquatic > Freshwater > Wetlands > Sediment | place: USA: North Carolina... | reverse complement strand
CGCCGAGCAGACCCTGGCCGCACTCGCCGACCAGGACCGCAACCGCGGGGCCATGCGCACCGGCCTGGCGGTGCTGCGGCTCGCACAGGACAACCCGCACGCGGCGATCGCCGCGCTCGCCCCGGTTCTCAACGGCTCCGCGCCGGTACCCTGGCCGGGCTGGCTGGCTCAGGCGCTCTTGCTGGAGGCGATCGCCCGCGACGCGCTCGGCGACCCGGCCGCCGCCGGTCGCGCCCTGGAGCGCGCGCTCGACCTGGCCGAACCCGACGGCGCACTGTATTGGTTTCTGCTGCACCCGGCATCGGGCCTACTGGAGCGGCACGCCCGGCACGGCACCGCGCACGCCGCGCTGATCGCCGACATCCTCAGCCTGCTCGCCGGGCGCACGCTCGCCTCGCCGCCGGCCGGGCCGCCGCCGCCCCTGGAGGCGCTGAGCGGCAGCGAGTTGCGGGTGCTGCGCTACCTGCCGACGAACCTGACCGTGCCGGAAATCGCCCGCGAACTGTATGTCTCGCGGAACACCGTCAAGGCGCACACGCGCAGCCTGTACACCAAGCTCGGCACGCACACCCGGGCCGAGGCCGTCGCCCGCGCCCGGGCGCTGGGCCTGCTGGCCCCCTCCCCGCTGCGGAGCCAGGCCACGCGCCCTGGCTGACGGCCGGGCAGTCGGGTCTGGCAGGCCGCCACCGGCCGGGTCATCGCCGAGCTGGCCGCGCAGGGCGAGGCTGTCGACGAATTCACTCCTGGTTGTTCATGGTCGTTGACACCCGTAGCGGGTCGGCGGTGGTCGGTTGTTCGAGGGACGCGTGTTGCCTGGACCGCCGGACGCGGTGTGGTCAGGGCCGGACCGGCCGGACAGGGTGGGCGGAGATGATCACCTGGTCCGGGTCGTAGGCGGCCTTGATCTGCTGCAGGCGCTGGTAGGAGGCGGGTGGGAGCACCGCGCTGGCCGGGGCCGGGGTCTGCTTGAAGTTGTAGGAGTCGTGGCTGGCGTGCCAGGGGGCCAGGGCGTGCTTGACCGCTTGTGCCTGCGCGCGTACCGCACTGACCAGGTCGGGTGTGGGGGTGGCGCCGACGGCGAACAGCAGGTAGCTCGCGTCGATGCTGGGCTGGGCGCCGCCGCCGGGCACGGGGCGGGTCAGCGCGCCGCCCAGGTGGCGGACCTCGACACTGGACAGCGGCGTGCCGGCGTCCGGGCCGACGACCGCGACCAGGGCGTCGATCGCGGTGGCGGGGAAGCCGGCCAGGAACGCGCCGTCCCCCTGACTGGGCACCGGCTGGGGCGGGTCCATGTTCAGCTGGCCGAGCGCGGCGGCGGGGATCATCGCGAAGGTGTCCCGTTCGGGGCCGAGCCGGCGCAGCGCGCCGGTCAGCTCCGCGCCGGTGCCCGCGTCGGCGAGGCAGGCGGCCTCGATCACGATGAAGGCCCGGCCGCGCAGCGGCTCGGGGAGCTCGGGCAGCGGCGGAAACCGCACCAGGTGGCCTATGGAGGTAATCTCATCGGGGACGGTTGCGGTCCATTCGCGCCAGGCGTGCAGTATCTCCGCGGCGCGCTGGATGGGGAAGAAGAGGTTCCCGGCGTACAGCTCACCGACCGGGTACAGCCGCATCTCCAGCGCGGTCAGCACGCCGACGCCGCCGCCGCCGCGGATGGCCCAGAACAGGTCGCTCTCGTGGCCGGCGTCGGCGCGGACCAGGTCGCCGCCGGGGGTGACCAGCTCGGCCGCGGTGACGCTGTTGGCGGCCAGCCCGTAGCGGCAGGCCAGCCAGCCGAGCCCGCCGCCCAGGGTATAGCCGGCCACGCCGACGCTGGGCGAGCTCCCGGCCAGCGCGGCCAGGCCGTGCTCTGCTGCCGGGACGGTCACGTCCTGCCAGGTCGCGCCGGCCTCGGCGCGGGCGGTGCGGGCGGCCGGGTCGATGCGGACCTTCCGCATCCGCGTCGTCCGCAGCAGCATCGCGCCGTCCAGCGGCTCGAGCGGCTCGGCGCCGTGGCCGGTGCCCTGCGGGGCGATCCGCATGCCATGGGCGCGGGCGTACCGGACCGCCTGGGCCACGTCGGCGGCCGACCCGGCGGCCACCACGACGGCAGGCCGGGTGTCCACGGCCAGATTCCACCCCTGGCGCGCCTGGTCATAGCCGGCCTGGCCCGGGATGAAAACCTGGCCCGCGATCGCCGCCCGCAGGGCGTCCAGGTCGCGGCCGGCCACGGTGTTCGTGCTGTTCATTGCTTCCGTCCTTCATTCTTTTCTTCGTGCACTCCGGTGGCTTTCTCGCGGCAGCCGGCCAGGCTCGTGACGTCGCCGGTGATGATGATGCGGATCGAGACGAAGTTCATGGTGATTTCCCTGGCCGTGCGGTCCGGCTGGTGTCGCAGGCCGTAGCCGCCATGACCAGGCTGCCTCCTGACGGGGTGAGCGGGCCTCACACTAACGGTGCGATTGCCCGCCTGCGCGGCGGGCGGTGACGCGGTAGCCGCGCCGGCTGACCGGGACACCAACCCGTGCCCGCCTCGGCAGGACCTGAGGAACCGGCCCGGCAGGACCCCGGCGCTGCGAGCGGGGACTGCTGCCGCGCAGCGCCGCCGACCGGGGCGATCACCGGTACCGGCACGGCCCGCCATTGCCCGTCCGGGACAACCGGGGTTCTTGAGTGTCCGGACGGACCGTCGTGCCTGCCACCGGCCTGCGTGCTGCCGCCACGCCCGGCGCCGGCAGCCGCCCTCGGGCCGGCCGCGCACGTGCCCCAGTGCCCGCAGGCCCACCGCACCGCCCACCACGCCTGGCCGCCCAGCCCGTAAGCGACCTCGATCGCACCAACTGGGTGAGGCCCGCTCACCCCGCCGGACGGCAGCCTGGATCCAGCCCGCATTGCCAGCGGCAGCGATCCCAACCACCAGGAGGAGACCGGCATGACCACACGCGAACACCAGCTCGCCGACCTCTACGTCGAGATGATCAACACCCACAACCCGGACCTGGAGGACCGGTTCCTCGCCGAGGACTACATCAACCACGAGGCGTTGTTCTCCGCTGAGGGCCGCGAGGCCAACCAGCAGTTCTGGGCCGCGTTCTTCACCGGCCTTCCCGACGTCAAAGTCACGATGGAAGACCTGGTCATCTCCGGTGACCGCGTCGTGGGACGGTTCACCTATCGCGGCACCCACACCGGGGACCTGGTGGGCATCCCCGCCACCGGCAAACCCGTCGAGATGCGCAGCATCGACATCTGGCGCGTCCAGAACGGCATGTTCGCCGAGCACTGGGACGAGATAAACGCCATGCAGATGTTCCAGCAGATTGGCGCCCTGCCGCCGCTCGGCGGCCTCCAGCCCCAGGCATGACACTGCTCTCGCAACTCGCCGGCCCTTGGCGATCGTGAGCACCGTGACGACCAGCACTAGGAGGGCATCATCAAACGCACCATCCCCGCCGCGCCCGCCGACAGGCGCAGGGCCTTCCCCGGGCTACGCACGTGACCGCTCCGCACCGCGACGCTCAGCCGCAGCGGTACGAGATACGTGTCCGCGGCCGCCTGGGCGAGACGATCTGCTCCGCGTTCCCCGATCTCCAGGCCCGGCCCGGCGGTGACGACACGGTACTGGCGGGCATGCTGGCCGACCAGGCCGCGCTCTACGGCGTGCTCGCCGAGATCGAGGCGCTCGGCCTCGAGCTCATCGAGGTCCGCCGCATCACCGGCGCATAACCTCGCCGATAAGGATGCGAGCGTCACCACAGCCCCAGATGTTCCTCGCATGGATCACCGGCGGCATTAGGGCCTGGCAAGGGGCGGCGGCCTGGGCGTGGTGATCGCGCTGGGGGCGGTGGACCTGGCGGTGCCCGGGGACCGCGAGGGGAGCTTCGAGCCGCAGATCGTGCGCACGGGCCAGGGCCCTGGCCGTACCCGGCAACCGTCATCTCACCAGGCCGGCCCGGCGCCGGAAGGCACCCGCGCTGCCTCCTGGCCGGAACGGCCCGTGCACCGTGCACCGACCGGCGAGACGTACCGGTTAAAGCGCCCCGCTCCCGGCAGCGGGCCCCACCCGCGGGGCCGCGAATCACACCGATGGTGTGACGACCAGTCACCCCGCTGGCCGGAAAGCTGCGCATGGGCCAAGTGGCTGCCACGACCAGCCGGCAGGAGACCGGGGCGCCCGAAGGGCCCCCCGGTCACAAGCAGAAAGAAGGACGGAAACAATGAGCACTTCGGACACCATGGCCATAAGGCCGCTACCCCAACTGCTGTTCCCCGACGACCTGCAGTTCTGGTATGAGACGCTGCGGTGGCTGGGCCTGACCGCCTACGGCGGCGCGGACTTCGGCGAGGTGGTCACCACCGCGCAGCGCATCAGCGCCGGCCTGTACGACAGCTGGTATGAGCAGTGGGCGGCGACCGCGGCCCGCGTCGAGGCCGAGGCCCGCGCCCAGCTGGCCGCCGGCCACCAGGTCAGCGCCCACGACGGGCTGCTGCGCGCCGCGACCTACTGGCGCAGCGCGGAGTTCTTCACCCGCGATGCCGACCCGGACCCGCGCGGCCGGGCCGCCTACGACACCAGCGTCCGCTGCTTCGCCGACGCCGCCGCGCTGATGTCGCCCGCGGTGACGCCGGTGGAGATCCCGTTCGAGGGCGCGGCCCTGCCCGGCTACCTCTACCAGCCGCCGCGCGGCGGCCCGCAGGCCACGCTCATCATGCACACCGGCTTTGACGGGTGGGCCGAGGAACTGCACCACTGCGGCGCGCTGGCCGCCCAGCAGCGCGGCTACACCGTCCTCACCTTCGAGCCGCCAGGCACGGGGAAGCCCTGCTACGACGGGCTGGTATTCCGGCCCAACTGGGAGACGGTGGTCAGCCCGGTCATCGACTGGGCCGCGGCCCGCCCCGAGGTCGACCCCGGGCGCATCGCCCTGGCCGGCTACAGCATGGGCGGCGGGCTGGCCCCCCGGGCGGCCGCCTTCGAGCCGCGGATCGCCGCGCTGATCTGCATCGACGGGATCTACGACATCGGCCAGTCCTACACCGGGAAACTCGGCCTGGGCGCGGACACCGAACGCCGGCTCACCGCCGAGGCCGACCCCGAGCTCGACGCCCTGGCCCAGCAGCAGATGCACACCAACCCGATGACCCGCTGGGCCTGCCGCCAGGGCATGTGGTCCTTCGGCGTCGGCACGCCGCGCGCGTTCCTGGCCGCCAGCCTGGCCTACCACCTCCGCGACGGGATCGCCGAGAAGATCACCTGCCCGGTGTTCGTCGGCCGCGGCCAGTCCGACGTATTCTTCCTCGGCCAGCCCGAACAACTGATGCAGCACCTGACCGCACCCGCCACCCTGGGCAACTTCACCGACGCCGAGGGCGCCGGCGCCCACGTCCAGGCCGGCGCCTTCCGGCTGCTCTGCGCCCGGATGCTCGACTGGCTCGACGACACCCTGGGCACCCCGGCCTGCAGATCTACGACATCAGCGACCCCCGCGACCCGCACATCACCGGCTACTACATCCCCGACGACCCCACCCAGCGCCGCGGGCCGATCCCGTCCAAGCTCGTCCACCAGGCCGAAGACGTCCTAGTCGACCGCCGCGGCGTGATCTACATGTCCGAAGGCAACTCCGGCATCTACATCCTCACCCAGCAAACCAGCTGAAGAAAGACACGCACATGACCGCCCCGACCGGCATCGACCGTACTGCCCTGGTGATCGCCTGCCACGAGATCGACATCGGCGCGCCGCTGGCGACCGTCTGGCGGCTGCAGGCCGACGTCAACGGCTGGCCCGCCTGGCAGACCGGCATCACCACGGCGCGCCTGGACGGGCCGTTCGAACCCGGCAACTCCTTCACCTGGACCAGCACCAGCGTGCCTGCGGGGCGGCCCCGGCGTGAGCTGCGCGCCGCCGGAGGTGTCGCCCACATGCGCGCCGCTACCGCCCGGGTGGACCTGATAGCACAGGAGGCGCAGATCGCCCGGCTGGCCGTCGGCCGGCCTGCGGCCGTCACAATCACGCGAACTATGTGATGCCTTTTCACCCAGGAGGAACCGAGGCTGGAATCGCCGTGATCCGCACCCGGTGCAACACGGACAGGACATGCCAGATAACACGGAAAACCAGCAGTGAGCAGCCGCGGATACGCCGCGTCCCGAGCCCCCGCGCGGGGATGCCGGCCTGGTCATGACTGCTGATGCTGAATCACTGCCACGGAAGGAACGCTCACGATGACGTTCAGCGATCAGGAGATCATCAGCCGGTTCCCGGTGGGGTATTACCAGCTCCACCCGAATGTCGCGCTCAACTTTCAGCTGAACCGGTTCTGGGAGTGGGTCGGCGAGGAGCAAATGCTGGAGGAGCTGCGGGCGGCCGCGCCCCGCATCGCCAGCTACGCGGACTGGGTCAAGGAGATGCTCGACCTCAGCGACAAGGCGCTGGCCGACGGCCGCAGCCTGCCCGCCGCCTACTACGCCCGGATGGCGCAGTTCTTCCTCGACCCCGACGACCCGCGGTACCAGCCAGCCCTGCAGCGGTTCCTGGACAACGTCCTCCCAGGGTTCGGTGTCACCCCCGATGACCACCACATGGTTCCCTACCAGCAGGCACGGCTGTCGGTCTACCGGTTTACCCCGGAGCGGCCGCGCGGGGCGATCGTCGTTTTCGGCGGCTACGACAGCTACATCGAGGAATGGCTGCCCGCGGCCCTCGCCTTCCGCGACGCGGGGCTGGACACCGTGGTCTTCGACGGCCCCGGCCAAGGCACGGTCCTGGATGCGGGCACGCCGATGACCCCGGACTGGCACCTGCCGGTCGCCGCCATCCTGGACTACTTCGGCCTGGCCGGCGTCACCCTGGTGGGATTCTCCCTCGGCGGCTGCCTGGTCATCCGCGCAACCGCGCGCGAGCCCCGGGTCGCCCGCGCCATCGCCTGGGACATCTGCCCCGACTCTTTCCAGGCGGCGAATAGGGCTTTCGCGGCCGCGGGCCTCGACGCCATCACGGCGAACTCCGGCCAGATCCCCGCGCCGGTGGTCAACGCGGCCGTCACGGCAGCCGCCAAGACGGACCTGCTCACGGAGTGGGCGCTCGCCCAGGGCGAGCGCGTGATGGGCGCCAGCACCCCAGCCGACCTGTTCCAGACCTACCGCCAATACCGCACCGACGACGTCTCGCCCCTGATCACCCAGGATGTCTTGCTGATGGCAGGCACCAAAGATCACTACATCCCGTTCCCGATGCTCGCCGACCAGCTGCTCACGCTGACCGCCGCGCGATCGGTCACCGCCCGGGCCTTCACCGAAGCCGAGCACGCAGCGGCCCACTGCCAGTGCGGCAACACCGGCCGGGCTATCAAGGTGATCCTCGACTGGCTGGACGCATTCGGCGGCCGGACGATCGTATAACGCCAGGTACACGGGTGATCATCGCCCCGTTCTCCGGGAAGGCGCGCGGAGATGATCACCCGCGTACCACCGATCATCGCCATGCGGGAGTTGCGTCCCAACAGGCATCAACCAGGTCATCACACGAAAAGAGGGATTCACCAATGACACGCCAACCACTTCGCATCGGGTGCTTCCAGTACGACACGACGCGGGCCCTGTTCGACGGGAGCGTCAGCATTGACGGCACCAGCGCGACAATGGAAACCGCGGCTACGTTGCCGGAGATCTTCGGCCGGGTCATCCGCGGCGGCGAGCTCGACGTCGCCGAGCTCGGCCTGACGTTCTACCTGCGGATGCTGGAGGCCCGCCTGCCGTACGTCGCGCTGCCGGCCTTCCCGAACCGCGTGTTCCGGCACTCGAGCGTCTTCGTCAACGTCCACAGCGGCATCACCGGGCCGGCTGACCTGGCGGGCAAGGTCATCGGCGAGTTCGGCACCTACGGCCAGGACTCCGGAGTGTGGGCCAAGGGCATCCTGATGGACGAGTACGGGTTCAGGCCGCAGGACTGCCACTGGGTGATCGGCGGCCTCGAGCAGCCCGCGGCGCCCTTGGACTTCATCCCCCATCCGCATCCGGCCGACCTCGACGTGACGGTCGCGCCCGCGGGGAAGACGCTCAACGCGATGCTGGAGGCGGGCGAGATCGACGCCCTGTTCTCCGCCAACGTCCCGCAGTGCGTCCTCGACGGGTCCCCGGACGTCGGCCGCCTGTTCCCGGACTACGAGCCGCTGGAACGTGAATACTACCGGCGAACGGGGATCTTCCCGATCGATCACGCGGTCGTCATCCGGCGCGACCTCGTCCGGGACCGGCCGGGCCTTGCGGGCGATGTCTACCGCGCGTTCCTGCGGGCGAAGGACGCCGCCGCCGACCGCTACCGCCGCGGCCGCAGGCTCTTCCAGGTGCAGACCATGGTGCCGTGGATGAGCGCCCTGGTCGACCGCGACCGCGAGGACCTACCTGAGGACTGGTGGCCGTACGGCATCGCCGCCAACCGGGGTGCCCTCGACGCCTACCTGCGTTACCACTATGAGCAGGGCCTGTCCACCCGGCAGTGCAAGATCGAGGACGTGTTCGTCCCGGAGTTGCTGGACTCATGAGCCCATGAGGATCGCCGGACTTGAGGAGCACTTCGTCATCCCCGGTCTGCTGGCGGCCTGGGGAAAGCTGCCGCCGGATCGTCGTGACCTGGCTTTCCGTCCCGCGGCCGAAGGCGACACCGGGCGCCGGCTCCTGGAACTCGGGCCGGAGCGGATCGCGGCGATGGACGCGACCGGGCTCAGCGTCCAGGTGCTCTCGCTGACCACACCAGGCGTACAGAACCTGCCGGCCCGGCAGGCGGTCGCGCTCGCCCGGGAGGCCAACGACCTGCTCGCGGCGGCCGTCACGGCACGACCGGACCGCTTCCAGGGACTGGCGGCGCTGCCGACCAGCGCGCCGGGCGCGGCCGCGGAGGAACTCGAGCGCGCCCTTACCGGCCTCGGGCTCGACGGAGCGATGCTCTTCGGCCGCACCGGCCCGCAGCACCTGGACCACGCCGGCCTGTGGCCAGTCTATGAAGTGGCCGAGCGGCGGGGCGCGCCGCTGCACCTGCACCCGCAGTCGCCATCGCCGGCGGTGCGGAACGCCTACTACTCGGGGTTCGGGCCCGCTGTCGAGGCCGCCTTCGCGACCTTCGGCGTGGGCTGGCACTACGACGCCGGCGTGGAATTCCTCCGGATGGTGATCGCGGGCGTCTTCGACCGCTTCCCCCGATTGCAGGTCATCGTCGGCCACTGGGGTGAGCTGGTGCTGTTTTTCCTCGAACGGATCCAGCACCTCGCCACCGTCGCAGGGCTGCCGCGGACCCTGCACGAGTACGCCAGAGGCAACCTCACGGTGGCACCCAGCGGCATCCTCAGCCACCGCTACCTGCGCTGGGCGCTGGAAGTAGTCGGAGCCGACCGGATCGTGTTCTCCACCGACTACCCGTTCGAGGCCGCTTCCCAGGGCGGCGCCCAGGACTTCCTGGCCGCGGCCGAGTTGCCCGAGCACGAGCGGACCCAGGTGGCGAGCGGGAACTGGGATCGGCTACGCGCCGGGATCGTACGGTAAGGCGGACACGCAATGGCGTACCTTCACAGGCCCTCCCGCGAATCTTGTAGTGCCGGTCACGGCGGACGCAGGACGATGCGCCGGCGGAGCAGGGGGAATCCGGCTCGGCCGTACATCTGGCGCTCGACCGTCGTGATCTTGCTGACGGTGCCCTCGACCCTGCCTGAGCTGTGCGGGAGGGTCAGGGCGTTGAGGACTGCTTCCTTGCCGCTGCGGATCCCGTTGGCGAAGGAGCAGAACTCGGGCAGGTCAGCGGCGGCGGCGAGCACGGGTCGAGGGCGGCCGCGTCATGCCACGCGGATAACCAGAGCTGACACCAGGCACCCTGCAGGGAGCATCTGCACCTACGCCGTGACAGGAGTCCGCCGGTGACCGACGCACCAGAAAAGACCAATCTAGCCCGGGAACAGTCCGATGAGGCGCTGCAGCGGTTCACCGACGGGTTCCTGTCTAGCCTGCGGGCCCCGGTGCTGCACTGGCCGTCCGAGGCTGGCCTGGAGTACGAGGACGTTACCTTCCCCGCCCGTGACGGCGTGCCGCTGGAGGGCTGGTTCATCCCCGCTGCGGGGTCGGCGAAGCTGATCATCGCCAACCACCCCTTCTCCTTCAGCCGGTCCGGCATACCCGCCCACGTGGAGCCCTGGCACGCGATCTGGGCGCCGAGCGGCAACGGGTTCGAGGTGAACCTGGTCCCCGACTACAAGATCCTGCACGACGCCGGGTACCACGTGCTCACCTACGACCTGCGCAACCATGGCCTCAGCGGCGCAGCCAACGGCGGGGTCGTCACCAACGGGGTCACCGAGAGCCGCGACGTCGCCGGTTCGCTGGACTACGCGCGCGAGCGCTTCGGCGGCCGCCAGATGGCGGTCGGGCTCTTCAGCCGGTGCACCGGGGGGAACGCCACGTTCTGCGCGATGGCCCGCTGGCCCGCGGCGTTCGACGGCGTGCGCTGCCTCATCTCGCCCCAGCCGATCACCACCGCGATCATCATCCAGCACCGCATGGCCGTGGCCGGCATCGCCGACCGCTTCGACGACTTCACGTCCATTGTCCGGCTGCGGACCAGCATCGGGCTCGAGCAACGCGTCCCCCAGCAGTGGGCCAAGAGCGCCCGCGTGCCTACTTTCCTCTACGGCGTCCATGATGACGTGCTGACCGACCCGAGCGACCTCCAGGCCATGTACGACAACATTCCCATCGCCGAAAAGAAGCTGCAGTGGATCGAGGGCAGCACGGCCCGGTGGGACGGCTACCTGGAGTTCCAGCGCCGCCCCCAGCCCATGCTCGACTGGTTCGCGCACTACATGTGATCCAACCCGCGCCGATGCG
>Ga0187812_1000801_pt1 | contig 10849 bp, 7 predicted proteins | sample NC_S_2_FD_130582 | JGI IMG/M metagenome (GOLD analysis project Ga0187812, IMG submission 130582) | Wetland sediment microbial communities from Neuse River Estuary, North Carolina, USA - ASW-S_2 | ecosystem: Environmental > Aquatic > Freshwater > Wetlands > Sediment | place: USA: North Carolina... | reverse complement strand
GCACCCGCCGGGAATCGTGCCGCAGCTGCTACCCGATGGCTGAGCAGCAGCCCAACGGCAACCGCCAATCAGGCAGCAGATCGCGGCACCCATAAGGGCCACCACTGTCAAGAGGGCGTACGGATCTGGCCCGGTGACTACGCGCGCCGCCGGGCTGGGCTGACTGTTCTTATGGATCCTTCCTCGCAGCTGCCCGGTCCCTTCCCGCCGCGCGGCCAGGGGTCAAGCTGGAGCGCCCGCAGCCCGCGCAGCGGCGTGGACGAACGAGCTGGACGCCGGCCAGCGGCGGAAGATCCTCGGGAGGTGAGGAAGGGTCCGGTTGCGGTCTGGCTTTTATATGGGTCACGTGCGTGGTCCCGGTGCTGGCGGGCGTCCTCCAGCAGCTGCACCAGCCAGCCCCAGCCGAACGCGGCCTCGAACGCCACCGGCGTCCCCGAGGGCAGGTCTCCGATCAGCCGCAGCATCGGCTCCGATCCGCTGACCACGTTCTTGTTCAGCTGCACCTTGCCGTCCGCGGTGATTACCGCCACCTGGGAGCGCTTGCGGTGCACGTCGATGCCGACGTAGACAGACATTGCCGGGTATACATTCACGTCCCGCAGGGGCGGTTACTGTTTTGTAGCTGCGTGTGATGGGTTTTGGGTGGAGTTCAGGCGCAGTCGGGAACCGGCGGTATCCAGGGGTTGCCGGCGAGCGCAGCGTAGATGGCGGTAAAGATCGCGACGCCGTGCTTGGCGGCAGTGGATGCGTAGCCGCGGATGGCGTACCGGTCGCGGATGGTTTTCTCTGAGCGGAGCCGGCCGCTGATCTTCTGCTGGGTCTTGGCCGGCCGCAGGTCGCGTTCGGCCTGGTTGGAGGTCGGCGGTATCGCGGTGTCGGCGGGGAAGCGCAGCACGTCGGCTTCCCGGTTCTTCAGGCATTCCAGCAGCAGCCGGCCGGGGCGCTGTTTTGCTTTGGCGCCAGGCACGCGGCTGACCTGCGACAGGCCGGCGTTGACGGCGTTGCGGAACAGCTTGAGGTGCTCCGCTGTCATGTCGTCTGGCACCCGGTCCAGGCCCTGGCCGCGGGCGGTGTCCGCGGCGTGGATGAGGGCGCGCAGCTCGCAGGCGATCTGGGCCGGCCAGTGCGCGTGCGGGTAGGTCTGGGCGGCGTCGTCGATGTCCCGCAGCAGGTGCTGGTTATGCCGATATCGGCATAACGCGCACCCCTCCCGGGACCGCACCAGCCAGCCAGGTGCAGGGATCGGGTTTACTTGGCCACTTTGCGGATAGCTGGCCACGCGCGTCGGGCAGGCTGACGTGCGCCTATATGTGCCTGAGCCGTTTCGGCTCGCCCGTCAGGGCAGCCAGATCCTCTCGCGCCGCTCTCGTGTCCGGGTGGTCAGCGCCCAGTACCCGCTCGCAGTCCGCGAGCGTCCGCTCAAGCAGCGGGATCGCCTCGGCCGTCCGCCCCGCAGCCCGGTAGCCCATCGCCAGGTTGTTCCGCGAGGTCAGGGTGTCCGGGTGGTCAGCGCCCAGCACCCGCTCGCAGTCCGCGAGCGTCCGCTCAAGCAGCGGGATCGCCTCGGCCGTCCGCCCCGCAGCCCGGTAGCTCATCGCCAGGTTGTTCCGCGACCTAAGGGTGTATGGGTGGTAAACGCCCAGCACCCGCTCGCAGTCCGCGAGCGTCCGCCTATACAGCGGGATCGCCTTGGCCGGCCGCCCCGCAGCCAGGTAGCTCATCGCGCGGTTGTTCCGCGACCTAAGGGTGTCCGGGTTCGGGTGATCGGCGCCCTGCACCCACTCAAACAGCGGGGCCACAATAGTAATCAACGAAGCTCCAGCGCTGCACCCAGCGAAGCGAAGCCGTCAGGGGAGGAGCAAGGTACCATACCCTCGCCTCCAGACGTATGAGATCTACAGAAGATCGTACTACCCCGATGACTTTACAGACGTCCCTGCCGCTAGTTCACAGCGAAGAACTCAGCTGCCGAACCGCCGGGCGCCGCTGGACCGTGGAAGAGAATTTCCAGGCCGGAAAGGGCCTGACCGGCCTGGACGAGCACCAGGTCCGCCGCTGGACCTCCTGGTACCGGTGGGCCACCCTGACCATGCTCGCCGCCGCCTTCCTCACCATCGCCGCCGCCGCCGAGCACGCCCGCACGCCAGCCCCGTCAGGGCAGATCCTGTTCGCGGAGCGGGCGACGGGAATCGAACCCGCATGACCAGCTTGGAAGGCTGGTAACACACTCTGGTCGGCCACTCCAGTTCGCGACCATGACCAGGTGATACAGCCTTTCAATCCTGCTGCGCCGCTTCTTTGGGTAGAAATTTGGCTAGAAAACCGCCGCTGCCCAGAAATCTGTGCAGGCTGTTGCAGCGTACTTCCGCTCTGTGACCCCTGATGCCCTGCGTCGGCCACCTTGCGGCGGGCCTCGGCGACCCGCGCCGCCAGCTCTTCCCGGTCGGCTCGCGCCGCCGCCTGCCGGAGCTGAATGTACGCTTCCCGGCTCAGCGGGACAGCCAGAGACTTGCCATGCTTGGTCAGCCACACCTCGATCGACGGTGGCCGCCTCCTCAGCTAGCGGCCGAGTGCGACGTTGATCAGCTCGGCCAGTCCGAACGTTCCGTCGTGAGTGAAGTCCTTGATCGGCACAAACTTAGGCTTGGCATAGAGGTAGGACGTGGGGTCGCCACGGAGCAGGGAGGCGAAGACCTCAGCGACCAGCCGGCCTCCCACAGGTCCGAGTTTGATAGGGATGTCATCCTTGGCCAGCCCGGGGTCGGCGTTCTTCCACGACGTCACCTGTGCCTCGGACAGGATGTAGACCCACAGCGGAGCGTTGCCGACGAAGCCGGGCGCGACCTGGGAAATGGGCTTCTTCGGACTATCGGCGGTCGCCTTGCCGATCACGAGCTCCTCTTCGGGGATCAGCGGCATACCGAGTGCCGTGGCCACGTTCTGCCCAGAAGGCAGCTGGAATGTCGCGCCGCGCTCGAGGTTGCGCAACGCCAGGCTCGATGGATTCGTTGCAATCCGGGCGGGCAGCTTGCCGAGCGGGTGTGTCAGAGAGGTATCGATCTTGTAAGACAACTGAGGCTTGCGCACGACCGGGCCCGACAGCGGACCCACGGCCGCTGGCCCGGCATCGTGGTCAAGGTCAATGAAGAGCTGCCAGTCGATGGCCCAGTCGGGCGGGATGGGGCGGAATCCCCCTAGATCAGCGGCGTCGCCGCGGGCGTTGGAGAAGATGGGGCGGTCGATCGTCGTGTTGAGCCGGTACTGGGGACGGACCATCGAGTGCCCGAAGCGGTAAGCGGCCACAGAAAACTCCACCGGCATAAGCTCGAGGTCATTCTCCCGAAGCCTGGGTATCGTCGGGACACGGCTATAGGGATCCGGGAAGACGCTCTTGTACGTCTGCTCTTCCAGGATCGTGGGCAGGAAGTCGTTGACCAGGACCCACTGGTAGTGCCATCGGACTTGCTGGCGGACGTCCTGGAAGCTGACGTACTTCCCGCCCAGATCGACGACCCTGTTGTGGAACCGCAGGAAGATGGCGTGCAGTTGCGCGACGATGCGGTTCTCGTCGTCGCGGGGGTCACCGACGAGCGCCCGGCCGTTCGGCCCCCGGGGTAGCTGGACCGCGCCCGGGTCGAAGCGATTGCCCGACATGGGCTCGCCCAGGAGCATGTGGATCCCATCTTCTTCATACATGTAGGGCTGGTCATCGGGCCCGCGCCCGTACAGGTTGTCCAGGTCGAAACGGGGCGTTCGGAAATCCACCAGCGCTTGAAGCTGCGCCGGGGTCAGGGACTCGCGCAGGCTGGAAGTAGGGTCGAATGTGAGGTCATGGTCGACGAACTGTCCGAGATAGGTGTAGGCCGCCGGTATACCAGGGTTTTCCTCGGGATCCCGCTCGGTCTCCGGGATGGACTCGGGTTCCGGCGGCGCGATCATTACCTCGGCCAGCCGTTTGAGGTCAGTCTGGGTGAACCTCGCGCCAGGTAGGTGCGGAAACAGCCTGGTGAAGCGACCTCCCATCACCACGTCGAGCGGATCACCCTTTACCCGATCCCACCATGTGCCGTGGCGGAGTAAGGTCGTGGGTGACGGGGGCTCCGCAGGCCAGGACGCCGAGCTAAAAGCAGAATGGTAGGTCTTCTCGTCCGAATTCCATGATGCTTGGATATTGATCTGCGCGGAAAGCTGTTTAGCATCCATAATTTCTTGGGAAAGCGGTTTTTCACCCGTGTCCGGGTCCAACTTGGTGAGCCAGATATCCGCCGCTTGTGCAACTGCCATGATTGGATCCCTCACCGTGAATCCGTTCGGTCCGATTACTGGCACGTCCCGGACCACCATGATCGCGCCCTGTCCGCTATTAGCGGGCATTATCTGGACGTCACGGAACGTCGCCATGACTCCATTGGTCTGGGTTGCGTGGCCAGATATCTCCACAGGTGTGCCTGCGTCGAATCCACCGACTTTTACGTAGAGCGTGACGGTGCCGTCTCCGTTAAGTTCGATCCTAGGAACCTCGCTGTATCCCATCGATAAATCCTTTCTCAGATATGTGCGTACCGGTTAAGGTACCCGAGCGATTCCCGGGTCCCCGGAAGGTTGCCCTTGCGCTGGTAGAGATCAAGGGCCTGGGTGGCTGCGGCGTGCGCTTCGGAAACACGGCCGGATGCAGCCAGGACCTGAGCCAGATCGAGCAGGGCATCGGCACGCGGGCTAAGCTGGTCCGTCTGCGCCGCAAGCGCCACCGCCGAGGATGAGAGTTCCACCGCTTCGGCATGGCGGCCACGCTCTGCGAGAATCCTGGCCGACAATCCTTGGCAGATGATCTGAGCGCCGATGTCCTCATCCGCAGCGACCTCTTGGCTTATTGCAATCAGCTTGGTGGCTTCGGTATACCGCTTTTCTCCCTGCGCCGCGATTGCCCTGGCCAGCAGCGCTGCAGTGGTGGCCAGGGTGCCCTTGTCGCCCATCTGGCTGAGCGATTCGTATTCGAGGCGGAGGTGCATCTCGGCGGTCACGGGGTCGCCGGCGAGCATCGCGATGAAGGCTGCTGGCTGGGTGACTGCCGCCGTCATAGTCGGGCCGAGGGTGTCCAGAAGGGATTTAGCGCGGCTCAGGGTTACGTGTGCTATCTCGACCATATCCTGCATTGCGTACAGGCCTGCCACATGCAGGAGAACAACAGCCTGCCCGCGGGGATGGTTCCCGATCTCTTCGAGGTAGCCCTCACAGCGCTGTATTCCCTCAGATGCCGGTGTTGGACCCCACAGCGCAGCTGAAGCGAGCCAGCCGAGTATCTCGATCAGCTGCCTGCGATCGTTCGCCCGCCGAGCGTATTCGGCAGCGCGCCGCCAGGCCTCTTCTGCAGCGGCGGATCTCGCGTGGTTCCAGTTCATGGCGGCCTCTAGCTGCAGGGTTTGACACAGTCCTACCTCATCTGGGCCTCGGGCAAAATCGCTGCGCAATTCGGGAAGCGCTTGAGCGATCTCCGCAGCCGCCTTATTCGGGGCCAGTTTCAGACCCGATAGGAGGGCCTGAACTCGAGCACGGGCGCGCTGTACCTCGTCGCCATTGGCGGCGGCGATGCTTTGAGCCTCGTCGAGGGTGGCCCCTGCCTTCTCAAGCTGCCCGGCCTCGGTCAATGCGGTACCGAGGCTTGTGTACAGTCGCGCGAGAACGGCGTCGTCGCGCGGTAGAAGCGCGGCCGCGCGGGTCAGCAGGTTCACCGCCGCGAGTACGTCGCCGCGGTCATGAGCGGCACGGCCAGCATTCTCGAGGTGTGCTGCCGCCCGGTGCGACAGAGGGCTTGACTGGGCTTCGGCGGGCCGCAATTCGCTCAGATAGCGGACGGACTGTTCAAGGTGGTAGCCGAGGATCTCCGGGCGTTGGGTGGCCGGGTCCCAGAGCACGTACTCGAGCCAGTCGGCCAAACGGTTGTGCAGTTCGGCGCGAAGTGACTTGGGGATCGCCCGGTAGGCCGCTTCCTGGATCAGGATATGGCGGAAGCTGTATTCTTCTCCGGGACGCCTGTCGGAAGGCTCGTGTTGTACGAGCCCCTTTGCGACGAGGGTTTGGAGGTTGCGGCTGAGCGGGCCGCGGGCCTCTGGCGGCAGCAGTTCTCGGACCGCGTGTACTCCGAAGTCCTTACCGATCATGGCCGCGCGGGCCAGCACGCTGCTTGCTCCCGGACCAAGGCGCTGCAGGCGCGCCCCCAGCAGGGCCTGGATCGTGGGCGGCAGCACCGGCCAGATCTCGCTCCCAGCCTGCTCGCTGAGCGAGGCCGCAAATTGCTCAAGGTAAAGCGGGTTGCCAGCCGCCGTCTCAAGAAGCCGGGCCCGAGTGGACGGTGGAAGGCCCTGATCCCCGGTCAATGAATCCAGGAGCGCCGCGGCTGAGCCTTCAGCGAGTGGCGTGAGTTCGATGGAAAGAGCTCTTTCTATTCCCGCCGCCCAGGCAGGACGTTGTTCGAGCAGTTCCGGGCGGGCGACGCAGACCAGGACAAGCGGCGATCGCCCTTGCTGGACGGCGAGGGATTCCACGAGGTCAAGGAAGGTCGATTCGGCCCAGTGCAGGTCCTCGAAAACCACCAGCAGCGGCCGGGACCGCGCTAGTGTCTCGAGCAGCCGACGGGCCGCCCAGAAGATTTCTGCACCATCCAGCCTGCCCTGGTTGCCGGGTCCGACAGCGAGGCTCAGCCGCGCGGCGACTTCTGCGGCATCGGGTTGGCCATCGAGCAGGATCTTGATCTTGTCCGGCGAATCGTGGCCGCCACTTGCTTGCATGATCACTTCACGCAGCGGCCAGAACGTAATGCCCTCCCCGTAGGGAAGGCACCGGCCGGTAAGAACAGTCATCTCATGACCGTGCCGGCGCTCGATCTCGTAGACAAGCCGTGTCTTCCCTATTCCTGCCTCGCCGATCACCGTCACGAGCGTGGTCACCTGTTCTTGGCTGGCCACGGCGCAGGCCGCCGCAAGCTGCCCCAGCTCCTCGTCCCGGCCCACGAGGGGCACATCGAGACGCAGTGCCAGCGGGCGCCCCGCCGCCTGCGCGGATTGCAGGATGAACCGATCGGGACCGGCACTTTCCGTTTCGATGGCTGCCGCGGCGAGTTCTTGCGTCTGCCGGCTGATGAGGATCTGGCCAGGCTCGGCCGCCTCCGCAAGCATCACGGCCTGGGCGCTCACGTTCCCCGCTGACCCAAGCGGAACCGACCCTCCTACCAGCGCCTCGCCCGTGGCAACACCGAAGCGATACATCAGACTCGCGCCATATCGCCGCAGCATATCGGCCATTTCGGAGGTGAGCACGCGGCGCGCTTCCAAGCTCGCCCGCACCGCCCGCAGGGCATCATCTTCGTGCACGGAAGCGGCACCGAATACGCCTATCAGGCGCTCGTCCGCGGTGATCGCCAACTTTCCTCCGTACCGCTCCAGGACTGCTGTCAGGCCAGAAACTGACTGTTCGTTGACGACTTCGTAAGCCTCCGGATCCAGGGCCAAGCCCGAGTTGGACGCCACCCGCAACAGAATGCAGACTACGGTCACGGGTCTACGCGCCAGGGGTGCTCCCGTCGCCGTCGATACCGGCGAGACCAACGAGTCATGGCGCAGGATGGCCGTCTCCAGCTCACGGAGCCGCGGCGACGGGTCCAGACCCAACTCGTCCCGCAGCACGCTCCGGAACTCGCGGTAGACCTCGAGCGCTTCGGTCTGCCGACCGTCGCGGTAGAGGGCCAGCATGAGCTGGCCGCGGAGACGCTCTCGCAGGGGATGCTCGCTGACCAGCCGTCGTAGCTCAGCGACAAGGACACTGGCCAAGCCGAGGGCCAGGTCGGCCTCGACTCGCTCCTCCAGGCATGTTAGGTGCAGCTCCTCCAGCCGTACGATCTCGGCCTGTGCAAACGGTTCGTAGCGGAAATCGGCCAGCGCCGGACCCTGCCACAACGACAGCGCCTGCCGGAGCGTTCGGGCTGCTTGTTCCGCGGTCCCTGCGGTCAGAGCTTCACGACCCTCCGAGACCAGCTGCTCGAATTGGCCGACGTCCAGCTCTTCCGGGAAGATCCGCAACGCATAACCCGGCACCCGGGTAATGAGGCGACCTGGCGGAAGCACCCGTCGCAGTCGTGAGATCGCCGCCTGAAGAGAATTCGCTGCGCTGGGCGGGGAGTCCTCGCCCCAAAGATCCATCAGGAGCTGCTCGCTCGGGACGACCTCATTCGCGTGCAGCAACAGGCTGACAAGCACCGCGCTCTGGCGGGCCCCGCCCATCGGGATGCGGCGGCCGCCTTCCTCTAGCTGGAACGAGCCGAGGATACGTGCATGCATCGTCCCCTCCGGCCGCGCCGTCAGCGGGGCGTCAGCCCGCCCTATCCATTGTCGGACCAGGCAGCAGCCAAGACAAGGTGCGTACTCGGAACGAAAAGCGACCTATCAGCGATGGTGGCAGGTCATCGCCCAAGCCGGGTTACACCTGGCCGCGCTGTCAGCGGGCTGTCAGCGTCCAAAGTCCATTGTCGGATTATGCAGCACGAACGCGGCCGAACACGAGCGGCCTCCGGGCACCGGTACGGAGGGAAGGTAACCCCGATGCACGATAACCTGCCAGTATCCGACCTGGTGACGTGCGCCAGGAACGGCGAGAAGCAGGCGTGGGACGCACTCGTCGACCGGTACGCACCGTTGATCTGGTCGATCTGCCGTCGGCATGGGCTGGGCCGTGCTGACACCGAGGACGTCGGCCAAGCCGTCTGGCTATACCTGGTGGGACACCTGGGCGACCTGCACGAGCCGGCCGCGCTGCCGGGCTGGCTGGCCACCACCACCCAGCGGGAATGCCTGCGGGTGCTGCGGGCGGGAAGACCGCTGGCCGCCGGGCATGTGCTGGACGCCGAGAACCTCCCGGACAACCAGGCCGCGGCGGTGGAGCGGGAGTTGCTGGCGGCCGAACGCCAGGCGGCGCTGCACGAGGCGTTCCTCGACCTGCCGCCATGCGGCCAGCAGCTGATCGCCCTGCTGCTCGAGGACCCGCCCGTACCGTACGCCGAGATCAGCGTCAGGCTGGGGATCCCCATCGGGAGCATCGGGCCTAACCGCCGCCGCTGCCTAGACAAGATGCGCCGCCACCCGGCAATCGCCGCCCTGATCGCGGCTGAAGACGCGACCGCGTAGGTGAGAAACGTGGCCAGTCGCTGGGGATTCCGTCTTCCGCAGCGCCGGCACGTATCAGCGAGGTTTCTGCCGACTCCGTACCGCTGAACGCGCGGTGCGATGCGCTCGGCGTTTCGCCCGAGGGGGAGACATGACGTCTTTGGAATCAAGTCTGTGGACAGCCGCGAGTGACGTGGCGCGGGCCGCCCAGGACGGGCCGGTGCCCGCTGCCGAGGCGGGCGCGCCGGACGGCGGCGACTGGGCCATCTGCTGCTCGGGGGGCGGGATCCGATCCGCCGCCTACTGCCTGGGGGCGCTGCAGAGCCTCGACAGCGGCGGTCTGCTCGGGACCGCCAAGTGGATCGTGGGGGTATCCGGCGGAAGCTACATCGCTTCCTCCCGTGCACTCGTGGCGCACGACCTGCCGCCCGGCACGGTGCCTCACGCCTACGCCCCCGGTACCGCCGAAGAGCGGAACTTCCGCGACAACACCCGCTACATCGCGCCCAACGGCGCGACGGTCCTGGTCGGCGCCCTGTCACTGCTGCTCGGCGCGATCGTCACGTTCATCATCGTGGCCGCCCCCGTCTACGCGTTCACACACGCCTGGGGCTGGCTGCTGCGCTGGCAGGGCGTGCTGGTCCCGTCGGGGTCGCGCACGATGACGGCCGCGGCGACTACTACCGCGTGGTGGCTGCCCACGGTGATAGCGGCCGGGATCACGCTGGTGCTGTTCACGTTCTGGTGGCTGACGCTCGAGCCGTCGCTGCGGCCCACCACCGGCTCGCGGTGGTGGACCTGGCTGAAGCCTGACGACCCGGACCGCAGCGCCAACCGCGCGACGGTGGTGAGCTGGGCCGCTCTCCTGACGGCAGGCCTGGCCCTGGCCATGCTCGCAGCCCCGCCGCTGATCTCGTGGCTGACCCGCAGCACCGGATCGTTCGGCACGGTGGCGCGCGCCCTCGGCTTCGGGGTGAGGCCGGCCTGGTCGGCCGCGGCGGTGGCCGGCCTGGTCGCGGCGGTGGCGGCGATCGCCAAGTTCTCGCAGGCGGGGATCGCCAAGTGGAACGCGCTGAGCGGCCAGCCGAACTCGGCGGCGGGCGGGCAGGCGAGCCTGCTCACCAAGGCGGCCGGCTGGCTGCGCCAGAAGCTGCTGCCGTGGCTGGCCAGCGCCGTGATCGTCCTGGGCGGCGTGGTGCTCGCGCTGCTGTGGATCAGCGACGGCGCCCGGTCCGGATTCACCGCGGACCAGCTCCTGCAGGTGATCGCCGCGCTGGGCGTGATGATCTTCGGCCGGGTCGCTGTGAACGTCAACCGCATGTCGTTGCACGATGTCTACCGGTGGCGGCTGGCCAGCGCGTTCGCCGTCACGCGGCGGGCCGCGCAGGAGCGCAACCCGCTGCGCGCGCGCCGCCTGTTCGCCGAGGCCGCCGCGACCCGCCTGTCCGAGCTTCGAGACGACAGGGGCTCGGCTGAAGAACCCAGCCTGGTGATCTGCGGAACCGCCAACATCAGTGCAGACCGCGAGGTGCCACCGGGCAGCGGCGGCTTCTGTATCAGCTTCGACCCCGAGCACGTCACCCTGCGCCGCGAAACCTGCGCCGAAGGCGAGGATGACGCTCAGGCCCTGACGTCCGACTACGAGGCGCTCGTGGGTCGGCGCCGAAGCACGCTGTTCGACATCTCGGCGATCAGCG
>Ga0187812_1000800_pt1 | contig 10870 bp, 7 predicted proteins | sample NC_S_2_FD_130582 | JGI IMG/M metagenome (GOLD analysis project Ga0187812, IMG submission 130582) | Wetland sediment microbial communities from Neuse River Estuary, North Carolina, USA - ASW-S_2 | ecosystem: Environmental > Aquatic > Freshwater > Wetlands > Sediment | place: USA: North Carolina... | reverse complement strand
TAACCGGTTTTAATGACCCATATAATATTGGAACTAATACCGCCGTGTACGCCATGCAATTAGTTAACGGCAGGCTCTACTGTGCAGGAAATTTTTCTTCGTTAGGAGGTAACAATACCTGCGGTCTCACCTCGATTGACACAATGAATACTTATACGCCACTTGCTACCGGTTGGGGTCCCAATAAGAATAATACTAGCTTCTTCAGACCGGTGTATTCAATGGCTATTTCAGGCGATTCGGTTTTTGCCGGCGGGGCATTTGGTTATTTTGGAACTGCAAGTAGTGCCCGTACTAAGTATGTGATGAATCATATTGCTCTCGCGCTGATTTCAACAGGTTTGGTAGTTTCAACATGGAATCCTAATGTTGCGTTAAATATCACTTATAATAATGAAGCAAGTTACCCATACTATGTTAGTTCCATTGTTGTAGCAAATGGCATAGTGTACGCCTCAGGCAAATTTGATACAGTTAATACCAATGTTATAAGAAACAATATATTTGCGATTAACCAGTCAGGTACCGGTACGGTAACTTCCTGGAACCCCAGTGCTTCAGATGCCGTAACATCAGTTGCTTTACAAGGGAGTTCAATGTATGCCGGCGGAAATTTTACGTCAATGAACGGACAGATAAGAAACAATCTTTGTGAAATAAATGCTTTGTCGGGTACAGTCACCTCTTGGAATCCAAATGCAAATGCAAATGTTCAAGCTTTAGCGTTTTCCGGTACTACTTTATTTGTTGGGGGATTATTTACAAATATTGGAGGAATGCCGCGGCAGTATCTTGCAGGAATTGATACGACTAGCGGACTGGCAACCACCTGGCAAGCTAATGCGAATATTAGTGTTTACAGCCTCTTAGTAAATGGCGGTAAGCTTTACGTAGGTGGATATTTTACACAGATCGGCGGAAGTGTCACTGGAGATTCTACAAGAAACCGAATTGCCTCAATAGATACTGCCGCAACTGCAGGAGTTTCATCATGGAATCCAAATGCTGATCAGGGTGTTACAGTTTTGTCCGTTTCAGGATCAACAATATATGTTTCTGGAGGTTTTTTTAATATCGGTGGTCAGGCAAGGTATGGATTAGCGGCATTAGATGCAGCAACCGGGTTGGCAACATCATGGAATCCAAATGTAAACTCCGGCGGCGGCGTAAAGACAATGGCAATTTTCGGTTCGACAATGTATGTAGGGGGAATATTTACAAACATCGGCGGAGCAGCGAGAAATAATATTGCGTCAATCTCGATAGCAGATACCGGCACAGCCACAACATGGAATCCAAATATCACGGCTTTAGGTACGCTAGAGGTGGACGCAATTGCTGTGAATGGCTCTACTATTTATGCCGGCGGCTACTTTGACCATGTGGGAAGTACTGCAAGGAATTGTGCTGCTGCTATAGATGCATCAACAGGGAGCGCTACTTCGTGGAATCCTAATCCCGACTCATATGTTTATACAATTATTCCCGATCCGACAAGTCAGCTGGTGTATATGGGAGGAGGTTTCTCCAACATATTAAACGCTACGGGCTCTTATTTTGGAGTAGTAACAAATCCCGGAGATGCGGCACTGCCGGTTGAATTAACTACTTTTAATGCATCGTTAAATGGTTCGACAGCAGAATTGCGATGGACAACGGCAACGGAAGTTAACAGTTATGGCTTTGAAATAGAGAAGTCGACTGACAATAATAATTTTAATAAAATAGGATTTGTTCACGGTGCAGGCAACAGCAGTTCTCCCAAAACATATTCTTTTACTGATTACAAAATAAATCCGGGCGTTAGTTATTACCGCTTAAAACAATTGGACAACAACGGTCAATTTAAATATAGTACTGTTGTTGAGCTTGACGGCGGCAATTCAGTGCACGAGTTTTCTCTTAACCAGAACTATCCAAATCCTTTTAACCCAACAACTGTTATAAATTATGAAATTCCCAAAGGTGGATTTGTCAGCCTGAAGGTATACGATATAATAGGAAGAGAAGTTAGTACGCTTGTTAATCAACTTCAGAGTGCGGGAAAATACAGTGTAACTTTCAATGGGTCTAAATTATCCAGCGGAATATACTTCTACAAATTACAATCGGGCAGTTACAGCAGCATAAAGAAATTAATATTATTAAAATAATGTATGCTGTATAAAAAGTGTTGAATAAAATAACCAGAACTTCTTTAATGAGATAATAACTTTAAACGAAAAGAAATATTGAAAATAATGATACAGAACAATTCCTATACTAAAAGAATAATAAGAATAATTTGTTTCGCACTTCTACCATTTTTAGCCGCGTTTTTATTTTTTATAAAAAGTAGCAACACGAATTGCTTTCCTAAGAAAGAAAAACTTATTCAGGAAAAGGAAAATGAAAAACTTGAAACAGGTTATGCTTTAGACGCAGCAAAGTGGTATTATAAGCAACGAGCATACCCGCTTGGATCAATTCCTTCAAACTGGAGAGAAGAAGCGTATAAGCATATTGCAATGTATAATCAGCCGAAACTATTAGAAAAAACATCTAACAATACTAACTTAAGCTGGAAACAGTTAGGACCGGGCAATATTGGAGGAAGGGTAAGAGCTATTGTTGTGAGCCCGAATGATCCGTATACAGCGTATATCGGGTCGGTAAGCGGCGGTGTTTGGAAGACTACAAATGGCGGTGCGTCGTGGAATTCACTTGGTAATGGCATGTCAAATCTCGCAGTCTGCTCCTTAGTAATTGATCCAAAGAATTCAGATATTATTTATGCAGGCACTGGTGAAGGCTATACTAATTTTGATGCTATACAAGGAGCCGGAATATTTAAATCTACAGATGCCGGAGCAACGTGGACACAATTAAGCGCAACTACAGACAGCAATTTTTATTTTGTCAACAGATTAGCAATCGACAGCGTAACTGAAAATATTTATGCTGCAACCAGGTATGGTTTATTTATGTCAACCGACGGCGGTAATACTTTTACTCAGAAAGTATCTTTTGCTCAGCTAGGAAATACAGGTACATGTCTTGACGTTGTTATAAGTTACACGACCCCAACTACAATTTATGCCACATTTGGGGAGTTTGTACAATCTCAAATATGGCGCAGCATTGATGGTGGGAGTACTTTTCATTTTAATTATAAAACAAACGGGACAGGACGGATTGAACTTGCCGCATCCCCTTCAAATCCGCAAGTTGTATACGCTTCATTTATGAATATGTATAGCTACGAAATCTTTTATATTAAGGAAACCACTAACGGCGGTAATACATGGATAGATGATAATGTACCTGATAGTAGTTCTGAAGGTACGCTAACATATACCGCTAATCAAGGGTGGTATAATAATGCGTTGACAGTGGACCCGGACAGCGCTACTTATATATATGCTGCCGGTATAGATATATGGAAATCTACAGATGAAGGGAAAATTTGGGTTCAAAAAGCAAACGCTTATGATCCAACAAGCACACTTCCAAATGTTCATGCAGATATTCATACGTTGGTTTTTGCACCTTCAAATCATAATATTATTTATCTTGGATGCGACGGCGGAGTTTATGTTTCCAATACGAGGGGCAACACATGGAATGCAGTAAATAATAATTTATTTATTACTCAGTTTTATTCAGGTGCTGTAACGCCTACCGGTTCCACATACTATGGAGGGACTCAGGATAACTATACATTAAAATCAAATGGGACTTCTAATTGGTACCAAATATTACCGGGAGACGGCGGGGTAGTTAATGTAGATTATAATAATACTAACAACGTTTATGGAGAATTTCCATACTTCACTTTTGTAAAATCTACCGATGGTGGAAATAGTTTTAATTATGCAATGGATGGAATTCCTCAAACTAATCCTTACCAGGTTTCTGATAGGACATCTTTTATAACTCCCGTAGTAATGGACCCTAATAATCCTAATATTTTAGTTGCCGGTACATTCCAGGTATATATGACAACTGACGGCGCTACCAGCTGGTACGGGATAACTTTAGATTTAACCGGCGATGGTCCCGGTGATTATGGAAACATTATTACAGCATTAACTATTGCGAAAGGAAATTCCAATGTTATATATGCCGCTTGCTCAAATGGTAAGGTTTGGGTGACCAGGGATGCATCAGATGGTATTAATTCTGTGTGGCAAGAAGTAGATAAAACATTGCCAAATGCCTGGTGTACACACCTGGCAACCGAACAGGATAACCCAGGAATAATTTACGCGACTTTTTCAGGCTACTTATCTGGAGAGAAAATTTATAAGTCAACAAACTTTGGACAAAGCTGGACTAATATTTCGGGCGATTTACCAAATATCCCGGTTAACTGTTTAATCATTAATCCTAACGATTATAAAAATTTATACATAGGTACTGACCTTGGAATTTTTTCTACTACGAATTCGGGTATTAATTGGGTAGAAGACAATAATGGTATGGCAAATGTACCGGTTTCCGATATGGATTACAGGGCAAGTGATAATACTGTTTTTGCTGCAACACACGGAAGAGGAATGTTCTCTGCAATTTTACCGGGTGCAACAGGTGTGCTAGCTGCAGATGGTACAATTCCAAATTCGTTTGAACTGTCACAAAACTATCCTAATCCGTTTAACCCAAGTACTACAATCCAGTATAGACTTCCGGAAAGCGGAAATGTTAAGTTAACTGTGTATGATATAAACGGTAAGGAAATAGCAACACTCCTAAATGGTTTTATGGAAGAAGGCACCCATAACATTATATGGGGCGGGAGAAATAACGCTGGTCAGCAGGCAGCGAGCGGAATATATTTCTACACATTGAATGCCGGTAATTTCAAACAAACTAAAAAAATGATTTTGCTTAAATAATATCATCCAACATAACATAAAACAAAAATTAACTTTAGGGTAAAATAAAAATATGTGAATATGACAGAATACGTATCATAACATTATAAAAACTTAAAATAACTTTATGAACGATCGAAAGTAAATCAAAGGGAAAACATTTTTTTTACATTTATAGAATAACTGAACAGTTTATAAACTGTTAATTCTAGGTTAGACCAATTAAAATTTTAGAATAAACTCAAATTCAAAATATTTAAAATTTAATCCACATATTATAATTAATTGGAACGATACAATTAATTAATCTGAATAATAAATCTTATCCAAATAATATTTCTATTAAAAGGTTAGCAGTTACAGTCAGCAATTTATTAAACTTTTAATAATATAAAATGTGTGAAAAAATAAAAATTGTATCCGGTACAGTTTATGCTTTAACAAGTAAACCATTTACTGATATTGTGCTAATAAGAACTCCAGGTAAAATACACTTCTTTAAATGCGACGAAAAATTAATGGATGACTTATTAAAAATGCAGCATAATGACGTGTCAGTTAGTTATATTGAAAATAATAAATCGGGAGTTGGATTGATCATAAAAATTAATGCCGATACAAAGCAATAAAATACGTTAGTTTAAAACAAACTGATTTAACAAAAAATCGCGAAGAGAAATATTTTAACCAGATAAAAACTATTTTACTTAAATACTACAACATTTCCATCGCTGTTTGAAGCGGCAAAAGTGTCTTCATTTATTTTAATTAAACTAACAATTGGTGATGCTCCCATAAAGAAAAGCAAATATGACTTTAGCCCTTTTCCAATTTCAAATACTTTACCGCTATGCGTTGCGAATAAAATTTTGTCTTTGACCTCCAACGGTGGAACGCCGGATATATCTTCACCGTAATTGATGCTTAGCTTTTCCTTTTCTTTTCCATTTTTTGAATAGACAAAATAAAAATCGTCTTTGAAACTTTTAATGAGCAAAAATTCTTTATCGCTGGAAATTGTTAAAGAAGAATAACAGTTATAAGAACTATTCTTCCAGTTAGCAATCCCAAGCATCAGGTCGATGGAAAACAGATATTTATCCGGAGAGCAGACAAAAACATTTCTGCCGTCTGAGACAGGAGAGCACTCGGCAAAAGGAATATTATTATCTTTCTCAGGAGACCATTTCCAGATAAGCATACCGCTTCGAGAGTCGATACAATATAAAAACCCATCGCCGGATGTATAAATAACTTTATTATTTATTTCTAACGGCTTCGATTTTATTTCACCTGATGCGGAATGATTTTCCCAAAGCATTTCAAATGAGTTTACGTCATAGCAGAAAACGCTTCCCTTTGATGAACCGACCAGAACTGCTTCAGTTTCCTGACCATTATAACTTGTGGAAAATTCTATTAACTGTGAAGTAAGCGGCTCGTCCAGACCGATTGATTGAATTACTTCGCCAGTGGAATCGTCTAATGAAATTAAATCGCCGTTGAGCGTTGCTATTATTAAAACTCCTTTGTAGTCAACAGGCCCGCTGGCGATAGTTCTTTCTGAACTGTACTTCCATAATAAACTGCCTTCGATATTGAAGCAAAGAACATTTCCTTTATTTGTGGCAGCGAAAATTTTATTATTCGAATATGTTATCAAAGCTGACGAAGAATCATCAAGGCTTTTTGTCCATAAAATATTGGCGCTATAGTTTATAAATGAACCGGTATCTTGTTCAACGGCGTCTTGCGCAAAGCAATAAAACGGAGCATGAACGTAAAACAGTAATAATAGTATTATTCTTTTCATTTTTAAATCGGTATTTTTGATTTACAAAATAAGTATTAAAATCATAAGCAAAGATAAGATGAAAAATAATGAACGGTAAAATAATATTAAGGAAGAATGAAGATAAAAGGATCAAATCCGGGCATATGTGGGTATTCAGCAACGAGATTGAAAAAAAAGACGATAGTGCGGGCAATGGTGATTTAGTCGAAGTTTATGATTCGCATAATAATTTTATAGGCACGGGATTTTACAATAAGAACTCCTTAATTGCCGTAAGAATTTTAGACAGGACTCAAATAAATGATTTCAAAATTTTCGTAGAAAATAAAATTAAAGACGCTTTTAAGTTAAGAGAAGAATTTTATACGGGAAAAAATTCATTCAGGCTTGTGTTTAGCGAAAGTGATTTTCTGCCAGGCTTAATTATAGACAAGTATAATGATACTTACGTACTTCAAATCTATTCAGCCGGAATGCAAAAAAATATTTCCGGCATTGTTTCTATTCTTCAAAATAATTACAACGCGAAAAATATATTTACCAAGAACGAAAGCTATTTCAGAACATTAGAAGGATTGCCGCAGGAAGATGAATTATTCTTGGGTGAACGAAAGAAAGAAATAATCAGCGACGGAGCAATTAAATTTAATATAGACTTTGAAAGAGGACATAAGACCGGCTTTTATTTTGACCAAAGCGATAATAGATTTTTTATTGAAAAGTTAGTGAACGGGAAAAAAGTAATGGACGCATTCTGTAATTCGGGAGGGTTTGGATTACATGCTGCGAAAGCGGGGGCAGAGTCAATTGTATTTGTAGATTCTTCCTCAACTGAGATAGAGAATGTTAAATCCAATTTAGAAATAAATAATTTTACAAATGACGCGAAATATATTGTAAGCGATGTTTTCGAATATTTTGAAAAAAATATTTCGGAAAATATAAAGTTTGATGTGGTAATGATAGACCCCCCGGCGTTTGCAAAGAGCCGCAAGAATTTGCCGACCGCTAAAAAAGGCTACGAAAAATTAAACCGGATGGCGCTTCAGCTTGTCAGTGAAAATGGATTCTTAGTCACCTCATCGTGTTCGCATCACCTTATGAAAGATGAATTTATTCAAATTATAAATACAGCGGCGGCAAAGGCAGGGAAAAGAATTCAACTGATACATTTTAACGGCGCATCTTTGGATCATCCGGAAATTCCGTCAATGCCCGAAACGGTTTATCTAAAATTTGCGGTGTTTAGAATTATTTGAGACATGGAGCATAAAAAAATCTTGAAACATTAACGCAACCTTTTTAATTTGCGGTGCGTCTAATCTCATTACTTTTCTATGAAGTAAACAATTAAAAATTATTTAAGAGGTTCAACTTGGATATTTCCGCATTAAACGAAAAAATAAAACAGGAGAGCGCATTCATTGACTTACTAATGAATGAAATCGGCAAAGTAATTATCGGACAGAAGGCAATGGTCGAAAGGCTGATAGTGGGGCTTTTGGGAAACGGTCATATTTTGCTTGAAGGCGTTCCCGGGCTTGCAAAGACACTTGCGATAAAAACTCTTGCTTCGGCGATGAAAGCAAAGTATCAAAGAATTCAGTTCACACCGGACTTGCTGCCGGCGGATTTGGTCGGCACGATGATTTACAATCAAAAGGACGGAAATTTTTTGATAAGGAAAGGTCCTATCTTCGCAAATTTTATTTTAGCCGATGAAATAAACCGTGCGCCCGCAAAAGTACAAAGCGCCTTACTCGAAGCTATGCAGGAAAGACAAATCACCATCGGTGAAAATACATTTAAGCTTGAAGAACCATTCCTTGTGCTTGCTACACAAAATCCGATTGAGCAGGAAGGTACATATCCATTGCCGGAAGCGCAAGTGGATAGGTTAATGCTGAAAATAAAAATTTCTTATCCTTCACGCGAAGAAGAGCTGAAAATAATGCGCCAAAATGTAAATGCAACCGAATCACTTGTGCAGCCCGTAATTTCGCCGCAAGATATTTTGAACGCGCGTAATTTAGTTCACGATGTTTATGTCGATGAAAAAATAGAGAAATATATTCTTGATATAGTATTTGCAACACGCTCGCCGAAAGATTTCGGGCTGGAGAATTTAACCGATCTCATCAGCTATGGAGCATCACCGAGAGCGACAATAAACCTGGCACTCGGCGCAAAGGCAATGGCATTTATTAAGCGCAGAGGTTATGTAATTCCGGAAGATGTTAGAGGAATCTGCCAGGATGTTTTAAGGCATAGGATTGCAGTAACATACGAAGCAGAGGCTGAAGAATTAACTTCGGAAAATGTTATACAGGAAATTCTGAATAAGGTTGAAGTACCGTAATAAATCATAATAAAGAATTCAAATTGTGTTAACAAAAGAAATTTTAAAACAGGTCAGGCAAATAGAAATCCGCACCAAAGGACTTGTAAACCAGGTCTTTTCAGGAGAATACCATTCGGTATTTAAGGGAAGAGGAATGGAATTTTCAGAAGTCCGGGAATATCAATTTGGAGATGATATAAGAAATATCGACTGGAATGTTACCGCGAGATTCGGTCATCCTTTCATAAAAGTTTTCGAGGAAGAAAGAGAACTAACCGTAATGCTGATGGTTGATTTAAGCGGCTCTCTCAGCTTTGGTTCCATTGAAAAGACAAAGCAGCAAGTTGCCGCGGAGCTAAGCGCCATACTTGCATTTTCAGCGTTGAAGAACAACGATAAGGTCGGATTAATTTTATTTACGGATAAAATAGAAAAATTTGTTCCCCCGAGAAAAGGGAACAAGCATGTTTTAAGAATTATAAGAGAAGTACTTTCATTCGCGCCGGTAGGAAAACGTACGAATATAAAATCAGCGCTTGAGTTTTTGAATAATGCGATTAAAAAAAGAAGCATTGTTTTTATGATCTCCGATTTTATGGACGAAGGATTCGAGAAAATTCTAAGAATAGTCGGCAGCCGTCATGATTTGATCGGCGTTGTTTTATCGGACAAAAGGGAAGAAGAAATTCCTAAAATTGGTCTAATGAAATTTACTGACGCTGAAACGGGTGAAGAGCGCTGGCTTGATACAAGCAACAGCGTTACCCAGTTCTTGTTAAAAGAAATCAACGAAAGAAAAAAGGCTCAGAGGAAATCCCTTTTCCTGTCCAGCAGGTTAGACAGCATTGAGATTCAGACGGGACAAAATTATATAAAACCGCTTGTGCAATTTTTTAGGCTGCGCGAAAAAAGATGGTAAGAAAAATATTTACTTTACTGGCTGTACTTTTATTGTTCCAATTATCCGGCTACGCGCAAAACATATCTGCCAAAGCGAGCACAGATAAAACTTCATACTTAGTTGGCGATTATATAAATTATACGATTCAAGTGCAGCACGCTAAAAATATAATTTTAATACCTCCGGTGATAAAAGATTCGCTTGGAAGCTTAACTCTAATCAAACAGGAAGCGCCGGTTAATGAAGACCAAAACGGTAATGAATTAACAACTTATAGATATCTTCTTTCCGGTTATGATTCTGCAAGCGTTGAAATCCCGCCAGTGCCGATACAATATAAATCAGGCAGTGACACCGCATATCAAACTATAAACACTAATCCGTTGCAGATATTGGTCAGCACGGTAAAGGTAAACACTGCGGCGGAAATTAAAGACGTTAAAGCGCCGATAAAAATTCCGCTTGACTGGAGAATTATAGTTTTATGGGTCATTGGAATTCTTCTTCTTCTTTTGGCGGCGTATTATTTTTACCGAAAGTACAGACAAAAGAAAATGCTTACACCGCAGGTACAAAAGATAATCAAGCTTGCGCCGCATGAAGCCGCGCTTAACGCATTGAGAGATCTTGAAGAAAAAAAATTATGGCAGCATGGTTTAATCAAGGAATATCATTCGAGCATAACCGAAATAATCAGGAAATATTTTGAGGAAAGATTCGGGCTGCCGGCTTTGGAGCTGACAACTACTGAAGCGCTTGCAGTATTAGCCGGCAAGGATGAAGCCGGAATAATCCTTCCTGTTACAAGAGACTTTTTAAATAATGCCGATCTTGTAAAATTCGCAAAGTTTGTTCCATTAAGCTCGGTGAACGAAGAAATGCTGAAGCAGGCTTATGAGATTATTAAAAGAACAATTCCGTCAGAGATCTTAGAAGAAAAAGCAGAGGTAAGTGATGTTCAATGACGTAACATTTGC
>Ga0187812_1000799_pt1 | contig 10882 bp, 11 predicted proteins | sample NC_S_2_FD_130582 | JGI IMG/M metagenome (GOLD analysis project Ga0187812, IMG submission 130582) | Wetland sediment microbial communities from Neuse River Estuary, North Carolina, USA - ASW-S_2 | ecosystem: Environmental > Aquatic > Freshwater > Wetlands > Sediment | place: USA: North Carolina... | reverse complement strand
CGAGGCAAGCGGAGACTGCTCGACGGCCACAAACTCTCCCTGCGCCAGCCGCGAAGCGATGGCGTGGCGCACGTCGGCATAGGGCACTTCGCCCATACCCCGCCGGAGCGCATCGCGGAAGAGACGCCGCTCATCGACGACGGCCTCGGGCTCGTAGAGCCGGTCGCGCGCGAAGCTCACCGCTTCGTGCGCGCGCTGGGTCGGTGACTTCTTTTCGGCGTGATGGGATTGCTGCGCGTGTTCCCGCGCTGCGGCTACAACCTGCTGGGGCTGGTTGCCGAACTGGGCGGCAAGCCGTTGGTGGGCCGCGAGAGTTGCTTCGGGGCCGGCGATCTGCTTTTTGTCCCGCGTGGCGTGGGCGGCGATCTGCGCAGCGGCCTTGCTCTCGATGCCGATCTTCTCCATATACTCGCGGATCTGCTGGCTGCGCGGACTCGATGCGTCGAGATATTCCTGCGTATAGCCCCTGATCTCCGGGGCGCCGCTCCGGCCTGCCTGAAACTCGTAGCCGAGGCGCGTCAGCCGGTACATCAGCTCCGATTGGTACACGGCGGTTGCGAACTGCCGCGACTGAAAGAGCGTGCGCTCCTGAAGCGCCCGCGGCTGCACATCGCCGCGCTCGGTCATATTGAAGATCACCGCGTGGGTGTGGAGTTGCGGCGCGGCGTAACCATCGACCGGGCGGGCGGTATCGTGCTCGAATTTGGCGGCCACGAACTGCCCGGTCCGCTCGGCCGGGTGGTTGCCGCCGATACGGGCGTGGGTATAGTGCTCCAGTTCCCGAAGCGCAACCGTGACTGCCTCCCGGTGGGCCACACGCACTCGGTAGTCCCCGCCGACCAGCGCGGTCACCGACACCGACTTCGGCGCGGAGAATGTTGCGTCCCAGCCCGCGCGGTGTTCCATGCTGGTGACGGTCTTACCGTGCTCATCCTTATATTGATGGGCGGCTCGATGCTGGACAAGCTGCTCGCCAGTGGATGGATGCTGCCCCTGGCTGAGCCGGGCGAACTCTTCGGCTCCCACGCCTCCGGCGAGGCCGAATTTCTCGGCCAGCCTGCCTTGCCATTCGCCTATGACGGTCTGTTCCTGGCTCCAATAGTTCTGCTCTTTGGCGGTGAATTCTCGAGCATGATAGGTCTGCGCCTGGCCCGCCGAGAGCGCGCTGGAGATCGTCAACATGGTCACGCCACCTGCATCCCGAGATCGTTGCCCGTCGATTGTTCGACCACGGCGGGAGTCTCCGCTTCCTCAGCCGCCGGCACGGTCTCTGGAGGCTCCTCGTGTGTCTCGGTCGCGCGCTTGCGCCGAATAAAGTCGGGATACTGGTCTTCGAGTTTCACGAACGGAATCGAAAAATGGGCGACGTGATTTGCGTACTTCAGGTAGGCGCTCAGGTCTACGAGTCCCTGAATCTCCGAAGGCATGACCAGCGGCTCGCGCACTCTTTCGAGCGTAAAGTTCTTGGCGCGCGCGCCGCCTTCGTAGTGGGTTTCCCGCAGCCGCTCGATCTCGACCTCGCCGATGGTATCCGAAATCCATTTGGCCGCTCGCGCCTCGTCGGTGCGGAAGAATATCTTGGTGGCAGGCTGCGAAAGCATAGCTTCGGCATCGTCGCCGTAGCGGGCTTCGAGCTGGCTGCGCCCGTGAAAACCCAGCACGACTGGGTTTTCGCTCTTTCTATTCTCGGTCAGCGCGGTATGGAGCTGCGGCAGTTTCTGCAGAGTTGCAAGCTCGTCGATCAGGAACCATACCCGCTTCTGATCGGGCCGGCGTGCCGAGAGCAGGTGCATCACCAGCATGTCGAGCCACACGCAGTGCAGGGGTCGGATGGCTTTGCGCGTGGTCGTGTTCGAGGTGAGAAAGATCCATCCCTTCCGGTTTTCCGCCCACGCCCTGGCGGTCCATTCTGTTGCCGGATGATCGGCAACCGTAGGCAGCATTCGCAGTGTATTGGATATCTTATTGAGCGAACTCAGGACCCCGGCCCGCTGCGGCCCCGCCGTCTGGTCCACCAGCACGGCGTATTCCGTGTCCCGGAGCTTGGTCTCGATCGCGTGTTTGGTCGCCATCCATTGCACCAGGTCCTCGGGCCGCGGCTTGGGTCGCCGGCTGATGAGGTAGGCGAATATCTTCTGCGGGCTGTCGATGAAAAACTCGTTCTGGGTTACGTCCGGCTGATAAAACGACTCGGCCAGAGTCAGCGCTTCCGGTTCGTCGTCCACCTCGTCGGCGGGGCTCCAGTACGGCATCCGCGCATCCTGCGGATTGAGCACAATGTCTTCGCGCTTCTCGCTGTAGAATTGCCGGATGAACTCGCCGGCCGGGTCATAAATGACCGCGCATTCGCCGCGCTCCTGGACGCGGAAAGCGAGCTGGCGGATCACGCTGGTCTTGCCCGAACCCGTGTCTCCGATAGCGAGAATATGCTGGTTCTCGGCTCTGGCGGGAATGCGCATCAGGGCGGGAATTTCTTCGGTCTGGATGCCGATGCCGTCGCCCTGGATGGCGGCATTGAACTGCTTGGCGTTGACCAGATATGGGCCTTTCAGCCGGCGTCCGTAGCGCAGCTCTTTACGGCGCTGGATATCTTTGGGCAATGTGAACGGCAGGCCAAGCAAGAGCGCCGCAGCGCCGAAGTAAACCTGCATCGAGAACAGCGGCCATAACCCGGCTCCCGCGTAGACATACTGGCTCAGAAACAAATGGACGGCCCTGGCCACATAGACTCGCTCCGGCTCCCGGATCAGCAAGCGTTCGCCCTCCTTTTGGGCCTTGTCGGTGATCGCTAACGGCAGAGGCTTGCCGGATGCCTGCGGAGTTTCGCCCGCCTTTATGTCTTCGGGAAGGGCCGGGCGCCATCGCCGCCCATCGCCAATATAGATAAGCTGGAACTTCGCCGTGGGTCGGATGGTCATCTCCGAGCGCAGGTAGTACGGCAGGTAGTACCGCTCTAAAGGCTCAAGCCCAAAACTGAAGCGCAAATATATGAGGAATCCCGTGAAAACGAGCGCCAGAAATGCAGCTCCCCAGGTGTAATAGAAGCCGCGCGGCGGCCAGATGATCGATTCCTTGCGGCCCCATCTTTGTTCGGTTGCCATGACTACTTTGCCTCCTGTCCGAGCCGCTGAGCGAGCAGTTCTTTCGCCCGCTTGCCTTTGCCGGTCTGCACGCTGCGAACAATCTCCTGGTATTGCTCCGGGCTGATCTGCCGGCCCTGAAGCAGCGGCGCAAAGAAACCCATGAGAAGCATCTGCAGGCCAATTAGTTCGGTGAAGACGTGAGCGGAGAGTCGGTCCTCTTCTGCGCGTTCCATGCGCGCCAGTAATTGATCGCGCGCCCAGTCGCCAAGTGTCATTCCTCTCGACCACGCCTGCTTTTCCAGAGCGGTGTACTCGGTCTCACAAAGGCGAGCGGAGAGGATGCGGTTACGCACTGAAGGGCGCGTCAATCCGTTATTCGTCAATTGCGGAGCGACCGTATCACCCATAGCGTTTCTCCTTTGGACTCGATTTCCGAACGTAAACGCCGTATACGGCGATTTCGCTAAGTACCTCAAAACAGCAACGTAGACACTCGTATACGAGCGTTTACGAACGTGTACCCTCCCAGGGATCAAGTGTCGAAAATAAATCCGGTGCGCAGCACCGTACTCGTCGCTCCATCCACTCCTACTTCGCTTTTGATCGCGCATCGGTCGCTCCATCTGCCGACTGCCTGGTCCGGCGCGGTCTGCCTCCATTGGCGCCGACGTGGCGGACACGCAGGCTTGGATGAATCTGGTGCGCTTCCGGAGTGCGCAAGAAGTCCTGGAACTCCCGATCCTTGCTGAAGACGTATCCCAGCGCCTTATCCACGATCTAGTCGGCGGAAGCGCGAAGGAAGGCCGCGTACTGATCGAGCTGCGCGGCAGTGGTTGCATCGAGCCGGACTGTGGCGCTGATCCGGCGAACTTGATTGATCTCGAGCAGCGGCATTTTCTGTTTCCTTTCGGTCTGAAGTAAATGTTCCTTCCTCCGCGGCCGTTGCTCGGCGCACGGCCAGCAGGATGTCGATCACATACGCGCGGCATTCATGGACTGGCAATTCGTCCCGCCGGCGCGCTTCCAGCATCGTCTGGATCTCGCCCGCCAGGAAGCCTTGGGCGAACCATAGGCGGGCGGTAGCAACGTCCACGATCCGGCGCGCATTCGCCCGGCCATAAGTCCGCATGAGCCGTTGCGTCAGTTCCCCCGCTTCCGTTCCGTGTTCAAGCTCCCAAAGAGCTGCCGTAAGGCGACTGTTCCAGCATGTCGTTTGCGGTGGTGGTTGCAACCGGTCACTGGACTGCATAATCCGCCTCCAGAAGGTGCGCTTGCGCCGGGACCCAACAAGAGCAATCGGCGAAGGGGAAGACATATTGATCGGTGTTTCTATGCGTGTCGTTTCCCGCGTCGTATACGAGCTTCGCTTCAAACCGCCGTGCTGCGCGGTTGTAGTCCTCTACACAGAGCACCTCGCGCACCACGCGGCGGCCCTGTAGCCGGTCGAGATGCACGACGTAATCGACGGCCTCTCCAATCTCCGCTTCGACATCGGCAAGCGAGGTTTGCGGGTGGCTCTGAACCACCAGGTTGGCGAACCGCCGCAGCGCCTTCGTGGCCGAATTCGCGTGAATCGTTGCCAGCGACCCGCCGTGGCCGGTATTGAAGGAATCGAGCAGCGTGCGCGCCTCGGCGCCGCGCACCTCGCCGAGGATGATCCGATCGGGGCGGAAACGAAGCGTGTCTTTGAGCAGCTCGTCGTGGGTGACGCTAGCCTTGAAGGTATTGGCCTGCGAACAGGCCGCAACGATATTCGGCTTGCGGATTCCAAGCTCCGGCGTGTCTTCGATGACGACGAGGCGTTCGTCGTCGGGAATCGCATCGGCCAGAATTCGCAGCAGCGTGGTTTTGCCGCACCCGGTACCGCCGCTGATGAGCAGCGTCATGCCATCCTGGATCAGCCCCGTCAGAAGGCAAGCCAGCGGGCGCGTAAGCGTACCGCGGGCGATCAGGTCATCGACCGTGTAATGGCGGGCCGTGAATTTCCGTATCGACAGTGCCGGGGCGGGGCTTACGAGCGGCGGAATCCAGACCGCGATGCGGCTGCCGTCGGGAAGGCGATCGTGCAGCCGGGGATTATCCTCGTCGAGCTTTTTGCCGAGATGATTGGCGATCACTTCCAAGCCCGTATGCAGCGCCGCTGGATCGAATCGAACGGCAGGTTCCCGGCGAACTTGTCCATCGCGTTCAACCCACCATGTCGAGTCGGGATTGCCCATGATCTCGCTCACCTCTTCGTCGAGCAGAAGCGGCTCGATGGGGCGCATGAATGGGAGAATGAGATCGAAGCTCATCTCAGATGTTTCCCAGAGTGGAAGCCCGGTGCGAACCGGGCTTCCACGAAAAAGAGGAAGAAGCGGTTCAGGCCGCTTCTTCCTCGGGGTTGAACTCAACGTCCGCGGCTTCTTCCGGGCCGGCCTTCTCGGCCCGGTCGAGTTTCAGGATCGAGTTCACGCGGACTTCCCATACGCGCTGCTTCTGGGCGGTCTTCTTGTCCGTGCGTTCGCGGCTCCTGAGCTCGCCTTCGACGGCCAGGTGCGCGCCCTTCTTCAGGGTCTTCGCGTATTCGGCCAGCTTGCCCCAGACGATGCAGCGGTGCCACTCGGTATGGCCGTTGTATTCGCCAGTCTTCTTGTCCTTGTACGAGCTCTTCGTGGCGAGCGAGAGCACGGTGAACTGAGCGTTGTTGGCGGTGTGGGCGGTGGCGTCCTGCCCCAAAAATCCGATGAGCGATAGGCGGTTGCTGTACATGATCGAGTCTCCTTGGTGAATTCCCGGATTGGCCGGGTCACCCATAGGCGAAGCCTGAGCGAGTGGTCCCGGCTCCCAAGCGCCAAGTCGTGCTTTCTTGGAGGGGCCTGCAGGAAGGAACCAAGACCCGAAGGGCGTTCGCCGCAGCGAACGAAGCAGAACGACGCCGTGCCGCCGGGCGCCGGGAATGGCCCGAAGCGTGTGACCGGACAAGCAAGGGAGAAACCGGGGAGATGAGTGCTTCATGGAACTCCACCGCCGCTCGGTTGCAGAGCAGGATGAGAGTGCCCGCCACGTTGCCTCGGAAGGCTCGCTTTGTCACGACCATAAAGTCAGGTCGGCGAGATCGGCCACGCGCATTGAACCGCTCCGTCCGGGGACGGTGATTGCGGCGAAGGCCGGAAGTCCGTCCTGGCCGTATTTGAGAGCCGCGCCTGGACATGGAGGCCGCTTCCAAATGGGAAGTGAGCCCGATTACTCGCGGACCGGGTTGAAACGCCGATTTGTAGCAAATGCCATAGATCCGGGGTATCATCATCAATATGGCTGTGATCCACATCCCGGAGGCGGAAGCAGCTCGTGATTTCACGGGGCTACTGGCCCGCGCGCGCGCAGGGGAGGAAATCGTCATTGTCAAGGATTTCGCGCCCGCCGTCGTTCTCCGTGTCGCCGTTGAGCGCCCTTTGCGAAAACTCTCCGAGTCGCTCCGTCTTGCAAGAGAACATGGCTCTACAGTGACTCTGGACGGCAGCTTTGGCTGCGATCTCGAAGCCGTGATTAACAGCCATCCCGAACCGCTCGAAAATCTATGGGATTGATTCTCGATTCCAGCGTCGTCATTGCCGCCGAACGCCGCAGGGATACCGTCGAAAAACTCATTGAGCAGGTTGTTTCTGTGGCTGGAGACGAAGATGCCGCGCTCTCCTCGGTGGGTTTGACTGAACTTGTCCACGGGATATACCGGGCGCAAACTCCTGAAATGCGCCTTCGCCGCGAGTCGTTCATCGGTGAATTGTTGCGCGATTTCACGGTCTACCCATACACGAAAGAGATGGCCTTGCTCGCCGGCAAGATCGACGGCGAACAGCAGGCCCGAGGTGTGACGATCCCGTTTGGCGATCTCCTCATCGGAGCCACGGCCTTGTCGCTCGGCTTCTCTCTTTTGACGGCCAATGTTCGCCATTACAAGCTCATCCCCAATCTCACGCTTATCACGCTGTGAGTTCGACTGCCGCTGAGGCCATCTTTGTCGGCTGTTGAAAAGCTGAGCCATGTCCATCATTCGAACGCCTGGTCGGCGCGGAAGCGGACGATGGTCAACCCCAGCGGGTTCACGGCCAATTCCTCGTTCCTGACCTTCTCCTGGAAGACGTACGTCACGCTGGCGGTCCACTGTTCACGCTTGATGACGGACTGATCCGCGGGATTTGTGAACACCTTCTCGAACTCAATTTGCGCCGAATAGGGTGACTGCCGCAGGTCGCCGAGAATGACGTTCTTCACTTTCACGTCCACGAAAGGGAGCGAGCTGTCGCTGCGATAATCCGCAATAATGTTGTCCTTCCGCTCCTGGTCGATGACCGCGCGCTGCACGTCACCATTAAGGAAATAGAGGGCGTTCGTCTGGTCGCGCTCGATGGTAAATCGGTTGCGGCTAAAGTAGAGCTCGGCCCAGCGCGTGAGGTAATACTTGTTCTCGACCTCCTCGGGCTTGTACTGAAAGTTCTTGTAGTCGATGGCATCGGCGCGCCCTACGTCGTTGATCCGTACGATAAAAGGGTGCGCGTTGGCGAGCATGGTCTGGCTGCGGTAAACGAGGCCGGCGAGTACGAGGCAGACGACAGCGAGCACCAAAATGGTGATCTTCAGGTAGGTGTTCATCACCAGCGGCTCGCCATACTGCTCTAGGTAGCGTTCCGCCGCGCGCGTGATTTCAGGGGAGGATGTTTCCGCAATCGCCATTGAATGCCTCCATTTCGCCTAAACCATCTTGAGAATTGCGGCGGTAATGATTCCACCCGCGCCAATCCCGTGGCCGCCGACGTGGCCGGAGAATAGAGAGGCCGTCATCGTTGGGATTTTCAGCAGGATGAAGCCGGCAATGATACACAGCATGAGCAGTCCCGGCATAAGCGTGATGAGATTCGTCGGGCTGTCAACGTTCATTGCGCCGCTGGTCAGGTAGGTGATGAGCAAGTGGCTCAAGACACTCATTCCGGAAGCTGCAACAACTTTGTAGAATTCAAACCCGATGAAAGCCCTTAACCACCCCCAAAAAAGAAACTCTGTCTTGTCGAAGACCATCCAAGGGATAAAAACGGGACCCACAAGCCCGATAATCGTCGCTCCAATTGCGCCATAGGCGATAACGACTGCGATCAATGCGGTCAGAATGCTGAGGACAATTTCAACAGTGTAGGTACAAATGAGGGTGTACGGCTCTGTCAGCGACGGCGACAAGGTCCCAAGTCTATTTAGGGCCACATGAATCGTGTTCTGAACCTCCTGGGTCGAGTCGGTTCCGATGTAATCGACAAGGTTGCTGGTACCGCCGCTGACGAAGCCCTTGAGCGAATAGCCGACTCCGGGAATACTACCGTCGTAGAATTTCACGAAACAGTATGCGAACGTGATGAGTACGAAGAAGCTCACGAATCTTCCAATGTTGAAACCGTGGCCACCGTGAGTGGAAGCAATCGCCTCCTGGACTCCAAACCACGCGAGCATGATCGTGGCGAGCGCAAGGACCATGTGGAGGCCCAGCGCGTCAACGGATGGCGCGACGGTCGCCGTGAGGCTGTCGCATCCATTTTTGATGAGGACAAGGAAGTCCATTTTCATCTCCCATGCTCAGTAGTGAAACGCCCAGTTGGTTCCGGCATTCGTCTCCTGGGGCGTGACAGTATCGAAGTTCTGCTGATAGTCGCTAGCAGTCACGAAGAGAGACTTTAGATTGTCCTGCTGCACTTTTTGCCCGATCATTTGCTGCAGGGCCACGGCTTGACTGATCTGATTGGCTTCCTGCTGTTCTTGGATAAGCACGATCAGAGCCTTGTTGATCCGCTGCAGGGTTGCCATCTCCGTGTGCTGCATAGGGTCCGAGGATTGCGAGGCACTGATCAGCGCGTTGATGTCAGCCTGTCGTTGTTCGGAGTTGGCACGAATAGCGCCCAGAGTCTGCATATTGCTGGTAGTGATAGAGTTGTCCAAGTCGACTGTGGCGCCTTGGGCTGCAATTTCCTGCTGACCGAGGGTGCTCAAGTTGCCGTAGCCGTTGATCTGGCCAGTTCGAGGAATGGTCGCCAGTTGATAACTTGCGCCGGCCCCGTATCCGGTGTTGACGGAATTTGTCCATGGCTGCGAATTACCGTATGTGTTCGCGGCCTGATTCAGCGCCATCCAATATGTCGAAGGAGTCAGAAAGGGCTGATAGAGGCTCTGCGGCGCAAGCGACATCTCATGCGCAAGATTGTAGGTGGCGATCGCGTTGTCGGCCAAACGAACGGAGTTCGTGAAGATCTGCTGGCCCTGAGAGATCTGCTCGATGGCATGAGCGGACTGGGTCGGATCGTACACGATTCCAGAACCGAATTGAGCGTGTGCAGGCAACACTCCGAGTATCGCCGCAATGAATGCGGCTGCGACTTGCGATTTCATTTCACCCTCCGTGGGTTATTTCTTAGTGCGCTCAGTCTGGAGCCGATCCCAGACATCTTTCATCTGCTTGTTTTCCGCTTCGCACTTTGGACTGAGCGTAGGTGGAACCTTCAGGTAGTCCGCCGAGCAATCTTTCTTGAATTGATCGCTAAGTTGGTCATACTGTTTCTGGAGATCGGCTACCTTGGCTTCCTGGCTATGACATCCTCCGAGAACAAGGACGGCAGCGAGCGCGACCAAAGTTGTGGTTCGAATCATCAGCACTCCATTTAGAACGTTGGGGGAATGGTGTGGTTCTCATACGCAGGCAGCAACATATCCTGCGTGAAATAGACCTTAACGCGGTGGCCTTCCCGAATCGTGATCGTTGGCGGAATCTCCAGAAAGCGGTCGAATGCGGTGGTTGCCGATTGCGAAACGCCGGCCGAAGCCCCAGTTGCAAACGCCTGGGAGCCGCTGGTTGAGATCATCCCGCCGCCCTCTTCGATCTCCCCGGCGCCGGCGATGACGCCGAGAGCGATCGACGTGCCGAAGATTTGCAGGTAGTGGTTGTTCACTTTGTCTTTCAGCCCTTCCTCGCCCGCCTGATCGAGACCGTGAAACTGGTCGAGATCGACGGAATAGCCGTCGGGCATGATGACGCGGTGAAAAACAACGGCCATGCGCCGCTGCTGGCCGAATCCCGCTGCGCCGATCTTGCGCGCTTCGCCCAGCACAACGGTTCCTTCCGGGATGAGCACGTGCTGGCGGTCGTGCGAATAAACGGGATTCGAGACCAGAACCTTCACCGGGCCGGGCGCGTCGCCGTCGAGCCGATTCATCAATACCGTGTCCATGGTCGTTCCCTCATAGATCACATAAGGCTTCCCGGTTGCCGAGTCGATCTTGACCTCCGGCCTGGGCTGACCTTGCATCTGCGTAGCCGGGGCAGACGAAGTTGCCGGCGGATCGCCGGCCGCCTGCGGCGCAATCAGGCTGCTTGGGGCCTGATTCTGAGAAGTCAGAGAAGAAGCGGGGTTCTGCTGTGGGCCGGTTGCGCCTGCGTTTTCCGCCAAGGCAGGAGAAGATGATTTCTTAGAAGGCTGTTCCGGCGCTCTTGTGTAGACCAAGTTAGATGCGAACCGCGAATCGTATGTCAACTCGCGGTCTCTCGCGGCAAGCTGCTGCGCCTCCTGCTGCGCGGGAGATAATTGCTGCTGCAGCTGCACGCACGGCTGGCCGGGAATGCAGGGATTGGGCTCGCCGTTGGGGCCGTAGCCGGCGGCAGCATCTTGCTGCGCGGGTGTCATAGTGTGGGTGGGCGGGTCCGCCGCGTTCGCGCCCTGATCTGGCATCGTCTGTTCCGCCGCCGCGGCATCGCTCCTGAGTTCCTGCTGATTGCTCTCCGTGTT
>Ga0187812_1000798_pt1 | contig 10887 bp, 3 predicted proteins | sample NC_S_2_FD_130582 | JGI IMG/M metagenome (GOLD analysis project Ga0187812, IMG submission 130582) | Wetland sediment microbial communities from Neuse River Estuary, North Carolina, USA - ASW-S_2 | ecosystem: Environmental > Aquatic > Freshwater > Wetlands > Sediment | place: USA: North Carolina... | reverse complement strand
TTCGAGCGTCACTTGCTGGCCCGATTGGTCGAACTCGTCCGAGGTCTCCTTTTTGTGGAAAACCAGCTTGACCGCACCGGCGTCTTCTCGGGAGATGCTGAAGTCATAAGTCACGTCGGAACGGTGGGTCTTCTGGTCCACGCCCAGATTGTAAATCTGCAGGTAGACGTTCATGCGTTCCGTCGCCGAAAAGGTCTGGTTGACTCGCGGGCGGACCTTGGCATCGCCGATAACGAACTGGCCCAGGCCTATCTGCTTCGACGAAACCCGTTCCATCTGGTCGGCCAGGAGCAACGTGCTCGTCGAGAGCTTGTCGTAATCGTAGCGCGGAACGGCCAGGCGGGTGTTCAACACGCCCACATTTCCGCTCTTCACGTCCTTCAGCACCAGGTCCAAACGGTACAGTCCGGGCCGCAGCGGCACGGCCTTCTGGTACACGGACAGGCCCAGGCGCGCCTCCTGAGCCAGCGAGTCCGGGAAGTCGCGGTTCAGCGTGTCCTCGAAGGTCTGCACCACCTTGCCCGTCAGTGTGGAAACGCGCCCGTACACGTTCAGCGCCGCCGAGTGCACTCCGTCCTTGGACTCCCAGGTGAGCTGCCGGTTGGCGACCTGCACGGTGATGGGCACCAGATCCGTGTCGGACGTCACGCGCAGGAAGGAGAGTTCGTAGTCAAAGGTAAGCTGGTTGCGCAGGATCCGGCTGGTCACCAGCGCGGCCATTTCCGGGTTCTTGAGCGTTGGCGCTCTGAGGATGGCCGCAAATTGGTTAATGCGGTCGAATTCCAATGTTCCCTCTGGCTCGTTGGTCTGGGATTTCGAGCAGGTGGTGCCGTCTGGATTCGAGAACCGGTCCGCACGGGTCGAATCTCCCATGATCTCCGACATGGAATAGCCCCCGGTACCGGTTCTTGCCAGTGCGTCCTTTTCGCACGGGTCCATGGTCAAATGGAATTCACCGCTCCAGGTGGTGTCCACGAATTCGAGGTTGATATCGTCTCCGATTCCGTCGATGTGGCGATACCGCCAGTCCTCAAAGGGATATGTGGTCGTGGAGCCTCCCCCTTCCTCCGGAAGCCGCTCATAAGCCCCCCCGCTGGGATGGGAATCTCTCTCGTCCGGCGGGCCCCACATGATGTAGATCCGGCCACGGTCCGTTCTCCAGCCCGCAAGGCCCGAGGCAAAGCGCGCATTGGCATACGCGATGCGGCGGTAGTGTTCTTCCTTGAACTCGTTGTCGGGGGATTCGGGGTTGGGATTGCGCTTCTGCCAGAACGACTCGATGAACTGCTCGCGCTCCTCGTTTGTGGAAAGCCGCAGAAAGGCTTTTCGCTCTTCGGGGGTGATGATGTAGACGACGTCCTCTTCGAGCCACCGGCGGAAAGGCGTATCGAGTTCTTTCAGCAGTTTGCGGTCGCTTGCTTTAGCTTCCTTGTCTGTTCTCTGCGGCGGGCCAACACTTTCCGTCTCCTGCTGAGTGGGCCTGTCCTGAGGTTTAGCGGGGATAGCCACAGCCGGCACAAGCATGGCGGCGACGAGCGCAAGAGTGATGGCCAACTGTTCGTGCTTCACCGGGACACCCCAATTCGGCTTGTCAACTGTCTGGAACGGCAGATTCTAATGCCCCCAACATCGCTCGTCAAATCGGCCATTCCCCTGTTGCTCGCTCCACGAGCTCCCTCTTAGCCCTTTGGATTCGCGGCATTACGGCCGAGTTGCCCCGGCAGCGACGCACAGAAAGCCCCCAGACTCCCAGCGCCGTGGAGCGGATCCTAGCCGAGGGAGGCGCCTACGGATGTATCTCGGTGGCGAGGGTGCGGTGCGCCCATGCCTGGAATGCTTGGCCCTAAAAAAAAGGGAAGGCCGGAACCGGCCTTCCCTTTGTCGAGGCGGGTTTGCGAGAAACCCGCTGGTTGAAGTTAGAACCGGATGCGGAATCCGAACTCGAATGACCGCGGCACGTTCTCCTGCGCTCCTTCGAACGCGCCCCAGTCCCCAGGGTCTTGCAACGCGTTGTAGGGGTCGAAGAATTGGATGTGGTTGAACACGTTGCTCATGACGATCTCGAACTCCCCGGTCACTCGCTCCGTGATGTGCGTGCTCTTCCTGATTTGCAAGTCCATGTTCAGGAACAGTTGGCCGCGGAGTACGCCGCCCCCGCCGTTGGGGCCGTTGTCATATCCCAGGATGGGGTCGCGGAAGCAGTCAAACGACACCTTTGGGTTGGCATAGAGGTTGATGGCGTACGGGCTGCTATTGCCAACCCCGTTCGAGGCGCCGGTAATGCCGTTGTGCCGCGTGGCGCCGAAGTTCCCGGAGCAGGCCGAGCCCGGCTCGCGAACGGCGTTTTCGGCCGCGAAGTAGCCGCCTCCGGCATCACCCTCGCCAAAGGAGGTGTAATTGCCGTTCTGGTATTGGGTTGCGGGGTACACCTCGAGCGGCAAGCCGCTGCCGGTGACGAAGATGGGCGCAATCGTCCAGCCACCCAGGATATGTCCGATGACGCCCTGCTGGCTCTTGTAGTACGGCGGCTGGTAAACCAGGAAGGTGGTCCAGACATACTTACGGTCCCAAGTCTGCGGGCCGTAGCCGCGGCCGAGGTCAAAGGGATCCGTGGTTGTGAGTCCGCTGCTGGCCTGAACCGAGGCGTAAAGCCCCAGCGCCTTCCCGTAGGTAAAGTTGGACTGCATGGTGATGCCATGCCAGTCCGCCATCCTGGCCGAGAGGAACAACGCGTTATAGTTCCCGAAGCCTTCGCTGGTGCTCATGGCCACGCCGGAGCTGAGCTGCGGTGTGAGCCCGGTGCTCTCCAGCGAGTTGCCGAAGTTGAACCCAGGAACGGTCCCTCCGCCATCCAGATCGCTCCACAGGCTGGAGACGCTCTGAAGGGTGAGGTTACCGAGGGCACCGCCTTCGTTCGCCACCATGGCTGCTGTGCAATTCGGAGGGGTGCAGTAACCGGTGCCGGCCAGGGCCGTTTCGAAGAACGGCTGTGGCTTCACGGCTGCGGCATTTTGGTCGCAAGCGCCGCCCGCCATATGGGCAATGCCCCCGCAGTACTCCAGGACCACATTGGCGTAGGCTTGCTGGAACGACTGCTTGGTTCCAGCAGTGCATCCAGCGTTGCCCGCCGGGCATGTCACAGTAAACATGTACGGCACCGAGTTGAGCTGGATGGGCAGGTATTCGTTGCGGATAATGCGGCCGATGTAGCCGCCTTCCAGCGAGATCTTGCTGGTCAACTGCCGCTGGATGGTGAAGTCCATCTCGTAGCTCTTGTTGGGCCGGAAATTCGGATCCAAGGCCTCGCTTTGCCCGGCCGCGGCGGCGTTGATCCCGGGGAAGTCCGGCTGAGGGAGAGTGGCACTGGCCGTGGCCAGCGGCACCTGGGAAAACGTCAAGCCATCCCAGCAGGGTGCAGCGGCGCAGCCAAAGCCGGTAACCGGAGTCGTCGGCCCGATGCGGAAGGAATTGGAGGGATCGCCGGTGGGCGTCGATCCCCCGCAGATTTTGGGGCTGCTGAGGGCTATCCCGGTAACGGTTGGCGACAATGGGTTGAAGCACTGCACCGGTTGGATCAGGCCCGTGCCCAGCAGCGGCGCCAGCACCAGGTCCACACCGTTCAGGCGTCCATAAATGATGGAGAAGCCGCCCCGGATCACTGTCTTGCCCCGCCCGATGACGTCTCCCAGGATTCCCTTGTCGAAGTTCGGACTCCAGGCGACAGCGAGACGCGGACTAAACGATCCGTAGTAGGGGTTGTAAGGGTACTTCAGCCCGCCGGCGGCATTGCCCACCAGCGAGAAGCCGAGTTCCGGGTTGTAAACTTCGCCCAGCAGCGCATTGGCTGCGCGCGTTCTGAAGTAGTCTTTAGTGTTGATCAACTGGTTCGCCGCATCCACCAGCTCCACCTGCTTCCCACTTTCCTCGACCGGCGGCATTTCCAACGTCCAGGCCAGACCGTAGGTGATTGTGACCGTGGGCTTGATGTGCCAGCTATCCGTGAAATAGACGTTGTAATAGGGGATGTGGACCCTGTCCTCCACCGGCGTGAGCGCCGGGTTGAGATTCAACTGCGCGCCCGACCGCGTATACGCGATCTGGTCTTCGGCAAGGATGCCCAGCGCATCCGCGTAGGCATGGCCCCAATTGGTCGCCGATCGAATGCCGTTGCCGGCCCCAGCAGTAGTAAGGTCGGTGGGCACATAGCCAGCCATAAGCGTGTTGGTTCCATTCACGCCGCTCGCCAGCATGTAGGTCGGGTAATAGTTGATGCCTACGCCGTTGTCCGAGCGCGAGTGTTGGTTGTAGTTGTGCTGGTAGATGCCGCCCCATTGCAGCACGTGGTTGCCCAGCAAGCGCGTCATGTCGTCGCGGAGCATGTGGTCCTGGCCGTCCCAGTAACGCGTACGGATGTCCTGGGTCCTCACGTTGTACGGGGCCAGCACGCCTGAGGATGTCTCGCCGCCGGGTTCCAGTGCTGCGCCCAAGCCGGTGCAATTTACTCCGCACGCCTGCGGGGGACCGCCAAGGTCGCCCCACAGCCACCAGTTGCGCAGATAGCTGTAGTGGAAGTCGTTCGTAAAGTTGGTGGTGAGGTTGCTGGTCAGCCCGGTCACAAAGTACCAGGGAATCTGGGGGCGATTGGCGAGGGCCAGGCCCTTGCCGCCCGTGGGGGTCGCGAGTATCTCCGTTTGATTGCTGGTAGCGCGGACCAGGCGGTAGAAGCGATAGCTGCTGAAGAAATGCTCCTTGTCGCCAAAGTCGTGGTCCATGCGGGCAATGCCCATGTTGTCCGACTGCGGGAGCGCAATGTTGGTACTGAATTCCTGCACGTTGATCCCGTCGCAGAGGCCGCCGAAAGTGCAGGAGGGATGGAGGGTCCCTGCCGCTGCGGTGCCGGTCGTACCGGTTATATTGCCCAGCGGCATCAGGTTCCATAGCCCCACCATCGTGGGATTGATTCCCAGGGAGCGCGGGTCGCAGGGAGCGGTGGCTGAGCCCAGAACGCCGGCACAGGCTCCCGTCGCGGTCCCAGCTATCGTCTCGCCAGGCATATACATGGTGCCGTTCACCAGCGGGGAGCCCGGAACGGCCGGCCCCGTGTAGGTCGTCGCCGCGGGGTTCAAGTTGAACACCGCGGGGCTGTTCACCTGGGTCATCAGCCCGCAGTTCGCGGTGCACACGGTGGCCGCAATCAGCCCTTGCCGCAACCCCGGCCCTGGAGTTTCCCGGTTCAGCGTGGCCGAGTTCGGATAGCGGAACCCTTGGTAGTTGCCGAAGAAGTAGGTTTTCCCGCCCAGAATCTTTTTGGGAACGATCGGCCCGCCGCCAGCCGCGCCAAACCGGCTGTAATGGTAGTCGGGAATCTTTATCCCATTGACGTCGTTGTTGAACGAGTTGGCGTTCCAGTTGTCGTCCAGATAGTACTCGTAAACCGTCCCGTGCCAGGCATCATGGCCGCGCTTGGTCACCATGGATACTTGCGCGCCCGCCGAGCTGTTGAAGTCCGCGGTCTGGTTGGTCGTGCCGACCTTGAATTCCTCAATGCTGTCGATGGGCGTCGGCATCACGCCGGTCGGCCCGCCACCGCCGACTCCAACTCCTCCGGTTCCGGTGAAATTGGCCTGTGTTATGCCGCCCGACGGGTCCCCGGCCTGGCTGGGGGTGTAGACGTTCATGCTCCCGTCCATGTCGTTGGTGTTCTGGCCGCCATCCAGTTGGAAGGTGTTCTGGTCATATACCGCGCCGGCCACGCTCCCCTCGGGAGTCACGCCCGGCTGCAGCATGGCAAATGTCGTTGCGTCGCGGCTGATGCTCGGCAGCGATTCCAAGGAGATTCCTGAGAACGCCGTGCCCACCGTCGAATTCAGGGTCTGCAATTCGGCGCCGGCTCCGGCTTGGACTTCCACCACTTCCGTGGCCACGCCGACTTCCAGCTTGACGTTCAGCGTGAGCGTCAGGCCGACGGTCACTTCCTGCTTGGCAACCTTCCCCGAGCGGAAGCCCGTCTTGCCGACGGTGAGATCGTAAGTGCCAGGCGGAATGTTCACGAAGAAGTAGTGGCCATCCGCGTTGGTCACCAGCTTCCGCGAGGCATGCGTGGTTATGTCCGTCAAAGTGACATCCGCGCCTACGATCACAGCTCCCGACGGGTCAGTGACCGTGCCGGTTACCGTGCCCGAAGATACACCCTGCGCGTGCACGGCCAGTGGAGCTGTGAAGAAGAGAAACGACAAAGCAACCGCGAACAAAACAAATCGCTTGCTTAACATTCGACCGCCTCCTGGTTGGGCCAGCTCGGCCCGTCGAACTTCTCACCCCGAAACGTGCAAGGCATCGGAAAAACCAAATTCAAAGTCATTCTAAGTTTATATTTCCCCTCGCAAACCAACACACCCGCCTTCATTTCAAGGGTGGACGTTGCAAATCCGATACCAGACCTGAAAAATTCAATTAACTCCATGAATTCAATAAGTTAGGTGGTCATCGCCCCAGAGTGGGGTCCGCTCCATCTACATCAGGTCACAGTGCCATACAGTTTTTGGAATATAAGCAATCACCTATTCTTCTCTCACCGGCCGGTCATGGCTCACTTTCTTGTGCCTTCTCAATGGCTTGGGCGCCTTTCCCGCCACTCCGTGCGCGCCTGCACGATGGTGTGTGTGGCCTTGCAGGCCGTTCGAATGCGGCCGCGAATTCAACGGTGACGAGAATAGTCCCTGCATGAATTCATTTCCCTGCTGAGGAAATACGCCCTGAACTGTACATCGAAAATTCACACAACCATGGATCCGGCGATGCATTGGCTTTGGTTCATTGGAAAATTGGATTGAATTGGACGGGAAACAGCAGATGGGCATCTGTGGTCGGCTCTGGGCAGCGGTCTCCAGCTTTGCGGCCCGCACCCGCGCCTAGCGCACCGCTTCCTCGGCATGGGTGCTCACCTTGCCGAAAGAAAGCCGGAGCGGCGAACCATTTGGCGTTTTCCGCCTCTTTCGCTTAAAACGGTTGGAGGCGGACACGATGGGGGGGGCTCAGTCCTCCGGGGGTGCAGGAACTATGCCGGGGGAGAGCAGTGTCCAGCTCGCAGTTCACCCCGCTCCCCCGTTTGCCGCGTTAGGTCGGACCACCCCGCCCGGCACGGAAACTTCTTGTGGGCTGGGCGGCTCGCGCTCTCCCCTCGGCGATTCCATGAAGAGGAATCTACGTCCAAGGAGAATCGAGTACCCAGAGCATAGAGGGAGCAAGGAAGGGGGAAAACACCGGGGCGAGACATAACGAGGGGCGGTGAACGGGACTCGCCGTGGACGGCGTCACGGACTGACCCGCGATGACGCCGCGCCGAGGATCTGATGGGTGGACTGGCCTTCCAGAAACGCAACGATCCGCAGATGTTCGACGTTCCACCCCCGATCCACCGGAATCTTTACGTCCTCGGAGAAGGGGCGGTCCTGCTGGACATGGCCAGCGGAAAGAATTCGCCGCACCACTGCGCGGTGTTCCAGGTGCTTCCCGGAATTCTCTCCCGCGTGAACGTCTGAAGCCAAACCATCTTCGGTCAGGGCGAGGCGGAGCTCCGCCTTCTCGCGCACGCCGGGGGGGTAGTCTTCCACGTGAACTGCGGCATGTAGCTCGTTCGGCCCCGGGCCTTTTGCAACCGAGAGAGACACGCGGGCTCGCGGGGCCTGCAGATCCTGAAGGATCGCGGCGCGCGCCTTGGGGTACGAGCCGCCGGTGAATTCCGCACGTCCGTCGACCACCATCTCTGGCGTGTACGTGGACGGGAGGTGGAAGCGCCACGCATAGACTTGCTGGCGCTGTGTATAGGCAGAGGAATCGAAGGGATCCCGCCAGCCATCTTGGTCCCAGTAATCCACATGTTCTTCCAAGGGGAGGACTTCGGCACCGGGAACGGGTTGCTTGAGATCGAGGGCCGCGAGCAATGCGTCCGCCGGTGGGCAGGTCGAGCAGCCCTCCGACGTGAACAGTTCCACGACGATGGGAATTCGAGCTACCGCAGGCTGGGAGCCCGAGGAGGGCGGACCGCTGACCGGCGAACTTGCGGGCTGTGAACCCGCGGGCGCAGACTCCCGGGCCGCAGACGGTGGCGCCTGTGTTCCTTGCGAAGCTGCACGTGGAGAAATGAGTGCCAGGGCGGGAAGCAGCAGGAGCACGCTCAGGAGGGGAGATGGGCTATCCCGCCGGAGCGCCGCTCGCACACGGTCCACGAAGCACGGCCGTGGCCACAATCGAGCTGGGATTGGGCGCGAGCGACGGAAAATCGGGAATTGACGCCGGAAACCCGTGATTCGCCCTCCGCCGGAAAGGTACTTTAACGATAGCTGATGCTAGCTGGAGGCGCGGCGTTGCTTGGGCGTTGTTTGTTCGTGGGCAAAGTTCCAGGGCGACGTGGCCGACAGTGGACCCCACGAGTCGGGCCGGGCTCCGGGCGATACGGCTTAGTTCCGAGACCCCAGAGCCTGTGGGGAGTGGGTGAGAATCGCCCCATGCTTCGGCAGGAAGGAAGGCCACAGCTTGTCGTGAGAAACTTCGAGGGAGGGCCTGGCGCGCGGGTTTTCGCGGTGTCGTGGACGAAAGCCGCGCGCAGGGGAGCGCCGCAGCGATCCTACTGGAATTTTCCGTCCCTTCCGCATAAAATATGCAAAGCGGACGCGATGGGCGGGCTCAGTCCCCCGGGGGTGCAGGAACTATCCCGAGGGGAGAGCGATGTCGGGCGCACATTTCGCCCCGCTCCCCCCGTTTGCCCCGTTCGGTGGGACCACCCCGCCCGGCGCGGAAACTTTTTGGGGCTGGGCGGCGTATCAAGAGATGCGCCCGAGAGTCGGTAGTCTGGTGGCCCTGGGGGGCGGAGTACGCGCCGGTGATGAGGACGGCTTTCCAACCATGAAGACGTGGAAAAAAGTGCTGCTCGCGTTCGGTGGAGTTTTTGCTCTGCTCATTGGGTGGGGCGTCTATCGCTACGAGACGACCAAGGACGTGGTTACGGTGCAGACGGCAAAGGTCGGCCGCGAAGACCTGGTCTCTCTCGTCACTGCCTCCGGGGAAGTTAAGCCGCGGACGTACTCCAACGTGCTCGGCGAAGGGTTCGGGAAGATCAAGGAGATCGTGGTGAAGGAAGGGGACCACGTGAAGCGCGGCGACGTGCTTCTCCGGCTGGAAAGCATCCAGCCCGGCGCCGACGTGGATGCGCAGCGCGCCGCCATCCAGGCGGCCCAGGATGCCGTGCAATCCTCCGAGGCCAACTTCCGCTCCGCGCAGGCCACCGTGGCGCAGCGCCAGGCTGATTTCGTGCACGCCCAACTGGATTTGGAGCGCTACGAGGAACTCCTGAAGGAAGGCCTGGTCCCCAAGCAGGACTACGACACGCGCAAGGCTGCCTTTGACGGCGCCAAGGCCGCGCTGGCAGCCGCCCAGGCGCAAATGCAGCAGGCCAAGAGCGACCGCGACAACCGCCGCGGCATGCTCGAGCAGAATCAAGCCCAGCTCACGCGCCTCGCCGACGTGTTCCGGAAAACCACCTACGTGGCCCCCATTGACGGCCTGGTGAGCTTCATCGCCGTGCGCGTGGGCGAAAACGTGGTGCCCGGCATTCAAAACGCCTCGGGCAGTTACCTGATGACCATCTCCGACATGTCCGTGGTGACTGCGGAAGTGATGGCCGACGAGACCGACATCGTCAACGTGCACCTGGAGCAGGCCGCCGACGTGACGATTGACGCCCTCCCGGGCAAGTCGTTCAAGGGCAGGGTGACGATGATCGGCGATCAGGCTATCCTGCGCACCTCCGGCCTGGCCACCACGCAGACCACCGCGAGCAACCAGGAAGCCAAGGACTTCAAAGTCGTGGTGACGCTCGACAACCCGCCGGACAACATCCGGCCCGGGCTCTCCTCCACCGCGAAGATCCAGACCGCGCAGCAGAAAGGCGTGCTGGCCATTCCCCTGCAGGCGCTGGCCCTGCGCACGCGCAAGGATCTGGACGATGCTCAAAAGGCCGCGGAAAAGAAGTCCAACTCCGGCAGCGTGGTGCTGGCCGCGGCCAAGCCCTCCGCTCCCGGCGCCGACCCGAAGAAGGAAGAGATTCAAGGCGTATTCGTGATTCGCAACGGCCGTGTGCGGTTCGTCCAGGTGGAGACCGGCATTACCGGCGTCACCGATATCGAGGTGAAATCCAACCTCCAAGCAGGCGACGAAATCGTCACCGGAAGCTACAAGGCGCTGCGCTCGCTCAAGCCCGGCGACCGCATTAAAGTGGACAACACCACGCCCCCGACGGGAGCGACGAGTTGATCGCCGTCGCGTCCCAGGAAGCGCACTCCCGTGGCCATTGACGCCGTCACAGCCGTGCCGGGCGAGGTCCGCCAGGACCTGGTCGACCGCGGCGCCGTGATTTTCACCGAGGGCCTCACCAAGACCTATCAGATGGGCTCGGAGCAGGTGTATGCCCTCCGCGGCATCGACGTGGAAATCAAGCGCGGCGAATACGTGGCCATCATGGGGCCCTCGGGTTCCGGCAAATCCACGCTGATGAATCTGATCGGCTGCCTCGATTCGCCCACTTCTGGGAACTACTGGCTGGCCGGCCGGCTGGTGAGCGCGCTCGACGACGACGAACTGGCCTACATCCGCAACAAGGAAATCGGCTTCGTCTTCCAGACGTTCAATCTGCTGGCGCGCGCCACCTCGCTGCACAACGTCGAGCTGCCCCTGATTTACAACGGCACGCCGTCGGAAGAACGCCTCGAACGGGCCAAGGAAACGCTGCGCATGGTGGACCTGGCCGACCGCATGATGCACAAGCCCAATGAGCTTTCCGGCGGGCAGCGGCAGAGAGTAGCCGTGGCGCGCGCCCTGGTCAACAAACCC
>Ga0187812_1000797_pt1 | contig 10898 bp, 7 predicted proteins | sample NC_S_2_FD_130582 | JGI IMG/M metagenome (GOLD analysis project Ga0187812, IMG submission 130582) | Wetland sediment microbial communities from Neuse River Estuary, North Carolina, USA - ASW-S_2 | ecosystem: Environmental > Aquatic > Freshwater > Wetlands > Sediment | place: USA: North Carolina... | reverse complement strand
TACCCGCCGCAGGTTTCGTGTCCATAGAAAAGGCTCCCTCACAACTTCGACGGTGGAACGTCCGGCAGACTCTAGTGCGGGAGGGCAGCGGGGTCAACCGAAGATGCGCCGGTTCGGCACAGTGGCTAAAGTTTGCGCGCGGGTGTGCCGATTGTACCGATGAGGGGCTGTGGGCGTTGCCGGCGGGAATCGGACGGAGGTGCGCGCGGGTGTTCCGGGCTGGTACGGGCGCACGAAGAGTGAGACGAGACGCGCGGCCGGGCGCGGGCGTTCCAGGTGATGGATGGCCACACTGACACGAAAATTGATCGTATCGCAGGTGATTACCGGGCTGGTGGCCGGAGCCCTGCTGTTTCTGCTGTTGCAGCGGCAGATCTCCCGGCTGATGACGCAGGACTTCCTGGACCAAGGGCGGATCTCGGCTCGCGCGCTGGCGGCAGCGCTGGGCCCAAAGATTGCGGCGCACGATGCGGCCGGAATGCAGTCCGCACTGGAGGACGGCGTGGCGGCCGCGGAGGCAGACTGGGCGTATCTGACCGATTCTTCCGGGGCGGTGCTGGCGGACACGTTCCAGGGAAAAATGCCGGAGAGCGTGCGGCTGCCGCTCCCTTCGGCGTACTCGGGAGTGGAACAGGTTACGCTTCCCGGTGATTCCGCTCTTTTCTTTCTCGTAAGCGAGCCGATCGAAGGCGGCAGCGCCGGGACGATCCACCTGGGATTCCGGGAGCTTCGGCTGCAATCCGCGCTGCGCCGGGCGCAGTACGTGATGCTGGCGACGATTTTGCTGGTGGTGTTTCTGGGACTGGGCACCTCGTCGCTGATTGCGCGGCGCCACCTGGCGCCGGTGCACGCGTTGACGCAGAGCGCGCGTGCCTTCGGCCGGGCGGGCGCGATGGCCTGGGTGCCGATTCTGGTGGAGTCGCGCGATGAGGTGGGGGTGCTCACCGAGGCGCTGAATCAGATGGCGGACCAGGTGCGCGAACAGCAGCGGGAATTAGAGGTGAGGGTGAAGGATCGCACCGACGAACTGACGCGGTTGAACCGCCGACTGGAAATGGATATCCAATTGCGGCAGCGCGCGCAGGCGGCGTTGGAAGAGAAGGAGCGCATGTTTCGTCTGCTCACCGCCGCGTCTCCGGTGGGGATTTTCCAGGCGGACGCGGAGGGCAGGTGCACCTACGTGAACGAGCGTCTGGAACGGGTGACCGGGCGGAGCGCCGCGGACGTGAAGGAAAACGGCTGGCGGAGCATCGTCCACCCGGGCGATCTTCCGGGCGCGCTGGAGGAATGGATCCGCGCGGCGCGGGCGAGGCACGATTTCGAGCTGTCGCTGCGCGTGCTGACGCCGAAGGGAGAGTCTCGCTGGGTGTTCGTCCGCGGGGCCACGATCCGCTCGGCCGAAGGCCACGTGACTGGATTTGTGGGCACGGTGGAAGACGTGACCGAGCAGCAACGCGGGCTGCGCGTGGAGGCCACGCCTGCGGAAGTGTCCGCCACATCGCAGAAAGGAATTTCGTAAGGCCGGCGTTAGGTTTCCGCGGCGGTGAAATAGGCGCAATCGGGATGGTGGAAGACGAGCGCGCTGACGCTGGCTTCCGGCTCCATCATCATTCCCTCGGTGAGGTGCACTCCGATTTCGTCGGGCTGCAACAGCTTCCAGATGCCCTGCTGATCATCGAGATTGGGGCAGGCGCCATAGCCGAAGCTGTAGCGTTTGCCGCGATAGCGAGCAGTGAAACGGTCCTGCATGGTGGTGGCGGGCGGATCGGGGAAGCCCCAATCCTCGCGCAGACGGCGGTGCAGCCACTCCGCGCAGGCCTCGGCGGTTTCGATGGCCAGAGCCTGGATGGCGTGGGCGCGGAAATACTCGCCTGCGGCCTTGGCCTGCTCGCTGCGCTCGCGTACGCCCGCGCCGGCAGTGACGACGAAGATAGCGAGATGGTCGCGGCGGCCGTCGCCCTCCGGGTCGAGTAGGTAATCGCTGAGACAGAGCCCGTCGGGTTTCGGCTGGCGGCCGAAGCGAAAGGTGTGCAGCGGGAAGGCCGCGCCCGGCGCGAACAAATGGATGGCGTTGCCGGCGCGTTCCGCTTCAAAGAACTGCCACACGGCACGGACGGCGAGCCAGTGGGCCGCTTCCTGCTTCAGCTCCTCCATCTGATGAAAGAGTTGGAGGGCCTTGGGATCGCGCGCGGCGACGTGCTCCTCGAAATTGCCTTTGAAGCCCAGGTGGCGGCCGTAGAGCATGAAGGGATTGATGTAACTCCAGACCTCGGCCAGGTGGCGGATGTCGCGCACGTGGCGGTCGAGATAGGGCGCGGCGGGAATGGGGATGTCTGTGCGGACCCGGGAGCTGCGGCGCTCGCCTGCCGGAACGCGGGCGGCGGCCGCGGCTTCCGCCGCGGCATCGCCGTCGGCGGCCACATGGGCCTGGAGTACGGCCGTTCGCGTAGTGGGATCCATGATCTCGTTCATCATGCGCAGGCCAGTCATGGCGTCCTTGGCGTAGAGGGTGGGCGCGGCGTAGCTCGGGGCGATCTTGCTGCGCGTAAATTTTTCGGAGAGCGCGGCGCCGCCGACGAGCAGGGGCACGCGGATGCCGGCGGCGCGCAGGTCCTCCGCGGTGACCACCATCTGCTGGGCGCTCTTGACCAGAAGCCCGGAGAGGCCGATGGCGTCGGGGGCGTGCTCCTGATGGGCGTGGATGAGCTCCTCGGGAGGGACTTTGATGCCGAGGTTGATCACGCGATAGCCGTTGTTGGACAAAATGATTTCGACGAGGTTTTTGCCGATATCGTGGACGTCGCCCTTGACCGTGGCCAGGACGATTTTTCCGCGCGTGTTCGTTTCCGCCTTCTCCATGTACTGCTGGAGATGATTCACCGCGGCCTTCATGGCTTCGGCGGATTGCAGGACCTCGGCGACGATCAGCTCGTTGTTGTTGAACAGGCGGCCGACCTCGTTCATTCCGGCCATGAGCGGGCCATTGATGATCTCGAGCGGCGGACCGCCCTCGGCGCGCTTGCGTTCGAGGTCGGCGACGAGGCCGTCCTTGGTGCCTTCGATGATGTAGTTCGCCAGGCGCGTGTCCAGCGGGAGGTCGGCGGCCTTGGCCTTCTGCGGGGCGGTGCGCTTGCGGAAATACTCGGCAATCTCCGCGATGTGGAACTGGTTGATGGCGGCTTTCTGCTCGCGGGTCTGGTGGCGCCAATCCTCGGAAGCCGCGCGGAACAGCGCGGCGTGGGGGTGGCCGGCGGGCACGTCCACGGGAGGCCAGTTGAAGAGCAGGCTCTCGGCCAGGCGCCGCTCGTCTTCCGGGATGGACGCGAAGCGCTCGAGTTTTTCCGCGTTGACGATGGCGATATCGAGGCCGGCCTTGGTGGTGTAGTAGAGAAAGACGGAATTGACCACCTCGCGGGCCGCGGCAGGCAGGCCGAACGAGATGTTGGAGATTCCCAGGATGGTCTTGAGGCCCGGGATTTTCTCTTTGATCAGGCGGACGCCCTCGATCGTTTCCACGGCGCCCCCGATGTAGTTTTAATCGCCGGTGGCACAGGGGAAGACAAGGGCGTCGAGGATGATGTCCTCCCGCGGGATGCCGTACTTTTCCTCGAGCAGGCGCACGGAGCGCTCGGCAATGCCGAGCTTGCGTTCGCGGGTGAAGGCCTGGGCCTGGTGTTTATCCTCGTCAATCGAGCCGACCACGAGGGCGGCGCCATAGGCGCGAGCGAGGGGGCAGACGCGCGCGAATTTTTCCTCGCCGTCTTCCAGGTTGATGGAATTGATGATGCTTTTGCCCTGGCAGTAGGTGAGCGCCAGCTCGACGGTCTTGGGATCCGTGGTGTCGATCATGATGGGTGCCTTGGTTTTGCGGATCAGGCGGTCGTAGAAGGGCGCGATGTCGTGAATTTCGTCGCGGTCGCTCGATTGCAGGCAGACGTCGATGACCTGGGCGCCGTTGCGCACCTGCCAGCGGGCGATTTCGCTGGCCTCTTCCCATTTTTCTTCCATGACGAGCTTCTTGAAGAGGCGAGAGCCGATGACGTTGGTGCGCTCGCCGACGAGCAGCGGCCGGTTGGAGTCTTCCGCCTCGACCAGCTCGATGCCGGAGTAGAAGGCGCGCCCGGACCGACCCGGGACGCGGCGCGGCGGCTTTCCCTCGGCCATCTGGGCGATGGCGCGGATGTGCGCCGGGGTGGTGCCGCAGCAGCCGCCGACAATATTCAGCCAGCCGTGGCGGGCGAAGCGTTCGAGCTGGGCCGCGAGAGTCTCCGGAGTTTCCAGGTAACGGCCCTCCTCGTTGGGCAGGCCGGCGTTCGGGAAGCAGGAAATGCGCACGTGGGCCGCTTCGCTGAGCGTGCGCAGGTGGTCGGTCATGAACTCCGGGCCGGTGGCGCAGTTCAGTCCGATGGAGAGCAGGCCGGCATGGGCGACGGAAACCCAGAAGGCGTCGGCAGTTTGCCCGGCGAGCATCGTGCCAGTGGGTTCGATGGTGCAGGAGACCATGAGGGGAACGTCGCGGGCAAGTTCGCGGCGCGCGCGCTGGATGCCGAGCAGAGCGGCTTTCACGTTGCGCGTGTCCTGGCAGGTTTCGACGAGGAGCAGGTCCGCGCCGCCTTCGAGGAGGCCCAGGGCCTGCTCGTAGAAGGTCAGCTTCAGCTCTTCAAAGGTGACGTTGCCGGTGACGCTGATGGCGCGGGTGGTGGGGCCCATCGAGCCGGCGACGAAGCGCGGGCGGCCCGGCTTGGAGAACTCGTCGGCGGCCTGCCGGGCGAGCGCGGCGGCGAGGCGGTTGAGCTCGCGCGCGTCCGCGGCCAGGCCGTATTCGCCGAGCACCAGGGGCGTGCCGCCGAAGGTGTCTGTTTCCACGATGTCCGCGCCGGCTTCGAGATAAGCGCGGTGGATGCCGAGGATTACGTCGGGACGGGCGCGGACGAGCACTTCGTTGCAGCCCTCGAGTTGCGGGCCGCCGAAGTCGGCGGCGGAAAGGCGCTGCTGCTGGATCATGGTGCCCATGGCGCCGTCGAGGATGAGGATGCGCGATTCGAGCGCGTCGAGCAGGGCCTGGCGGCGATGGTCGGGGTGATTCATGGGGGAAACTGCAATGCTAGCACGCGGGCGCGCGGGGTCAGGATGCTGCGAGATTTGAATTTCGCGGGAGGCAGCAGCGGTGATTCGAAAAGCGTCTGTCTTGAAGGAGGAACCTCGCTATCCGAATTTCGCCAAGGCCGGCCCGGGGATGCATAGCTGCCCGTTGGCCGAGTTCAGGGCCATTCATCTAAATCTTATTCTACCTCAGGTTGCGCCGCACACACAGCCTCTCCGGCGGCCGCTTATGGGCCTTGGCGCAGGCGGATTTCGCCGATGCCGCCTTGGACGTCCACCTTCATGGTCACGGGCGATTTTCCGTAGGCGTCGTTGACGTAGTAGTCGCCGTCATGCCGGAGGCCGTCCACACTGATGGAGCCGATGCCGCCGCGGGCCGAGACGCGCACGCCCACGGTGGTGGGCAGGCGGATGGTGGCGCTGCCCACGCCGCCTTGCACGTGCACATCCACGTCCTGCTTCCAGTCTCCGGTGAGGTCGGCGATGATCTCCCCGGCGCCGATTTCGACGTCGAGGCGGGTGAGGTGGATGCCGTTGAGATTCAGAGTGCCGCGGCCGGCGCCCATCTGAATCTTGAGGTCGCGCACGGCGTTGTTGTTCAGCCGGAGATCCCAGTGGTTTTCATCGTGGCCGAAGTGAGGACCTTGGCTCTCCTGCGAGATGGTCAGGTGGCCATCCTGGCCGGACTCGTCGTAGGAGACCTCGGGCTTCCCTTCGGCCTCCATGTAGTCGAAGGAGGCGTCGAGTAATTTTGAGGCGCCGCCGGAGATGGTCAGGTCGCCGGCGGGCATGTCCACGGAAACGCGAACGGAAGTGGCATGCTGCACGTCCACGGATTTCGTTTCGTGGAGGAGGCGCGAGCTGTTGTGGCCGCGGTAAAAGGCGGCGGCGAGCAGAAAGAGAAGAATGAACAATGCAAAGGTCTCGCCACTGCGGCGGCGCTTTTGCGTGGCGCCGGGGGCGCTGGGAGCCTGCAGAACGTCCCACAGTTTTCCCAGGCCGAGCACGATGAGCAGAACAGGCCAGTAGCGGGAAATCAGCGGCCAGGGATTCCACTCGGGGCGGAGATTCGCATAAAGGAACAGCAGGCCCGCGGTGATCAGCAGGAGCGCTCCGGTGAGCGGGCCGCGTTGCCGCGATTTGTCGTCGGCCATGATGGAATCCTCCCTGCGAAACGCACGGTGTGGACGTATCCACCCGATGGAACGCAGCAGCGCGGAGGAATGTTCCTGACGGCAGGGCAATTCCCCGGCGAGCCGGAAGCGACGGGCCTCAGGTTGCTTCGGTCCCGAAGGTCATGGCCAGCACCGGCCGCTCGATGATGTGGGGAAGTCCGTCGCTAAACCGGTAGAGATGCGCGAGGGCTTGCGTGAGGAACAGGTTTCGCTCGCTGGTGCGCATGGCGTCGAAGGATTCCCACAGGCTAATGATCGTGGTATCGGGCGTATCGTCGCTGGCGGGGCCCAGCAAGAGAAAACCGCGATAGCCGGGCTGCCTGCGGGCTTGCTCGGAGAGGGTGTGCAACGCGGCTTTGAACTCCTCGGTTTTGCCGGGCAGCATACGGACCCGCCAGACGCGTGCGTGCATGGCTCCCTCCCTTACGATTCGGGGCGTTCCGGTGCAGGCCATCCTACGCCCGCGGGCCGAGAGTGTAAAATCACAATCGGCTGGAGCCGTACAAGCGCATCCGGGGGATCGAATTTTCCGAGCTGCTGAAGACGATTTCCGTGAAGATCCGGCGTGGAATTGCGTGCGGTAGGACAGGAGGCACGGCGGGTGCCGGGGAGGCGGGCGGCGGAATTCTGGGAGGAGGATTTTCCGGAAACGAAGTAGGCGCAGCCCGTAAGAAAGGGGACTCGCCGCATCAGCTTCCGGCAAGAACAAATCAGGCGAGCGTGAGCAGACGCAAAGACTGCGGGCGGCGATGAGAGCTGCATTTTCAGATCACAGAGGCCAGATTGGGCCGTCAGGGATGTGAAGCTGGCGGTGCGGTTGTTTGCGGCCGTGTTCCGCGCGTTCCGGGAGCCGAGTTAGGCGCCGATCTTTTCATCCAAAGCTGGCGCCCGTCGGCAAGGAACGCTCGAACCAGGGTATCGCCGGCGTCGTTTGTTTCGACCGTGTAGAGATCCGGACCGTTTGCAGTGGGAACGGCCTGCGTCATTTTCTTGGCGCTGAAGCCGGGAATCTTGGGCGCCTGCCAGAGGATGGTTCCCATCGGAAAGCTGGTGCCTTCGTACACTTTCAGTTCGGAGAAGGATTCCTCCATTCCCACTCGCGCTCGGAGAGTGACGGTTCCGGGGGCCTTCGCGGTAACCGTCGGCTCGTCGCTGGACGCAAGGTCCGCGACATAGGAGTTGCTGAGAGACCATTCCGCTTTCGAGGTCAGATTGTGGCCATCGATATCGAACACCGTGAAACTTTGCACGCGGCCGGCGAGCATCGCGACGATGGCGGGAGAGACAAATAAGGTCTGCTGAGGATCCGGTTCCGAGGCTTGCTGGCTGCTTCCTTCTTCCTCGAGCCGCTTGGCCTCCTGCTCGAATGCCTTCTTTCTAGCGGCGGCCTTCGCGGTGGCATCCGAGTCAGGGCCGGCGCTCTGGGCGGGACTGCCCGTGGATTGAGCACCGAGACTGGGAGAATTCAGCGCAAGCAGGGGCAGGCAAAGGGCGACGACGGCCAACCCTCGCGGCGCGGATACGGGGATCTGGAACGGCCTGCGCAATCAGGGCCTCTTACACGCTCTGATCTTCGCACAGGGTCAGGAGCAGGTGAAGAGCCAGGTAAGTAATTTGTCCAAGGTAGTAACAAAGAGCGGGATGCGCGGTCCCCCACCGCGCAGACCCTTCGCGCCTCAGAGCAGGAAGGATTGTCGGTGCTACTGCTGCGCTAGAAGCGCGGTGCCGGCTGCGGAGGCGGCAGCGGCTTGCGCGGGAGCATGGCGGGGCGGTTCGCGGTCATATAGACGAATGACGCGACGATGACGGCTATCTGCTTCATGTCGGGTTCCTGCACGCGTTCGTAGACGTCCATGTTGGAGTGGTGGGTGCGCGCGTCGTAGTCAATGGCGTCCTGAATGAACTGAAACCCGGGCAGGCCGACGGCGTTGAAGGACAGGTGATCGGTGCCGCCGGTGTTGCGGATGGTGAGCGTGGTCATGCCCAGATTGTGAAACGGGGCCATCCATTGGGCGAAAATGGGAGCGACGGCCTCGTTACCCTGCAGGTAGATACCGCGGATTTTTCCCGTGCCATTGTCGACGTTGTAGTAGGCGTCGAGCTTGGCGTGCTCGGGGAGCAGCTTCATGGTCGCGGGATCGCCGAAATGCTGCTTCACGTAGGCGCGCGAGCCGAGCAGGCCTTCTTCCTCGCCGGTCCATAGCCCGATGCGGACGGTGCGGCGCATGGAGAGCCCGGAGGCCTTGAGAATCCGGATGGCCTCGAGCATCACGGCGGAGCCCGCGCCATTGTCGGTGGCGCCGGTACCCGCCTGCCAGGAATCGAAATGGGCGCCGAGCATGACGACTTCGTCGGCCTTGTCGGTGCCCGGGATTTCGCCGAGGATGTCGAAGGAGTTCAGGTCGGCGTCGTAGAACTTGTTTTCGATGTTGATTTCCAGGGTGACGGGAATCTTTTTTTCGAGCAGGCGGTAAATGCGGCCGTAGTGCTCGGCGGCCAAGGCCACGCGCGGGGGCGCGGGGGGATCTTTGGGGTCGCGGGAGCCGCCCTGCTGGGCAAAGACGGTGCCGTCGTCGCCGCGCTGGGTCTCGATCCAGGCCGCGACGCCTTCGTCCAGCAGGAACTTCTGGACCTTCTGTTGCAGTTCACGCTGGGCGCGGAAGGTGGCGAAGCGGTCTTCCTGCCGCGGGCCGGGCACCGGCTCGGTGGCCAGCTCGGCCAGCTCGGCGTCCGTGTAGCGGTGCGCTTCCGCCTCGAAGTGCGGCAGGATGGGCTGCGGAGTGGCCGTGAGCACGAACTTGCCCTTGAGCTTGCCCTTGTATTTCTCGAAGTCCTCTTCCTTTTGAATCGGCGCGAGCACGGCTTCCGCGGTCACGGGACCGCCGGTGCCGGGCGTCCAGGCCTTGGAATAGCCGATGAGATAAAAAGGCCGGGGGGAGATCATCTCTGCGGAGAAACGCTCGTTGGACCAGCCGCGGCCAAACTCCCAGGGCTCGAGGTGGACATTCGCGAGATGCCATTCATTCAATTTGCCGGTGGTCCACTCGGCCGCGGCCTTGACGTTGGGTGAATTGGTGAGGCGCGGGCCATAAACGTCGGTCAGGTAGCTTTCGATCTCCATGACCTCGGAATGATTGAAGCCAATGTCCTTGATTTTATAAATGGCGTCCAGGTCCGCCGTATCGGGAGCCTGCGCGCGCACGGCGAGCACCACGGAAATGGTGAATAGGATGGCCAGCCAGGTCCCGAGCTTTCGCACTGTTCTCCTCCGACTTGCGCCAATTGAGTTATACGAACGGCGGGTAACGTACACCGGACGGCTCCGGAATGGAAGGACCAGTCGAGTCTTTAACCCCGGGAGGCCGCGGTGGAGGCGAGGACGGCCGGAATTGGGAAGGGATACAGATAGCTCCGTGACCTTTCGCTCCCAGCGCGGTTCATAATAGAGAAGAGGCCCGTCTGAACCAGCCACGCCGCGGAAAGGCAGGCTATGACTACCGCCGACCGTGCCATCCAACACATCTCTGACACAGCCCGATGGGCCGCCGTGTACCGAGCGCGTGAGACGGAGCGTCTCGATGCGGTTTTCCGCGATCCATTCGCCCGACGGCTGGCCGGGGAACGCGGCGAGGAGATCGCGAAGGCGTTTCCTTTCCACGAGAAAAACTCGTGGTCTTGGGTGACGCGAACCTACGTGTTCGACTGCTTCATCCGTGAGCAGGTGAAGCAGGGCGCGGATATGGTGGTGAACCTTGCTGCTGGCCTAGATACCAGGCCCTATCGGATGGACTTGCCCGCGCCTCTCCATTGGATCGAAGTCGATTTGCCTGAAATTCTCAGTTACAAGGAACAAATCCTCGATGGGGAAAAACAGAGGTGCAGGCTCGAACGCGTCAGGATGGACCTGGCTGACACGCAAGCGCGCCGAAACCTGTTCGATACACTGTCCAAGAGGGCTACAAATGCGCTCATTATCAGCGAGGGCCTTCTGACGTATCTGACCGAGGACCAGGTAGGTGCGCTAGCTGAGGATCTGGCGCGCCCGTGCGCGTTTCAGCGCTGGGTCTTCGAGCTCGGGTCACCTGGACTCCTGCGCATGGTTCAGAAGAATACGCACGCGCAATTTGGTGACTCCGTGGCACGGTTGCAGTTTGCTCCGGGAAATGGCCCGGAGTTTTTCTCGAGCCATGGCTGGCAGTTGCAGGCAGTGCGCTCGATCCTGAAGACTGCCGCGAGCATAAGTCGCCTTTCGTTGTGGATGCGGTTGATCTCGCTACTGCCAGAGGACCCGGTACATGCGGGGTCGCGTCCCTGGTCCGGGGTCTGCCTGATGAGACGAAAGTAAACCGCAGACGCACGTGCCTGCCGTCCGGCTGAGACGGGCATAGATGGAAAGATCTGTGCTCGTTTGAAAGATGGGGATCCCCCGGTGCGGCCTGAAGGCTTCCCCCCACTCCAGCTTGCTGGTTGACGAGGACGCGTCCCACACGCTCGAGCAAGCACAACTTGGGCACACGGACCTCCACACAACGTTGGGAATCCATACTCACGTGATCAGGGAGTCACACGGGAACGCAATCGAAAAAGTCGCGGAGGTTTTGGACCTCTCTGGACCCCCAC
>Ga0187812_1000796_pt1 | contig 10909 bp, 14 predicted proteins | sample NC_S_2_FD_130582 | JGI IMG/M metagenome (GOLD analysis project Ga0187812, IMG submission 130582) | Wetland sediment microbial communities from Neuse River Estuary, North Carolina, USA - ASW-S_2 | ecosystem: Environmental > Aquatic > Freshwater > Wetlands > Sediment | place: USA: North Carolina... | reverse complement strand
TTGCGGATAGTGCGATAAGCTTTCTGCACGGCGGTTCTCCTTGAAAAAGGTTGGCAACCCGATTCTTCCAGAATCGGGTCGAACCGCCGCTCAACTTTCAACTACAGCTGTGACATCCTCCGAAAAGCTGGATGTAATCGAAACAAGAGAAGAGGCCAAGAGCGCGAAGGCGCCCGGCAGACCGGTGTTCAATGAATTGCTCCGCCGCATCGAGCGGGGCGAGGCCGACGGCATCCTGGCGTGGCACCCCGACCGGCTCGCACGGAATGCGCTGGACGGCGGGAGGATCATCCATCTTCTCGATACCGGCAACCTCATCAGCCTCAAGTTTCCGACGTACACGTTCGAGAACACTTCGCAGGGAAAGTTCATGCTCGCTATTATGTTCGGGCAATCGAAGTATTACGTCGATTCGCTGGCCGAGAACGTCCGGCGCGGTAACCGCGCCAAACGTGAGCGCGGCTGGCTGCCGAACATGGCTCCAATGGGGTATCTGAATGGCCGCTCGCCCGCTGGCGAGAAAATCATCGTGCCCGACCCCGTGCGGTTTCCGGTGCTGCAACGGCTCTGGAAACTCTTTCTCAGCGGCGGGTATTCGGTGCCGCAACTCTTGCGGATTGCGACGGTCGAGATGGGACTCCGCACTCCGAAGCGCCGGCGTATCGGTGGCAATCCTTTGAGCGTAAGCGGCATCTACCGTATCTTCAACAACCCCTTTTACACCGGGCAGATCGTTTATAAGGACCGGATGTACCCGGGGAAGCACGAGCCGATGATCACGCTCGCCGAATTCGCGCGGGCACAGGCATTGCTCGGAAAGGTGAACCGTCCCCGCGCCAAAGCGCATGAATTCGCCTACACGGGCCTCATACGCTGCGGAACGTGCGGCGGAAGCATCACGGCCGAGCGCAAAACGAATCGCTACGGCTATCGATACGTCTACTACCATTGCTCCCACAAGATCGCTGGGAAGCCATGCCGGGAGAGGTGCATTGAAGAACGAAAGCTCGAAGCGCAGATCGTCGCATTCCTGCGGCGCATTCACCTGGACCAGAAGGAAGTCGACCAGGCGCTCGCGGCGGTGGAAGAAGAGCGAAAAAAGGAGCACGGACTGGACCGTGGGATCAGGGAATCTCTCGAAAAGGCAATCAATGCATCCCAGCGAAGCATGGAAACGCTCACGAAACTTCGCTATCGTGAGCTCATCACCGACGATGAATTCGTGCGGCAGCGCGCGGAACTCAATCGGGAGGAGCTGACCCTCAAAGAGCGGCTCGCGAGCCTCGGGACCGAGCAATGGATCGAACCTTCGCGGAATCTCTTTTCATTCAGTAACCGCGCCGTTTTCTGGCTCACGCACGGCACGACGATGGAAAAACGTCTGATTCTCGCAACGATTGGATCGAACCTCACGGTCACTGAGAAAAAGCTCAACATTGATGCACGCAAACCGTTCGAGATTCTCAAAGAAAAAAACGGACTTTCTACTTGGTGCACCATCGTCAATGACGTCAGAACTTTTTTCCGCGAGAACCCGGAGATTTCGATCCCGTTGTTGCCAAAACCACGCGGCCGGAGAACATCGGCGGGCGAAGCCAATCCCGCCCTCATTCGTTAGAATTCGGTGATCCCGTACTTCCGGCAGATAGGGCAGGTGTTGCAGTCGTGGCATGGAGGCGGATTCTTGAGAAGGAGGCGGAAGAGAAGGAGGGTATCTGGCATATCCTCCTGATTGGGAAGCATAACCAAATAACCCAAAAGAAAAAGATAGGCAAATCGGCCTATGGCGCCGAAACAGGAATTTAGAGATCCAACTCAGCCCCGCTTGCGAAAACGCGCGGAATCCGCGAAATTGACAAATTTTCCCAGCCGAGTAGTATTAAGAATAGGTCTTACTGAGTAAGACTCACAAAACACCATGAGAACCACTGAAACCATGACCGTATCCCTTCCTCCGGCGCTCGTACGTCAGTTCGAGGAAGTGCGCAAGTTAGAGTCCCGCACGCGCTCAGAGCTTGTCCGCGAGGCGCTCCGGGTATATTTCGAGTCCCGCTATCCCGCGATGGAGGCCATGAACGACGAGCGCCTGGCGCTCCGCAGAGGTCGTACTGCCCTTCAGAAAGGAGATGCGGTATCATTGAGGACATTCCTCCATGACCTGGAACGTCACAATCACGGGTCCCGCGCAAAAAGACTACAAAAAGCTCCCACCAAAAGAGCAGGCGCGCGTTAAGGCCGCGCTGCTTTCGATGGAATCCGATCCCTTCAAGGGCGATTTGAAGCGCCTCAAGGGAAAACCTCTGGCATGGCGTCGTCGGGTCGGCAACTACCGCATAGTCTTCGATCTCAATTTCGAGACGCGGGAAATCGTCGTTCACGGCATTCTCCGCAGAACCACGACGACGTACGAATAGGGAACCTGCGTCCGCGCCGCTTCTCGCCGAAGAAGCTGCTCCTGAGTCGCGACACATGGTTTACGACCTCTCTTTAATCAATAATCCTTTTCAGTTGTCAGGATAAGCCTAGCAGGACCGCGGGAAAGAAAAGATAGGCAGATCGTCGCCCGAAGCGGATTCCCCCGAATCGCTACGTGGGCGCTAGATACAGCTACACCGCAAGCGTCCCCAGATAATTCCCATCGCCCGAAACACCGTCCTCCCAATCCAAGAAATCCACGACATAATCGGGATCGGACACGAAAACGTGCACTTTGCCCTTTTCGCATTCGAATACGATGTCGCCAGCGGAATTCTGCGTGATCGTGTTGTATCCGCAGTAATAATTGAGGTAATCCGAAGGCGCCTCTCCGATCACGATTATTTTCGGGTCCATTTTTTGCAAGATGGCCTCAGGAACCTTGCCGCTGTCTCGCCCGTGGTGAGGGGCAAACAGAATATCGACGCTCGGCCAGGCAACAGATTCCTCGATCTCCTCCATGAAATCGGTCTCCATGTCACCCATCCAAAGGACTGTCGCCCCACCGTTAAGGCTGTACTTGACAATGGCAGATATATTGTTGGGGCATTTGCCTTCTGCTGCGTCGTTCAGCGCTTGCTGGTATGACTTGTGGGATGTTTTCGGCCACAGAATGTTTATGCCGGCACAGCCCCTCTCGTCCGACGACTCATTCATCCATTTCCGGGAGCATCCGCGCTCAATATGGAATGCTTTGGTGTCCGAGTCGCGCAGGGTGCAGTAGTGCTTGAAATCGTCCGTCTTGTCTTCCTTTGTTGCCGCGTTCTTCACGCAGTAGAAGTTAACGATGCGAATTTCGCGGTCGAGGTATTTCAGGCCTTGGATGTGATCCTCGTCCGGGTGGGTCGAAATGAATCGCGTAATGCCTTTGCCGGATTTCTTGCGCTTGATCTCCCTCACAATAGCTCCCCGGTTGTCGTCTGACAGGGAGCAATCGAAGATCGTGAAGTTGTCTGAGTCATGGTCGATGTAGAACATGTCGCCATTTCCCACCGAAAATGACTTGATCGTGCTCATAGCTATCCTTTGTTAGCCTCAATCCTTTTGGTCACGTAGGCGGTTTGTTTTCGGTAAGAAAGCAGAAACATGATCACGAGTAACACGGCGGCAATGTACGGATTCCACGGCGCGAGGCCAGGGATACGGTATTGGACTGACTGGTACCCGAGCAGGAGAAGGAGCAACACGAACAGCGAACAGAGCGTGCGATACATATTGTTCACTTCCGACAGTATCTCGATCTTGTCGTCCTTCTTCGAGGCGGACACGAAATCCCCATACGGGGCGAACCGCACGAAGCCGGTCTTCTTGAGGATCGGCTCGATAACGAGCGAGCCGAATCTGCTCACCACGAGGCCCAGGAAGTAGTAGACGAAGACGCCAAGGACAATATCGCTCTGGATGAAGGAATAGATCGTGAGCTTGCTCGCGAACACCGCGAACAGAATGCCTGGCAGCAGGTAGTTGAAGATGTTGTATGACGAAAGTTTGTCGAGGAGGTCTTTCATCGCCTAATATCCTTGGTTTGTGTACACGGTGTAATGGCCGGTGGCTGCGACATCGATGGTGATCTTGCCGTCGTTTCGGGTCGTCAACACTTTTCTCCGGCTATCACCGGACATCAGCCCTGTGGCGTGATTTTGATAGCAGTTGTGGTCTTGGGTGTCATGCACGATCTGCTTGTCGGAGATAATGACGAGCGCAGGAGTGCAATGGCCGAACACGCTCTGGCAATAGCCGTTGATTCGCCCGTGGTGCGATGCGACGAAAATCGTCGTCCGGGTGAGACAATCCCGGAACGCAGGATCCTTGAGGAATTCTTCCCAGCCGGCCTTTTCCAGGTCGCCGGGGAATACGATCCCGACCCCCGCGTAGAAAACGAAGGTCACGACACTCAGGTTGTTCGTGTCTTGGAATTTGGTGGGTGGGTGGTAGAAATGCCGCACGTCGAGACCGTAGTCGACAGTGGCAGCAGGTCCGCCGGTGAAGACGTTCTTCATCCAGTGCAGTGCCATGCGCACGCCAGGGTCCACCCTGCCGCTTTCCTCCAGCTTCAGCGCAGTCATCCAATCGGGATTGATATTGAAATTCCAAAAGAGCGCGTTTGGCCGCGCAGTGGGCTCGAAGCTCGGCAGGTCGGAGGCGTGATCCCGGTCAAGGTTGGTAAGGACCATCTTGGTAAGAGGCAGGCGCCTATTTGCGAGCCAGGCCGAAGGCCTCCAGCCGGTAGTGCCGTTGTGACCCGCGCCAATCATGATCGTCCGGCCCGTCGGGGTCTCAATGATGTTACACTCGCCGTGCTCCACATCAAAGACGTGTACGCGGGTGAGATTGGGTGGCATGCTGAAATTATTGAGCAAATCGTTTGATTTATCAATGTGGTATTGCCGTCAATGTGTTCGTCGATAGAAAGCCGCACGAATCTCGGGATGATGTACGATTCTGCGTAACCTCAGGAGGGGAAAATGCGAACGATTCGAGTAATTGTGGGTATTGCTGCAATGTTCATGGTCGGCACACTCACGAGCTTTGCGGCAACGCTTTCCGCCGCAGACGCCAAAAACCACATCGGCGAACAGGCCACCGTCTGCGGGCAGGTCGCGGGCGAGCGGACGGCGACGGGGAGCCGCGGCGAACCCACCTTCATCAACCTCGACGCGGCGTACCCCGACCAGATTTTCACGATTCTCGTGTGGGGCGACGACCGTCCGAATGTCGGACCGCTTCCATCTGAGGGAGCCCGCGTCTGTGCGTCGGGGAGAATCCAGGAGTACCGGGGCGTGACGGAAATCGTGGTGAGAAGCAAGGCGCAACTCAGCAAATAACACACAACCGGCTCCGCGTACGGAATCGCGTATCTTTTCTCTGCGGAAAATCTCCGTACGCTGATATGGGGCCGCTCAACGGGCAATCGCCAATCGAAGAGCGAAGGTGGCGATACCGCAGGTTCCATACTCCTTCCCTGCGGCTGCATACCCCGTGCTCAATAATGACGAGCGGCCCCATCTTCCTGCATAGGCGAATCGGCATTCCCCGCCGATTCGCCTATCTTTTATATTTCCCCCTCCGGCGTAAGGTGGAGGGACGCTTCGATCCGTAAAGGTCGAGATCGAAGCGCCTCCATCCCTCTTCATCCCCATCCATCCCTCAATGCTCGGTCCCCTCAGTTACATCGGCGGCAAGCGCGCGCTCGCCAAGACGATCATCGCGCTCTTTCCGGAGCACACGACGTACGTCGAAGCGTTCTGCGGCGGCGGGCAGGTGTTCTTCCGCAAGGAACCCTCGAAAGTCGAGATCCTGAACGACCTTGACCGCGACGTGGTGAATTTCTTTCGTGTATGCCAATCGCACGCGGAGGAACTGATCCGCACGATGCACTTCACCATTGCGAGCCGGACCTGGTTCGACCTCATGATGAAAACCGATCCCGAAACGCTCACGGACGTGCAGCGCGCGGCGCGGTATCTGTATCTCACAAAGAACAGATACGCGAGCCTCGTCCGCCACCGCAATTACGGCATGAACATCACGCAGCCCCCGCCCTTCAATCCCGAGCGCCTGCCCGAGGTGCTCGAAGAGACGCGGAAGCGGCTTGCGCGCGTCCAGATCGAAAACCTCCCGTATGATGCAGTGCTCCGGCGGTATGACCGCCCGACGACCCTCTTTTACCTCGACCCTCCGTACTACGCCCGCAAGCTGTACCGCTACAACCTCGACCACGACGATTTCGTGAAGATGGCCGCATTGCTGCAAGGCCTCAAGCGCACGTTCATGCTGTCCCTCAACGACGTGCCCCAGGTCCGCGAGATCTTCAAAGCCTTCAGGATTCGCGGCGTGGAACTCCATTACACCGCGCAGAAGGTCGCCGGGAAGCGGTATCGGGAACTCCTCATCACGAATTTCTGAGATCGCCACGTCCATCATGCCCAACGCCTTCGACCATTTCTTCGCATCCGTCTGGAACAGGCTCCGCGACCGGCGCGATGCTCAAAAGCAATCGTCGGGGCTTTCCCTCGGGTTCGAGGTGGTGGACGAAATAGTCTCCCGCAAACGCCATACCGTGAGTTCTCTCCGGCGCACGACGCACCTCGCGGTCCTCGGCAAAACCGGGAGCGGCAAAAGCTCGCTCCTCCGGCATATGGGCCGCGAGGACATCCGGGCGGGGCGCGGGTTCGTGTGGTTCGATCTCCACGGCGACGCGACCCCGTTCCTCCTCCGCGCCATCGCCGAGAAGGAGCGCGCTCACGAGCGGCACTTGAGCGACCGCGTGATCGTGATCGCGCCGGGCGACCCTGAGGTCTCGGTCGGGTTCAATCCGCTGGATGCCGAGCGTCCGGATTTCGTGCGCATTGCGGAGTTCGCGGCCATCCTCCGCGCCCGCTGGGGGCTCGACCACTTCGGCGCACGCACGGACGAACTTTTGCGCAACGCTCTCTACGTGCTCTCCGCGAACGGCATGACGCTTCTCGAACTCGCGCCGCTCCTCACCCATAACGGGTTCCGTGCGGCGTCGCTCAAGAACCTCACGAACCCCGAGATCCGCCAGTATTTCGAGTCCCGGTATGACCGGGCGAGCGACGGCATGAAAACCGCGATGCGCGAGCCGATCCTCAACAAGACCTCGGCCTTCACCGCCGATCCGCACTTCCGTCACATGGTGGGCCAAAGGCGCTCGACCTTCTCCATGCGGGACGCGATGGACCGGGGCTACTGGGTGATCGCCGACCTCAACAAGGGCCGGCTCGGGGAACACGCGCTCACGCTCGCGAGCCTGCTCTTCGCGGTCGTGAAAAGCGCGCTCTTCACGCGCGAACGCCGGTCGCTCTTCACGATCTATGCGGACGAGATGCAGAACTTTGTCGTGCGCGAGAGCGGCGTCGAGTCCGTGCTCTCGGAGGCCCGGAAGTTCGGGGTGTCCGTCGTTTCCGCCAACCAGTTCCTCGACCAGTATCCCGCGTCGATGCGGGCGGCGATCCTTTCCGTGGGCACCCACGCGTTTTTCCAGCTTTCGCCCCAGGACGCCGTGGCGGTTGCCGCCGCCCTCGACGGCGGGAAATCACTCGCCGAACGCCTGAAGAACCTGCCGCAGCGTCACTTCATCGTGAAGTCCGGCGCGGATCGCTGGAAAGAAATTGTCGCGCACAAGGTGGAGGACGCGGGCACAGGATACGGCGATCTCCTCACACGGGTGCGCCGAGAGTCCGCCCGCCCGCGCGCCGAGGTCGAGCGGGAAATCGAGGAGCGGCACCAGGCGCTCCGGCGCTCCGCCGATGACGTGCTCCATGCCTGGGACTGAGCGCATCGTCCTTCAGCCGAGGGACCGGGAGTTCCTCAAGGAGCTCTCGGGCATGCGCGTGGTCGATCATGCGCAGGCGAAGGTCGTCGCCGGATTCGGATCGACAGACCGGGCGAACAAGCGACTCCTCAAGCTCACGCGCGCGGGCCTTCTCCGCCGCTTCTTCCTCGGTTCCGGCGGTGGCCACAAGGCGCTCTATGCGCTCTCTGAAAAGGGAGCACGGTGCGTCAGTGTTCCCCTGCGGGGGCCGCGCCGACCCCACGGCGCGGTGCTCGTCGCCGACTCCTTCGTAGACCACCAGCTTGCGGTGAACGCCCTTTATTGCGCCCTGAAGTTCGGGGCGCTCCCGGAGGGCATCGCGTTCCGCCGCTGGATCGCGTTTTCGCAGCCGATCACCCCGGACCTTCCGCTTATCCCCGACGGGTACGTCGAGCTTGTCTCCCCTCTGGGCGTCATGGCGGCATTCGTCGAAGTGGACCTCGGGAATGAATCGCTCCGCGTGTGGCGCGAAAAGACGAGGAAGTATCTCCAACTTGCGATTTCGGGCACGTACCGGCGGCTGTTTGGTGGTGAGCGTTTTCGCGTGCTTGTCGTCGCGAACTCCGCCCGCCGGATGGAATCGCTCCGCAAGGCCGTATCCGAAGAGACCCAAAAGATTTTCCGTTTCACGACGCTCGACGCGGCGCACTCCGATTTCTTCGGCCCTGTCTGGAAGCGGCCCGCAGGCGACGGTTCCGAGCCCCTTATCCCCCCATCCCCATGAGTGCATACTGCTACTTCTGCGGGCATGTCACGCCCGGCGAACCCGCTTTCTGCAACTACTGCGGCCGCAGCTACGACGTGAAGCGCTGCCCTCGCCTCCATGCGAATCCGCGCGGGGCCGACGTGTGCTCCAAGTGCGGCAGCCGTGAGCTTTCCACCCCGCAACCCAAGGTGCCCGCCTCGTGGAAGCTCCTCACGATCCTCGTGAGGTTGGGCATGGGGCTCCTGCTCTTCGCCGCTACGCTCACGTTCCTTGTGATCGTCGCCCGGTCAGAGAAATTGGAGCAGGCCTTTCTGGGGGTCGGCTTCGTCCTTCTGAGCCTCTGGCTCGCGTGGACCAAGCTCCCCGACTGGCTCCAGGAGGCCCTGCGCCGTGCCGTATTGCGCCGCAGGGAAGACGATGACGACTGATCCGAGAGAGACGTATGTCGGATTCATCCGACGCGCCAAACGCCTCGCCATTCCTTGCGATTTTCGCTTCCCGCCTCGCCGAGTGCAGGGCGAAGCATTCGGCGAGGCGGGAATGCGCCCGCCCGCGGCATGGAGCGGACCCGAGGTTTCCCCAACCGCGCCAGAAAGGAGGTGATACACGCATGTCGAAACCAACCACGCAACCCCATCAGCCCGATCCCGACGAGGCGATCCGCAACCGGATTCTCGCACGGGCGAAGGCGATCAACGCACAAATCCTCGCGCGGCTCGAAACCGCTGCCGGCGATCTCGCCAAAGGCGAACACCGCGCCGCGCTCGGCGCGCTCGACGGCATCGAACGCGAGCCGACCACCATCCGCAGCATCCTGCTCCTGCTTCCGTAGCAGGCGCCCCGTTCCTTCACAATCCAACCCCATACGCACAAGGAGGCGCTATGGCTACCCAGAAAGCACCGCAGGCGGGAGGGCAGAAGCCGGAATCGTCCGGCACGACGCATCCCGCGCCATCCTCAACCCGCAAACCCTGGGTCAAGAAAACCCCCGTTGAGGTGGTCCTCGAACAGATCGGCAAGCAAGAGGAAAAGGTCACCGATCTGCGCAAGGAATTGGCCCGTGAGGAGCGCGAGCTTGCCAAACTGCAGCAGGCCCGCAAAGTGCTCGAAGCGCAGTAGTCCGAGGGGGGATGCCGGAATATGGCAGACCCCCCTCTTTTTTCTTGGGAATTGTGCCTTTCCGACTTTACTAGAAGAAAACTCAATACCGCGTCACCTATTGCTCACAGCAAATTTCCAACATCAAGGATTGAGCCGCGCACAACCGCACAACGGTTGCGGGCTTGATGCCGCTGGTGCATCATGGATGCGATGCAGGAAGTGCTCTCGACGACCGTCGATCCAAAAGCTCCGCTCGAAGGGCAGGAGTTCTACGAGCTGCGGATCGACGATTCGGGCGACGTGTGGCGTCCTGGCTTCGTAGTATCCGAAGCCCATGCCCGATGGAGCGAGATCGACCGGCGGATCGTATGGGACGAAACTGAATACGAGCAGTGCCCCACGTACGAAAGCGCGCAGAAGCGTTACGAGGCGCGACGGCGTGTGCTCGACAAGATGGGATTCATCTATTCGGAAATGGACCTGATGGCGTAAGCGCGGACTTACGGCCGTCAGGACTTCCTCGACATTCCATACTTACGCGTGTCTATTGCAACTTGGACCATCCCGCGATATTCTCCCGATCTTCCTCGAATCGCAATGAGCTCCTCGGCTATTACAGTGTCATTGTGATCGAAAGTTTTCCTTATTACCTTGCCCGCTCGAATACTTCTAATGGATGCCTCAACAGCGGGCCTTGTGCTCTCCTTATGGAAATTATGCACGTGTTGGTCGAGAACGTCGCGCGCATTGTCTCGAAAAATCCGCTCCGCCTCGCGATTGTAGATAACCACCCTATCATTCGCATCAAGTACTGTTATCGCTACACCAATGGTGTCCACCATCTCACCGACGAACTCCAGCGTCACTTCGCTCGAAAACACTGTCAGTATCTCCCCTCACGTTGGTATTTCATCCAGTTCCGTTAGTACCCTTCCCCAGTTCACTCGAGGATCGTCCCCGTGGATCAAACGAATCGATTCCACTAAATCCCTGCAGTTGGTCCTCCACCATTCATCTATCTTGTCGATTAGGATAACCCGCGAGATTTCGTAGATAGATAAACTGGAGAGCTGATCAATTATGCGCCTCAGGGCTTTGAACACTTCGTCCCGGCGTTCCTCCGATCTGACTGCAATCTCGACTAAGGACCGGACCGCTCCATATTGTACCCACCGGTGTTCGTCGGTTGTAAGGAGATCAAGCAACATCTTTATGCTCCTCCGTGTAGTCACCACGCCCAAAACGTGCGCGACACGCCACCGAGTACTTCTGTCCTCGGGTCGGTGGCAGGC
>Ga0187812_1000795_pt1 | contig 10921 bp, 9 predicted proteins | sample NC_S_2_FD_130582 | JGI IMG/M metagenome (GOLD analysis project Ga0187812, IMG submission 130582) | Wetland sediment microbial communities from Neuse River Estuary, North Carolina, USA - ASW-S_2 | ecosystem: Environmental > Aquatic > Freshwater > Wetlands > Sediment | place: USA: North Carolina... | reverse complement strand
AGCCGAGGCCACCGAGCGGATCGGGGAGTTCCTGCGCGCCCGCGTCCCCTGACCGGCCAGCGACGATTAACCGGCGACGATCACCCGGCGACGATTACGCCGTCGTGGCCACCATGTCCGCGTCGCGGTTGACCAGCGCGGCGTACTGCCCGCCGAGGGCGAGCAGTTCCGCGTGCGTCCCGCGCTCGGCGACGACGCCGTGGTCGAGCACGAGGATCTCGTCGGCGTCCCGGATCGTCGAAAGCCGGTGCGCGATCGTGATCGTGGTCCGCCCTTCGCTGGCGGCGTCGATGGCCTCCTGCACGGCCTGCTCGGTCTGCGTGTCGAGCGCGCTCGTGGCCTCGTCGAGAACGAGGACCGGCGGGTCGCGCAGCACCGCGCGGGCGATCGCCAGGCGCTGCTTCTCGCCGCCGGAGAACCGGTAGCCGCGCTCGCCCACCACGGTGTCGTAGCCGTCGGGCAGGGACATCAGGTGGTCGTGGATCTGCGCGACCTTCGCCGCCGCCACCAGCTCGGCGTCGGTGGCGCCGGGCTTGGCGAACCGCAGGTTGTCGGCGACGGAGGCGTGCAAGAGGTAGGTCTCCTGGGAGACGACCCCGACCGCCGCGGCGAGCGCGTCGAAGGACATGTCGCGCACGTCGGTGCCGTCGATCGTCACGGTGCCCGACGTCACGTCGTACAGCCGCGGGATCAGGTAGCTGAGCGTGGTCTTGCCCGAGCCGGTCTCGCCGACGACCGCGAGGCTGTGCCCGGCCGGGACGGTCACGTCGATGCCGCGCAAGGTCGGCCCGTCAGCGCCGGCGTAGCGGAAGGCCACGTCCGTCAGGCGGACCTCGCCGCGCACCGCGGTCATCTTGGCCGGGCGGGCCGGCTCGGCGATGTCGACGGGCAGGTCCAGGTACTCGAAGATGCGCCCGAATAGCTCCAGCGAGCTCTGCATGTCAACGCCCGTGCCGAGGAGCTGCACGGTCGGGCGGAAGAGGTTCTGCTGCAAGGTGGTGAACGCGACCAGCGTTCCGATGGAGATGGCCATGTGGCCACCGGGGCCGGTCAGCCCGGCCACCCAGTAGATGACCGCGGGCATGGAGGACATGACGATCTGGATCGTCGACTGCCGCCAGCGGCCGGCCATGTTCGAGCTGACCTCGAGGTCGGAGAGCTTGTCCGACTCGGTGGCGAAGGAATCGGCGAGCGAGCGGGAGCGGCCCATCGTGTGGCCGAGCAGGATGCCGCTCACCGACAGCGATTCCTGCACGATCGAGGAGATGGCAGAGAGCTGGCGCTGCCTCATCCGGGTGATGCGGCGGCGCTCCGTGCCGACGCGGCGGCTCACCCACACGAACGCGGGCAGCATGATCAGCGAGGCGATCGTGAGCCGCCAGTCGAGCACGGCCATGGCGATGATCGTGGCGACCACCGTGGTCAGGTTGGACACCAGCGTCGTGGCGGTGGTCGTGACAGTCGCCTGCATGCCGCCGATGTCGTTGGCGATGCGGGACTGGACCTCGCCGGTGCGCGTCCTGGTGAAGAAGGCCAGCGACATGCGCTGGAGGTGCGAGTAGACGGCGGTGCGCAGGTCGTGCATGACCCGCTGCCCCACCTTCGTCGACACGTAGGTCTGCCAGACGTTGAAGGAACTGTTGGCGACCGACACGACGATCATGCCGAGCGCGAGCAGTGCCAGCAGGCCGGTCCGGCCCGTGGGCAGGGCCACGTCGATGATTTCCCTGATCAGGAACGGGTTGACGAGCGAGACGAGCGATGAGGCGCCGACGAGGACGGCGACGAACAGCAGGCTCCACCGGTACGGGCGGAACAGCCGCACGACGCGGCGCAGCGGCACCCGGGGATTAGCGGTACCCAATAAGGCCTCCTGGAGGTTGAACTTAGCCTTAGTCTTTCTGACTCAAACAGAGTATAGCTCATATTTGTTCCCTGCTCAGTATGAGTGTGGCTCCTGGTATGCTGGTGAGCATGGAGTACGAGGACCCGGTTCTGCTCGCGGACCTGCTCCACCGGCTGACCAAGCGGCTGCGCCGGGCGCAGGCGGAGCGGCTGGCTCCGTTCGGGCTGACTCCGGCGCAGGAGCGAGCGCTGCGCATGATCACGCGCAGCGAGGAACCGCCGCGGATGGCGGAGCTCGCCGATCACCTCGGCATCGTGCCGCGCTCGGTCACCACGGTGGTCGATGCGCTCGAGAAAGCCGGCCTGGTGCGGCGGGAGACCGACCCGCACAACCGGCGGGCCATCCGCCTGTACCTGACCGACCGCGGCCTGGCCGTCCGCGACGATATGCGCGCCGCCCGCCGCCGCGCCGCGGAAGACCTGTTCGCGCCGCTGACCGCCGAGGACCGCAAGGCGCTCGGCGACCTCCTCAGCCGCCTGGACCCGGACGCTGGCTAAGGCCAGGCGCCGGTTAGCCTCAGGTAACCGGCGCGGGTACGCCTTGGCGCCCGTCCCGGGCGCGCCTTGCTGTTATCAGGCGCTTGCGGTCGCCGCGGCGCGGTCCCGCGGGCGGAAGCGGCGCGGCTGCCGCCGCTTCTTGCTGTTATCAGCCCGGTCGCCGGGCTGCGGGTACCGGCGGCGGCGGCTGGCGCCGCTTCTTGCTGTTATCAGTCGCAGGTTGGTCGTGGCGGTCTTCGAGTTCTCGCCGGGGCGGCCGGGGCCCGCCCCTCGCCGCCTCACCGGTCCCGCAAACCTCATAGCTTGCCTGTTATCCATACCTAGGACAACTTTGTATCGGTTTTGACCACATGTGAACGGTCACACGACCCCGAAAGTGGTTATTTCGGTTACAAAGTGAGACTAGGTATCGTGGTCGCCCGTTAACCCGTTAAGTGACAGGCGCCAGGTCGTCGATCCACTGCGCCACCCGGCGGCCCTCGGCCACCATCAGATCCGGGTCGCGGAGCGTGCTCGTGAGCAGCGCGGTGCCCTGGTACCTGGCGATCAGCTGGAGCGCGAGGTCGCGCGCGTCCTGGCGGCCCAGGGCGCGGAACTGCCGCTCCGTCCAGTCGAGCGGCACGCGCACCAGCTCCGCGGCCAGGCCCGGCCCCTCGGCGCGCTTGTCCAGCTCCATACAGAGCGAACCGTGAGGGCAGCCGTGCCGGGCGATCAGCTCGCCCTGCGCCGCGAGCGCGCCGAAGAGGGTCTTCAGCCGGTCGCCTGGCTCGTCGTGGGCGTCGTCGATCGCGGCGAGCGTCGAGCGCTGCCCGGCCAGGTGGGTCTCGATCACCGCCTGGAGGAGGGCGTCCTTCGTCTTGAAGTAGTAATAAACGTTGCCGAGCGGAACCCCGGCTGCCGCCGCGATGTCGGCCAGCGTCGTCTTCTCGACGCCCTGGGCGTGGATCGTCTCGCACGCGGCGGCGATCAGGCGCTCTCGCTTGCCGCTCCGCGCAGGGCGCCGCTCTCCGGTCAGCGTGGCAACTGGGTCAGTCATCGTGCTCAGCAGTCTAGACCTTCGCGGCTCAGTCGTCTAAGTTAGTTAACTGACTGATTACAAGATTACGAACCGGAGGTCCGTCAGCATGACCGCACCACCGCTCGTCACGTCGTCCTTCGGGGGGCTCCAGCCCCCCGAACCCCCCAGGTCTTTCCTCGCCACCCGACGGGGGAAGCTGGTCCTCGTCTTCCTCTGCGCGGTTGGCTTCCTCGACTTCCTCGACGCCTCGATCGTCAACGTCGCGCTGCCGTCCATCGGGCGCGACCTGCACTTCTCCGTGCAGAACCTGCAATGGGTGCTCAGCGGCTATGTCGTCACTTACGGCGGCTTCCTGATGCTCGGCGGACGGTTCGCCGACCTGCTCGGGCGGCGCCGCACGCTGGTCGCGGGCACCGTGCTCTTCGGCCTGGCGTCGCTGACCGGAGGGCTCGCGCCGAACGCCGGCACGCTGGTCGGCGCCCGTCTCGTCCAAGGCCTCGGCGCCGCCCTGATGTCACCCGCCGCGCTATCCATCCTCACCACGAGCTTCAGTTACGGCACCGACCGGGTGAAGGCCCTCGGCGCCTGGGGTGCCATGGCAGGCCTCGCCTCGGTCTTCGGGGTCTTCCTCGGCGGCGTGCTGTCCGCCGGGCCGGGCTGGCGGTGGGTACTGTTCGTGAACCTGCCCGTCATCGTGGTCGTGCTCGCCGCGACGTTCCGGCTGGTGCCGGGAGCCACCACGGGGACGTTCCGGATAACTGAATTCGACCTGGCCGGCGCGGTTCTCGGCACCGGGGGGATGCTGCTGCTGATCTTCGCGCTGGTACGCGCTCCCGACAACGGGTGGGGCGCCGGGCAAACGGTGGGCGAACTGGCGGGCGCAGCGGCGCTGCTGGCGCTGTTCGCGGTGAACGAGGCGCGCGTCGCCCGGCCGCTGGTGCCGCTGTCGATCTTCCGGGTGCGCGGGCTGGGCGCCGCCGACGTGACGCAGGTGATCGGGATCGCGGGGTTCTATTCCGCGTTCTTCTTCGTCACCCTGTACATGCAGGACGTGCTCGGTTTCTCCGCCTTCCGCTCGGGCTCGGCGTACGTGCCGGTCACGGTGATGGTCGCCGTGGCGGCCGGCGCCGGATCAGCACTGATCACGAGGATCGGGACTCGGCCGCTGATCGTGGCCGGCGCGGTGGTGGCGGCCGGCGGGGTGTTCTGGCTGTCCCTGCTCCCCGCGCACGGGCACTACTGGACCGACCTGTTCCCCGGCCTGATGATCATGGGGTTCGGGCTCGGTGCGGTGTTCGTCGGCGTGCAGACGGCGGCCAACGCGGGCGTGCCGCCTTCCCTGGCCGGGCTGGCGGGGGCGCTGATCACCGCGTCCACCCAGGTTGGAGCGGCGCTCGGGCTGGCGATCTTCTCCGCGGTTGCGACGGGGCGGACGTCGGCGCTGCTGGCCTCGGGAGCGTCGCGCTCTGTGGCGCTCACCGCGGGCTTCCACCGGGCGCTGCTGCTCGCCAGCATCTTCGTGCTGTGCGCGGCGGTGATCGCGCTCCGCGCCGCGAACACGCGCGGGGAGCCCACCGCCGAGATCACCGGCGTGGCCGTCCCCGCCGAGGCCGCCGAGGCTACCAGGGAGGGGGCCACCGGGGAGGGGGCCACCGGGGACGCGGTCAGGTCTTCGCGGACCGACCCGGCCTGACCCCGGCCTGATCCCGGCTCCGGCGGCCCTGCGGGCCGCCGGAGCATCACCCCCGACGGTCAAATCCTTCGCGGCATGGTGCGCCAGCAGCGTCGTGTGACCTGTGGTTCGCCGGGTCGCGGGCGTAGCCCACTTGGTATCAGTTTTCGTCCCCAGAAACGGGACAAAACGGACGCAGAAAGGGCCCGAAAGTGATACGAAGACGAAAAGTGATGCGAAGTCGCCGGCCAGACGTTACCGCGGTTGCCTCCGGAGCCGAGAAGGGCGGTACGGCTGGTGCACGCGGGGCAGCGTGCGCTGGAAGATGGGGCCTCCCGGGGCGAACCAGGAGGCCTTCTTCCTGACCGCGGGCGACGGGTCGGCGGCCGCGGCCGCCTCCAGCGCGATGACGGCCTCGCGGTGGGTGTGTGCCCAGGCGCCGACGAGCTCGCAGGCGTAGGTCCGCACCTGCGGGCTCGGGTCGGTCGCCAGCAGGCTGATCGCCGGGGCCAGCACCTGCGCGGCGGTCGGGCGGCACTGGCCGTCCTTGCACCTGTCGCAGGCCAGGGCGTGCAGGGCCTCGCGCCGTACCTCGGGCACCGGGTCGGCGAGCGCGCCGATGATCGCCTCGACGCTTGCGGCGTCCATCACGTGATCGAGGACCTGGCAGCACTTCATCCGCACCCTTGTGTCGGGGCTTTTCAGGCCCGCGCAGGCGGCCTGCACCGCTTCCGGTCCGAGCGCGATCAGGCGCTGCCGCGCCTCGACGGACCGGTGCGGGTCGGCGAGTGCCGCCACGAGCTGTTGCGCGCTCAGTCCGGGCGCCAGGGGAGCGATCGCCACGCCTTCAGTCTCCGCGGGATGCGCCGACGGTCAAACCGGTTTTCCGGCCGACCGCGTGAGAAGATCACGGTATGGATCTTGAACTGACTGGAAAGCGCGCGATCGTGACCGGCGGCAGCCGCGGCATCGGGCTCGCGGTGGCCCGCGCGCTGGCCGCCGAGGGCGCCGACGTGGCGCTCGTGGCCCGCGACAAGGCCGCGCTCGAGGCGGCACGGGACGCGGTCGCCGCCGAATCGGAGCGGCGGGTGATCGCGGTCAGCGCCGACACCGGCGACGACCAGTCGGTCCGGGACATGGTAGATGCCGTGGTGAAAGAGCTCGGCGGCGCCGACATCCTCGTCAACGCCGCGGCGCGGCCGAACACCGGCGCGGTGAAGGGCATCGCCGACTTCGACGTCGCGGACTTCTCCGAGCAGGTCAACGTGAAGGTACTCGGCTACTTGCGGTGCATCCGCGAGGTCGTGCCGCTCATGCGGGCGGCCGGCTGGGGCCGGATCATCAACATCAGCGGCCAGGCCGCGAGGTCCACCGGGGCGATCACGGGCTCGGTCCGCAACGTGGCCGTCGTGGCGCTGACCAAGAACCTCGCCGACGAGCTGGGCAAGGACGGCATCAACGTCAACGTGGTCCACCCAGGCGTCACCGTGACGGAACACACCCCGCAGACCCTCGCACTGCGCGCGGAGCGCGCCGGGGTGTCTGTGCCGGAAATCGAGCGCAGGCTGGGAGCCGCCGTCGGCATCGGGCGCCTCGTCACCGCCGAGGAAGTGGCAACGGTCGTCGCGTTCCTCGCCTCGCCGAAGAGCGTGGCCCTCAACGGCGACACGATCATCGCGAGCGGCGGGGCCGTCGGGTCGATCTACTACTGACCCCGTGAGCCGGGCAGCCCCGGGGTCAGGCGCGCCGGATCGATGGTCACTCGGAAGGGGCGGTCAATCGTTACCGGGGACCGTCTGACATTCCGGGGTTCCATGATCACCTCAGGTGACGGCGGCGGCGGCCGGGAAGCTGCCGACCGTGATCGGGGGGAAGACGTGGCCGGTCAACGCGTCGATCAGCGCGACCGTGCCGCCGTATGGCTCGACGACCACGGCGGTCTGCCCGGCGAGCGTGATGGCGGTCGGGTAGGAGTAGGCGCCGACGTTCAGCGGGGCGCCCGCCGTGCCGGTGCGGGTGTCAACGGGGGTGACCGTGCTGTCGATCGCGTTCACCACGTACGCGGTCGTGCCGCTGACCGCGATCGCTTCCGGTGAGTAGCCGACGCGGGTCGCCGCGCCTGTCCCCAGCCTGGTGACCTCGTCCGAGTTGCCGTCGACCACGTACACGCCGGCAGCCGTGGCGGCGACGGCGTCGGGCGCGTAGCCGGCCGGGATGGGGCGGCCCGGCCAGCCCGTCGCGGTGTTAATAGGGGTCACGGTGTCACTGCCGAAGTTCGCGACGTAGAGGGTCGTGGCGCCCGGCCCGAACGCGGCCGCGACCGGGAACGCGCCGACCCGGATCGGCTCCCCCGGGGTATTCGTGCTCGTGGCGATGGGGGTCACGGTGCCGCTCAGCCAGTTCAGCACGTATGCGGTGGTCCCGTCGGGAGCCATCTCGATCAGTCTGGGCGCATGGCCGACCTTGACCGGCGTTCCAGGGCTGCCGGTCGCGGTGCTCACCGGGGTGACGGTGCCGGAACCGGAGTTGGCGACGTACAGCGTCTTGCCGTCCGGTGTCACCGCGAGCGCCCATGGATCGGCGCCCACGTCGATCGGCTTGCCTGGCTTACCGGTGCTCGCGGCGATCGGCGTGACCGTGTTCGACAGGCTGTCGGCCACGTAGACCGTCTTGCCGTCCGGGGTGGCGGCGACCGCTCGCGGTCCCGCGCCGGCCGGGATCTGCGGGCCGGCCTTGCGGGTGGCGAGGTTCACCGGACTGACCGTGTTCGAGGCGTAGTTGGCCACCCAGGCGACGGGATCGCGAGCGCTGGCCGCCGCGGCCAGGAACGCGGCCGTGCCGGGAGGCGCCGCCGTCGCCGGCGCTTGCGGCCCCGGCGCCGGCTGGCTCGCGGAGACGGGGGCGGCAGGGGCGGAGAAACGCGTACGTTCTGAATAAAAGATGTTGTTCAACGGCTGGGCGTACCGATCGTTGGCGGTGAGAGTACCGAGCCCGAGGGCCGCCTCGATCGTGCGGAGCAGGCTGTAGTGCGTGTAGCGGGTCGCGTCCTGGTAGCCGGCCTTGACGCCGGCCGAGGCGACGACGATCGTGGGCACGCGCTGCGCTGGGTGCTGGTAGTCCTGGGCGTCCTCGTCGAACGTGATGATCGCCAGCGAGCGCTGGGTGCGCCATGCCGGGGAGTTCATGATCGCGGTCAGTTCGGTCTTGAGGAACTCGTCTCCCGCGGCGATGCCGCAGCCTTCCATGTCCGCGCAGTCGTCCGGCGCGACCCACGCGAGGTTCGGGGTCGTGGCGGGATTCGCCAGGTCTCGCTGGAGCTCCTCGAGAGGGACGACGTGGCTCGCGCAGTACCCCGGGCGGTCGCGGACGTCCTGAAAGTACAGCATCGGCTGGTCATCGTTCCAGTAGTAGCCGTGCACGGTGTCGTCGCACGGGCCGTTCGCGCTCTGGGTGTACGCCTTCCAGGATTCACCGCTGTCATCGACGAGGTCGCCGATGTTCGGCGCGTCGATGGTGTAGAGCGGGTTCTCCTCTTCGGGGTCGGTGAGCGGGACGCCGAACGCGCTGCCGCCGGCGAGCGCGAGGTAGTTGGCGTCGCTCGGGTGCTCCTCGGCGTAGAAGTTCGTCAGGGTCGCGCCTTGCCCGCGGAGGCTGTTCAGGTAGGGGGCCTGCTTGGTGTTGCCGATGACCTGGTCGTAGTCCTGGTTCTCGAAGTAGAAGAGGAACACGTGCTGGTAGCCGGGCACGTCCGCCGCCGGCGGGGTCAGCGGTGCCGGCGCGGGCGCCGGCTGGCTGACGGTCAGGCTCAGGCCGGCGGCGGCGGCGTAGTCGTAGCCGGTCTGCGGAGCGTCAGGGCCGTTCCAGTCGGTGAGCGTCGTGGCCAGCGTGAGGACGACCTCGGCAGTCGTGGCGCCAGCCGGAACCACCCCCGCGGCCGAGCGGTAGCCGAGGACCGGGCTGGCCTGCCTGCCAACCGGGCCGATGGCGCGCGCGGCGACTTGCTTGCCGTTGGCGGCGAGGAAGCGCACGGTGAGTTCGGCGTCGTCGGTCTTCGTGCCGCCAAGCCAGGCGCCGAGATCGTAGCGGGCGCCCGCCAGGCCCGCGGGGCCGAGCGACACGTTCTGCACGAGCGTCGCGGTACCGCCGGCCCCGCCGGCGAAAAGGTTGCCGCGGCCGGCCGGCCATGCTCCCGCGCTCTTCGGGAAGCCCGCGGTGCCGTAGCGGACGACGGTGGGCAAGCCCTGCAGAACCTGCCAGCCGGGAATGGTGACCGCGTCCCAGCCTTGCGCCGAGGTGGCGCCCGCGGTGGGTTGCGGGTTGAGGAGCAGGTTGGTTCCCGGCGGAGCCGCCGGGCCGACGGGGCCGACGGGGCCGACGGTCGGCGCGGACGCCGGCTGTGCGAGAGCGGGCGTCCCCGCAAGCAGCAGCGCGAGCAGCAGCAGCGCGAGCGTTCCACCGAGTCCCGCGCCACGGCGCGAACAACCAGGGGTGCGAGAAGCCATGGAAACCCCGCCCGTCGGTGCTGACCGGATGGATATCCGGATATTCAGCCAGCACCGTAGACGGGCGCGCGGTGCGCCTCCACCGCCGAAGCCGGAACTCTCGCCGGACAAACGGTGAACAGGCCCGGCCGCGGTCAGTTGACGAGCGGGCGGATCTGTCCGGCGACGAAGCGGATGTAGGCGACCGGGTCGAGGCCGCGATCGTGGCCGGCGCGGGTGGGGTGGAGGACGACCGTGCCGGCGCCGGCGCTGGCCCAGGAGCGCACCGCTTCGGCGGTGGCGGCCGTATCGCCGGGATCGGCAGGCGGGTAGACGACCACGGAATGAGGGTCCGCGCGCCCGGCGGCGGCGCGCCCCGCGTCGATCGCCTCCCGGGCGGCCGCGAACTGCTCTCGCGTCGTGCCGGAATCCAGTTCCTCCCACAGCCACAACTCATCCAGGCCCGTGTCGTCCGCCGCCTGAGCGACCTCCCGCAGCCGTTCCGGCGGAACCTGCGGAATGCATACCGCGCCGAGAGTCGTCATGCGCCCCAAGGCTACGGGATGAACCGGCCCGCCCTTTCGGCGCCAGCGCTCGCGGCCGTAGCGTGGCGCCGTGACCGACTCTTTCTCTGGCGAGTTCACCGGCGGGCTCTGGGCCAGCATTAGCGACATCTACGGCGCTATCCTGGCGCACCCGTTTATCACCGGGCTCACGGACGGCACACTGCCCGCGGACTCGTTCGCGTTCTTCGTCGTGCAGGACGGCCTTTATCTCAAGCAGTACGCCGCCGCGCTCGCCGCGGTCGCGAGCCGCGCGCCGAATCCAGGCGCGACGCGCATGTTCGCGCGGCACGCCGCGGACGCGGTCGCGGTCGAGCGGGAACTGCACGCCACGCTGCTGCCGGAACTCGGCATCTCCGCGGCGGACGCGGCCGCCGCGGAACCGGCCCCGGCGAACCTCGCCTATACGAGCTATCTGCTCGCCACCATTCGCGGCGGCAGCTACGCCGAGGGGATCGGCGCGGTATTGCCGTGTTACTGGATTTACTGGGAAGTCGGTAAGGAACTGCTTCGGCGGGGTTCTCCCGACCGCAGGTACCAGCGGTGGATCAGCACCTACGGCGGCGAGGAGTTCGGCGCGGTCGTGCGGGACGTGATCGCCGAAGCGGAGGCGACGGGGACATCCCTTTCCGCGGCTGAGCGCACCATGGTGCGCCGCCACTTCCGGACGACGAGTCGCTACGAGTGGATGTTCTGGGACATGGGCTATCGCCGGGAATCCTGGCCAGTCTGACTTTTCCGGTAACAACTGCCGCCATCCAGCCGTTGTCATCGTTAGAGCGTT
>Ga0187812_1000793_pt1 | contig 10949 bp, 1 predicted proteins | sample NC_S_2_FD_130582 | JGI IMG/M metagenome (GOLD analysis project Ga0187812, IMG submission 130582) | Wetland sediment microbial communities from Neuse River Estuary, North Carolina, USA - ASW-S_2 | ecosystem: Environmental > Aquatic > Freshwater > Wetlands > Sediment | place: USA: North Carolina... | reverse complement strand
GTGGCACCCGTCACGGCGCTCCAGCTCAGCATGACCTCGCCGTCACCCGCCGTCGCGGTCACGTTCATGGGGGCGGCGGGCGCGGCCACGGGGGCCACCGGCGCGACCTCGTTCGAGGCAGGCCCCACCCCGATCATGTTCACGGCCTTCACCGTGAAGTAGTAGGTCATGCCGTCGGTGAGACCCGTGATGGTCGCCGAGGTGGACGTGGTCGTCGTCGCAGGCGTCGAGCCGTAGGAACCGCTGGTCGTGCCTGCAAAGACGTCGTAGGAGGCGGCCGTCGGTGCCGGATTCCAACTGAGCGTCACCTGGCCGTCACCGGGCGTGGCGGCGAGGGTCGTCGCAGGTGGCGGCGACGTCGGAGGCGGACCCAGGGTGACCCCGACCACGGTGTACGCACCGACGTTCGGCACAAGGGCCGTGATGCTGTCGCTCCCGACGCTGACGGGGCTGACGCCCGCGTCGGTCCAGATGGCCGGCGTCTGGGACGTGTCCAGCCACACCAGCTTGGGAACCTGCCCTGCAAGAAGACCGTAGTAGGCCAGGGTCACCTCGAGATCCGGGTTGGTGGTGGTGTTGGTGCTCGGGTAGAGTGTGGCCGCGACGCCCGAGGCGTTGACCTGGATGATCGGGCTGATCACTTCTGCGTCACCGAGGACGAATGGGCTGACCGAGGAGACCTCGACGTCCGGTGCCTGCGCCATGAGGGTGTTCGTCTCCGATTGCGGCACGGCGGAGGCCGTGATGAGCGACGCCAGCGGCGGCCCGAGGTTGTAGGGCGTGGTGATGTCGAGCACCCAGGGGGAGCCCGCCCCCAGGGTTGCCGTGACCTCCGCGTTGGAAGGGGCGGACACGGGGATGGGCAGGCCGGGACCGGTCGCGGACGGCGTCAGTGCAAGCCTTCCCGACCCCACCGAGGGGTTGACGAAGGTCACGTCGGTGCTTCCCGTGACGGTGCCGTAGGACGTGGTGGCGCTCGCCGTGATGGTGACGGTGCCGGGCGTTGTGGCCTCCACGTAGGTGGCGGCCTGCCCGCTCGCATCGGTCCAGAGGGAGGCCGCCGAAAGCGTGGCGGCGCCTTGCACGGAAAACGCTACGCTCTGGGCCGCCTCGGGGGCGCCCGCGGGGTCCAGGAGCGCGGCGGTGAGCTGCGTCGCCTGACCGACGGGCACAGTGGTCTGCGTGGAGCCGACGACGATGGCCTGGCCGCTCGAGCCCGCGTAGCCGTAGAGGTCCTCGGGTCCGGTGGGCGTGGTGCCGAGCGGCGTCGTCACGGTCACGTCCACGAGGCCGGTGCCGGCGGGAGACGTGGCGGTGATCTGGGAGTCGCTCACGACGGTGAACGACGTGGCGGCGGCCGATCCGAAGTGGACCGCCGTCGCGCCCGTGAAACCGCCGCCGGTGACGGTGACGAGGGATCCGCCCGCGGCAGCCCCTCCACCGGGGCTCACGCCGGTCACCGCCGGTTCGGGTTGGATGGCGTAGGCGCCGCTGCCCGCGCACACGGTGGGCGAGTTCAGGTTGACGTCAGAGATGCTCGCGTCCATCACCGCCACCTGGCCGGTAGCGAGCTGCGAGCCCGCCTGGATGTCGAGCGTCGCCAGCACCGCCGTGCCCGAGACTCCGCTCGCCGAGGCGCCCGAGATGATGACGCCACCGGACGAGACGCCCGCGGCGAAGTCGGTGAAGTCCGGACCGCCCTGTGCACCTGTGACCTCGAAGTCGGAGCCGAACTGGTCGATGTCCACCTGGAACGCGGCGATGCCCGGCCCCAGGGTGCTCGCCGTCACCGCCATGGTCGTGGCGTGGCCCGGCACCGTGACGACGGGACTGAGGGAGATCTGCACGTCGCAACTCTGGGCTCTGGCCACTCCGCCGAAGGGTGCCAGCATGGACGCGGAGGTGATGAGCCCAAAGCTGCCCACGAAGAGGAGCCCGACGATGCCCACCGAGGCGAGGACACTGCGCGACGCTTCTCGCATCATGGCCGTCACTCCCCCGGGGGCCCGTACGGAGCGTGACTGCCGGCCAGCTGCAGGATCTGATCGGGGCTGACGTAGACGGCGAGCATCGCATTGTTGGCATCCAGCATGCTGTACCCCAGTCGCAGCAGGTTGACGTACGCAACCGCCATGCTCTCGCCCCAGAAGGCGAGCATCGCGGCCACGCGGTCCGCGCCGTAGCCGGCGTCCGCCATCGCCTGGGCTGCGTCGAGCTCGCTGCTGCCGGGGAGCGCGTCGAGACTGGTGCCCACATCCTGGTCGTAGAAGGCGTAGTTGGAGTCCAGGTAGGCAAGGGCGATGTCCGTCGGCGATCCGCTGTACGGCGCCGCGCTCAGGAGCGGCGTGATCTGCGCCGGGGTGAAGCCCGCCGACCCCAGGGCCTCGGCGATGCCCACATCGTAGACGGTCGGCGTGCCGGCCATGTAGACTCCCGGATCCAAGGGCAGCTGGAAGGGGGGCGACGCGAGCGCGGTGGCGATCTGCGCCAGGGTGAAACCGCCCCCGGCCATGCTGGCCGCGACCTGATCCGCTGCGTTCGCGCTGGCGCCGGGGTAGGCCGCCGCCGCGTCCGTCGGCGTGAACGTCGACGTGCCGCTGGCGCAGGCGCCCAGGCCAGCCGTGCCGCCCGTGCAGGTCACAACCTCGTAGAGGATGTGCTCGAAGGCATCGAAGTAGTTGCTCGCGCTGGAGGGCGTGGAGGCCATGGCCGCCGTACCGACGTCGCCCAGCGAGTAGCCGCCGGCCCACATCAGCGCCACCTGTTGGGGTCCGCTGTAGCCGTAGCTCGTCAGCAGCAGGGCGGCCGCGCCCTCCGTGAAGCTGGCCGCTCCGAGGCTGTGGAGCTTGGCCGCCAGTGCCGCCGGGTCGTCGATCGCGCCGTCCGGTCCGAAGGCCTGCGCCAAGGCGTTCTGTACGGAATAGACGTCGATGCCCCCCGCGAGCATGTCCGACGCCAGAGTGGTCGGATCCGTCAGCCCAAGCGCTCCGGCGATGTCGGCGGCCTGGTAGGTCCCGTAGGCCCCGCCGTTCCACAGCGCCGCCACCTGCTGGGTGGGATCTGTGGTACTGAAGACCGAACTGAGGATCGACACTGCTTGCGCCGTCGACAGGCCGAGGGCCGTCTTGAGGCCGGTCACCGTCTCGGCCCCAGTGAAGCCCGCCTGTTTCAGGGTCCCGGCAATCCCCACCGCAGTCTCCCCGAAGGCGGTGGAGAGCGTCTGGGCGATCGCTCCGGCGTCGTAGCCGTAGGACTGCATGCCCTCGGCCACCGAGAGCGCTGCGCTCACGCCGCTCGCGCTCGCGAGGGCGGCGGATGCAGCGCTGGCCGTGGCGATGGAGTACTCGACCAGAGTCACGAACAAGGTGGCGCTGTCACTGTAGGCGGACTCGAGTCCGACGACGATGTCGTCGAGGGAGTAGCCGGCCGCCTGCAGGGCGGAGGCGGCGCCGCCGTCCGCGTCGCCGTAGGCCGTCTTGAGGTACGAGGCGGCCGCGGCGGCGCTGTAGCCTCCTTGCCGCAAGGCTGTCAGCACGCTGCCGACGCTGAGCTGGTCGACTTGGCTCAGGTAGGACGCGATCTCCACGAGCGAATAGCCCGCCTGCGCGAGGTCCGTCTCCTGGGCCGAGGCGGCCGCCACCCCGTAGGTGGTGAAGACAGCGCTGATCACGCTGTAGAGGGTGCCGTCCGAGAGATTGCCCGCACCGTGCAGCGCCCCGAGCGCCTGCTCGGCGTCGAGACCGAACGTGGTCTGTACGGTGCAGGCGAGACTCAGCCTGCATTGGCTGTTCGTGAGGACGGTGTAGGGTGCGATGCCGTCGGCGGCGAGGGCTGCGATCAGCGTCTGGGGCGAGGCGCCGTACACCGTATGCAGCGCCGCCCCCACGTCCCCGACGCCATAGGGAAGATTCGGCCCGAGCAGGTCCTGCGCCACCGTGGCGGCATTGGCGCCGTAGACGCTCTCCAGCGCCGCGGCGATCTGGGTCGCCGTGTAGGCACCGCCGGAGCCCGGGAATGAACTCGACAGCATCGTGATGGCATGGGAGATGTCCATCGCGTCGCCGGCGCCCTCGATCGCCACCAGCGTCTGCGTGGCCGAGTAGCCCGCGAGGTTCATCATCGGCGATGCCAGCTGGGCTTCGTCGTTCGCCAGGCTGAGTGCGGATGCGGTGACGTCCGCGAGACTGAAGCCTCCTGCTTCAAGATCCGCGACGATGACCGGGGAGGAGAGAACGCCCATCCCTTCGAGCGCTGTCACGACGTAGCCGGCGGGATCCCCGAAGACATCGCGCGTCGTTTCGGCCACGGCGAGGGCGGTCGCCCCGCCTGAGCCCAACGCCTCGCCGGCCAGGAGGTCCGCCTCGCCGCCCGCGCCGGCATCGAGGTACCAGCCCTTCAGGACAGGCGCGACGTCGGGGGCGGCGTAGCCGCCGCCAAGGAGCGCCTGCGCGAGCTTCGCCGCGCCCGTGCCGAGCGTCGGGTAGACGGACTCGAGCAGCGCTGCCGCCTGCTGCGCGGAGTAACCGGCCGAGAGCAGGTTGGCTGCGGCGGCCGACGACGTGGCGAGGGAGCCGCCGGCCCCGAACAAGGTGGGCCAGGACGCGGCCACGGCCGCCGTGTCATCGCCGCTGCCGAGCGCATAGAGCGCATGGACCGCGTCGCTGAGGCTGTACCCCGCCGCGGTGAGTTCAGGGCCGAGCGCGACGACACCGCCGGAGTTCTCGCCGTAGATGGCGGCGGCCGCGCTTTGGGCGCTGAAGCCCGCACCGCGAAGCGCCGCCACCAGCGTCGCCTGGTCCGTGAAACCGGCAGACGTCAGCACGCTCAGGTCCTGCGCCGCCGTGGGCGCAAGCGGCAGGATGTCGGACGCGAGCTCGGTGGCCGTCGCGGCGTACGTGGCGACGGCCGCGTCGGCGGTCGCGGTCGCGGAGTACCCCGCCGCCAGGAGGGTGATGACGGCGGCGTCGGTGTCCGTCACGCCGCCCGCGAGGAGGCCCTGCGCCGCGTCGGCGGCCGTGTAGCCCGCCTGCTCCAACGTCGGTGCGAGCAGGCTGCGTTCGGCGACGGTGAGCGAGAAGGCGGTCTCGAGCGCGGGGACCAGCGTCTCGGCAGAAACGCCGGCGGTTTCCATGGCCGAGGCTGCGCTATCCATGCCGTAGCCGTACACCGTCCCGAGCGCCGTCACGACATCGGCGGCGGGCAGGTTCAAGGACTCCAGCACCGGCACCATCTGGTCCGGTTGCTCGTTGAAGGTGCTCACCAGCGCCTGCATGATGTCGGTCGTCGCGGCACCGGCCTGGCTCAAGGCCGACGCCATCACCGTATCGTTCTCCCGGTAGACGCTCTCGAGTCCCGCCGCGACGGACGTCGCGGGGTAGCCGGCGTTCAGGAGGAGTACCGCCATCTCGCCGTCCGTTTCGTTCGGGAAGGCGGCGTAGAGCGCCGCCGGGATGTCGGAGCCGCTCAGCCCGATGTCCTCCAGCAGGACCATGACCTGCGAGATGCTCAAGGAATAGGCCGCCTGCATCCCGACAGCGATCTCGCCGGGCGTGTAGCCCTCGCCGTACAGCATGGATGCCACCTCGCCCTGGGGGTAGGCCGTCCCCAGCACGTCGGCCTCCGCCGCGGCCGTGGCGTCCGTCAGGCCGGCCGGCACCACGAAAGGCGCGGGGCCGCTGAAGGCGTAGCCGCCCAGACTGAAGCCGAGATCGTAGGTGTCGCCTGGGTTCAGGTTCTCGAGAACGGTCTGGAGGCCGCCGCCGGACGTCTCGAGCGACCCGCTGGACGAAACGCCGCCATCTGTGAGGGTATAGGTCAGGAGCTGGTTCGCAGGCAGGGCCGGGCTGAACGCGAGCTGGAAGCCCGCGGCCGACACAGTGTACACCGCGGCCGCGACGCTGATGGCCTGCACCGTGAAGGTCACGGGGGAAGCGAGGTTCGCTGAGCTGCTGCTGAGGTAGACCGTGTAGCTGTCGGGTGGCAGGGTGGCCGATACGGCATAGGTGGAACCCCCGTCGGCCGTCGCAAGTCCTGTGACGGTCACGGGTCCGTTGGGGCCCGCGATCTGCAGGTTCTGCGCCGCGAGGCCGCTCACGGCCGGGGTCAGGCCGAGATCGAAGCCGGTTGCGGACTGCCCGTACACGCTGCCCGCAACGGTCTCGGGCGGGAGGTACGCGGTGGCGGCGTCGGTGCCGGAATTGAAGCTGTATCCCTGCTGGGTCAGCGTGATGGCATACGTATCGCCCGGAGTCAACGAGGCGGCCACCGGGAAGGTGGCACCGCCGTCGCTCGAGGCGCCGAGCGTGGCCTGCACCGGGGCACCGCCGGTCGTGACCGAGAGGTCACTCTGCACCAGAGCGGGGTCGGCCGGGGTGAGGTCCAGCCTGAACCCGCTGCTGCCGACGCCGTACACCGCCGCCGTCACGGACTGGTCCGGAACATCCACGGTGACCGCTGGTCCGACGTCGTAGCCCGACAGGACCACAGACGCCTGATAGGAACCTCCGGGCGAGAGGGCGTTCGCGCCCAAGCCGACGGCGTAGCTGTAGTTCTGGTCACCGGCGGTGAGCGACGTGACGGGCACCGTGGTCCCGCCCTGGGTGACCACGACGTCGCTCGGGGTGAGTCCTGGCACGGGCGCGTCGAAGTTCAGCGCGAACCCGCTCTCCGAGATGCTTGTGGGAGCATTCATCGCCACCTGCAGGGCGAAGGGCGCGGGATCGGTGAAGGCATAGCCGGCCGCCGCCAGCGAGAGCGTGTAGGTCTCTCCGCCCGAGAGCGCGGCGCTCGCGTGTCCGGAGCTGAAGGACACGATCGGCATGCTGGTCCCGTTCGCCGTAAGCGTGAGGTCCGACGCCGAGAGTGTCGCGGTGGGTGTCGTGCTGATGTCGAAGCCGGTCGGCGAGATGCCCGATACCTGCACCGTGGCCGCCGTCAACCCGGTGAACGTCATGGGTGCGGTCAGCGCGTATGCGCTTGCGGTCAGTGCGAGGTTGTACGAATCGCCGTTGCCCACGAAGGTCGTGCCGCTCGGCAGCGCCAGGGCATACGTGCTGCCGCCGTCCGCGGTGGTGAAGGAACCGACGGGCACCGCCTGCCCTGTGGTGGAATCCGTGAGGCTGATGCTCGCAGCGTCGAGAGCCGGCACGGCTGGGCTCAGCGACACCGTGAGGTCGCTTGCCGAGACGCCGTAGACGGAGCCGGTCACGGAGATGGGCGCCAGACTGATGCTTGGGGACGAGAAGACGTAGCCCGGTTTGGTCACGGTCAGCACCGTATCGGTGCCGGGGGCAAGCAATGGCGCGGCGACCGTCACGGGATAGGTGGCCCCACCGTCGGTCGAGGTCCCCACGGTCAGTGTGCTCCCTGTGCCGAGCGCGAGGTCGCTCGCCGTGAGCCCTGGTACCGCAGGGTTCAGCGCGAGGGTGAAACCCGACGTGGACAGGTTCTCGACCGCCGGCGTTTCATCGACCACCGGCTCGCTCACCGTGAGTGCGTTGCCGAAGTCGTACCCCGCCGACGACAGCGCCAGGGAGTAGCTCGCGTCGGGCGTGAGGCTGCCGGACACGGGCGCCACCTGCATGACCGTCGACGACCAGGTGACGTTCACGGGAATCGGGATGCCGGAGCCCGAGAGCTCCAGGGTCACGTCGGAAGAGGTGAGGGCTGGCTGGGTCGAGCCCCAGGACACGTCGAACCCGGCAGGCGTGATGTCGGTCACCTGCGGCGTCAGATCGACCGTCGGGAGGGTGAACGGCCCGAAAGGACCGTAGGTCGACGTGCCGTCGCAGACGCTGAGCGCGTACGTCTGCCCCACCGCGAGCGGGACGCTGATCGCGTAGGTCAGCCCGCCGTCGCCGCTGTTCGCCGACGTGGCCGCGAAGCTTGCGCCGCTGCCCGCGTTCGTCAGCGTGAAGTCCGACGCGGTCAGGTCTGGCGCCGGCAGGGACAGCGCGAGGGCGAAACCGGTGGTCGAGACTGCGGACAGCGTGGCCGTGAGACGGGGAAGGTCGATCGGGGGCGCGGTCGAGGGACTGAAGCTTTCATAGGGCATGGGCGGTGCGATGGTGAGCTTGTAGGACTGCCCGGGCGACACGGCGGCGTTCACCTGGTAGTTCAGGTCGTCGGTCGTGGTGGCCGACGAGACCGTGACCAAGGAGCCGCCGGAATCCTTCAGCAGGAACGACGCAGCGGTCAGGGCGAGCGGGCTGCCAAGCCGGAGATCGAAGCCGCCGTCGAACACGCCGGTCACGCTCACGCTCACCGGCGATGGCATGGTGAAGGTCGCCGCGTAGAAGTTCGCATGGGTGGCCGGGGCGGAGATCTGCAGATCGTAGGTGTCCCCCGCCTGGAGAGAGGCGTCCGCGCGGTACGTGATGCCCCCGTCGCTCGATGACACCCCAGAGACGGCGACGCTGCCCCCCGACGGTCCCGTCACGGTGAGGTCCGACGCTGTGAGGCCGGCCTCGGGCTGGCTCAGAGTGAACGCGAATGCGCTGCTCGTCGTTGGCGCCGCCGCCACGTTGACGTAGGTGCCCATGGGCATGATGAACGGGATGGCGGTGCCGAACGCATAGCCTGGCACCGCGATGTCGAGCGCGTAGGACTGGCTGTCCACGACATCGCCGTAGACTTCCCACGCCACGGTGCCACCGCCGTAGATGGGGGACACCGACACCCCGCCCACCGGATTGCCTCCTGCGTCCGTGATGTGGACGTCCGCCGACGGCATGTCCGGCAGCATGGGGCTCGTCTGCACGAGAAGGTCGGACTCCTGCGGGTCGATCGTGACCTGGACGGGGACGGCGCTCGAAGGGACCGAGACCGTCAAGGCCGAGCCGAAGCTGTACCCGCTGTGCGCGAGCGTCAAGGAGTAGGTCTCACCCGCCTGCAGCGCCGCCTGGACGAGGAACGTCGCCCCCGTGTCCGTCGTCTGCAGGCCGGTGATCGGCACAGACGTCCCGGAACCGTCCCGAAGCGTCAGGTCACCGGCGACCAGTGGCACCGTGGCCAGGCTCATGGTCAGGATGAACCCGCTCGTCGACACCCCCGACACGGTCGGGGATTCAGCGAGCGGCGGTGACTGCGGGGTCGTGAACGTGGCCGGCGACCCGAAGTCGATGCCGGGCAGTGCCGTGGTGCCGTGCGCGCCCGTGCCGACGTAGACAGTGTACGTGGCGCCATAGCTCAGGGGCGACGTAGGCGAGACGTCCACCGTATACGAGAGGCCGCCGTCCAACGTCGTGACGCCGGTGATCGGGACGGCGTTCCCGTTCGCGTCCGCCACAGCTACGTCCTGGAGAATGAGCCCCGGAACCGGGGTGCTGAGTTGCAGGTTCACAGAAACGAAGTTCGGCGCTGAAGCGGTGACCGCCACCTGTTCCGGCGGGCTTTGCGCCAGGTAGGCGTCGCGCTGGCCATTCAGGTACTGCATCAGGGCTGCGACGTTGTTCGCGCTCGGGGCGTTGGGAAGCGTGCTTCCCGGCGGGACCATCGAGGCGAGGTTGATCGGGTTCACCTGCCCGGCGTCCACGCCCGCCGCAACGTTGCCGCTTAGGTAGCCGAGGGCCGCTTGGACGTCGCCCTGCGTGATCGTCCGGGCGGTGGAGGGCGATCCAGAAGCGGTATTCAGCACCGCGCCGCGTTCCAGATTGAACGTCACCGGTGCAGGCAACGGCAGGGCGGCTCCTGTTCGATCGGTCAGCGCAGTGAAGGTCAGGGTCAGCGGGACGAGCTGCCCGACCGGCGCCGTGATCTGGACTTCATAGAACCCCAACTGCGCGGGGGCGCCGATGGAGGCCCCCGTCACGGAGATGGTCGATGCCCCGGTGGCGGAGTCGGTTCCCCCTCTGCAGGAGTAGCCCGACGGACAGTAGGACCCGAGGATCTGTGCGTCCGTCGGGCTGGCGGGAGCCAGCGTGAACGAGACCGACGACAGGCCGGTGCCGTTCGGGTCCGCTGCGAATTCGACGCCGAACCCCGCTCCTTGGCCACTCGGGGAGACGCCCTGGACTTTGGGAATCAGTTCGATCACTGGGGCAGCAGCGGCGTGCATCGTCGGTGCCCCCCAAGGTGCCACGGCGCCAATGAGCGAGAGCAGGCAGAGCACGACGCCGAGGCGTCGGAAGAGCGTCGGATGGGGGGAACCCGAGGCAGGCGTTTCGCGGTTACGCATACGGTCGCACACATGGGTACGGCCACACCTGCACGACCCCCCCGTTATCCTAAGCTCACAAGTAATGATTAGACACCGCATGTCCCATTCCTCCATGAAGGACGACGGTTCTGCATCTTTATACGACAACTGGTCGCCGATCTTCGTAGCCGTCGGCGTCTGCCTGCCTGGGGCCGGCGGCGGATTCGCAGCGCCTTCCGTACACAGGCCGAGGGGTATGGAGCGACCCCGGTTTCGTGGACAGGTCGTGGGGGGGCTACGCAGTACGCGATTGCCGATCCGTGCCGTAGCGACCCACCTCCTCCCAAACCTGCCGGAGTGCAGCCGTTGGCGGCTGCGGAAGCCCTCGTACGACAGGTGGCCGTGCATCGGGCATCACGACCTCTCCGGTTGCGGCCGGCTGCCCTACCCGTCTGCCCCGCCCGGCGGTCTCCCATCGTGCAGAAACACGGGAGATGGGCGCACCGAGAGGACTCAGGATGTGGTCCGGATGGGGCTCGACGGTACGGGGCGATCGCCTTATAAGTGGAGTGTTGGAGTGTGTCCAATGATGGCCCGAAGCTCGGGTCGGAAGTGCCCGGCAATCTTTTGTGAGAGGGAAGCGAACCATGCAAGATGTGCGTTCGCGGTTCAGCGAACTACGGCCGCCCTACCACGATCTCGGTGCGGCCGCAGCGGAGGCGGAGCGTTGCCTCGATTGCGGCGGCGTCTACGCGCCTGCACCGTGCGTCGTGGCCTGCCCCGCCAGTGTCGATGTCCCAGGCTTCATCCGCGC
>Ga0187812_1000792_pt1 | contig 10958 bp, 9 predicted proteins | sample NC_S_2_FD_130582 | JGI IMG/M metagenome (GOLD analysis project Ga0187812, IMG submission 130582) | Wetland sediment microbial communities from Neuse River Estuary, North Carolina, USA - ASW-S_2 | ecosystem: Environmental > Aquatic > Freshwater > Wetlands > Sediment | place: USA: North Carolina... | reverse complement strand
CTCGCCCTGCAGTTGGAACTGCTTCTCGTCGTAGTGGTAGTAGTCGTCCGTGAGCGAGCTGACGCGCAGCAGGCCCTCGACGCCGAGCGAGACCTCGACGAAGATGCCGAACGCCGTGACGCCCGTGACGATGCCGTCGAACTCCTCGCCGACGCGGTCCTGCATGAACTCGACCTTCTTCAGGTCGAGCGACTCGCGCTCCGCCTCGTCGGCCTGGCGCTCCCGCTCGGAGGACAGCCTGGCGATCTCGGGCAGGCGCGCCACGAGGTCCTCGCGCCGCTCCTCCCGGAGCGGCTTGCGCCGGACGTACTCCTTGAGAATGCGGTGGATCACGAGGTCCGGGTAGCGGCGGATCGGCGACGTGAAGTGGGTGTAGAGCGACGTCGAGAGCCCGAAGTGGCCGAGGGCCGACGTGTCGTAGCGGGCCCGGGCCATCGAGCGCAGCACGACCGCGTTGACGAGGTCCTGCTCCGGGCGCCCCTTGACCCGCGCCAGCACGTCCTGCAGCATCCGCGGGTGCAGCTTGCGCCCGTTGCCCGAGGGGATGTGGTACCCGAAGCGCGCGAGGAGTCCCTTGAGGATCTCGAGCTTCTCCGGGTCGGGCTCCTCGTGCACGCGGTAGAGGAAGGGCAGGTTCTGCCGCGCGGAGATCTCCGCCACCACCTCGTTGGCCTGGAGCATGAACTCCTCGATGAGCTGGTCCGCCTCGGTGCGCTCGCGGCGCTCGATCGCGACCGGCTTGCCGTCGTCGCCGAGCCGCACCTTGTAGTCGCTGACGTCGAGGTCGATGGCGCCGCGCTCGCGGCGCCGGCGGCCGAGGATGTCCTTGAGGCGTGCCATGCCGAACAGGGTCGGCATCAGTTCGGCGTAGGTGTCGTCGGGCGGCTGCCCCTCGAGCGTCAGGTTGACGCCGCTGTAGCTGAGGCGCGCGCGCGTCCGGATGACGCTCTCCTGCAGCTGGTGGCGCAGGCGCCGGCCAGCCGCGTCGAAATCGATGAACAAGCTCAGCGTCAGGCGGTCCTGCTGCGGCAGCAGGCTGCAGATGCCGTTCGACAGGCCCTCGGGCAGCATCGGGATGACGCGGTCGACGAGGTACACGGACGTGCCGCGCCGGAGAGCCTCGCGGTCGAGCGCCGTGCCCTCGTGGACGTACTGCCCGACGTCGGCGATGTGCACGCCGAGACGCCAGCCGTCCTCCGTGGGCTGGAGCGAGATCGCGTCGTCGAGGTCCTTGGCGTCGTCGGAGTCCACCGTGAAGGTCACGATGCCCCTCAGGTCCTGCCGCGCGCGCACGTCCTTCGGCGCCACCTCGGGCGGGATCTTGGCGGCCTCCGCCAGGACGTCCTCCGGGAAGGCCTCCGGCAGCCCGAGCTTGCGCACGATGGCCAGCACGTCGACGCCCGGGCGCTGCAGGGCGCCGAGCCGCTCGACCACCTTGCCGACCGGACCGCGCCGCGCGTCGCCGAACACCTCGACGTGGCAGACGACGAGTTCGCCGTCCTGCGCGTCGAGCCGCTCGCGCTCCGGGATGATGATGTCGTAGGCGTCGCGCCCGTCCTGCGGCCGGACGAACCACGCCCCTCCGACCTCCTCGATGCGTCCCACGATGGTGTCGCGCTGGCGCTGCACGATCCGCACCACTTCGCCGCTGCGGCTTGCGAGCCGCCGCACCAGGACCCGGTCGCCGTGCATGGCGCCCATCAGATGCTCGACCGAGACTCTGAGGTCCTCGCCGTCCCCGTCCTCGGGGATGAACCAGCTGTCGCCGCGGCGCGTCCCCTGGATGCGCCCGGCCAGGAGGTCGACCCGGCCCGGCACGGCGAGCGAACCGCGGCGCGTGCGCACCAGTTCGCCCCGCCCCACCATCTCCTCGAGCATGCGGGTGAAGGGCGCCCTGCGCTCCGCCTTCACCTCCAACTTGTCGCCGATCTCCTCGACCGACATCGGATGCTGGGCCTCGTCACGGATGAACGCGATCACGCTCTGGCGCGCCGGCAGGTCCGACGGACGCCGACGGCGGCTCACGAGGCGCCTCCCAGGGTGCGCCTGAGGAACTCTGCGGTACGCTGCACGAATTGGGCCGCATCATGCTGCGGCACGTGCTCATGGGACGCCAACATGTCAAACTCCTTCTCCCGGCTGCCGATCCGCTCAAAGAGGAGCCGCGTCGCCTCCGGGCGCACCGTGGGGTCGTGCTGGGACTGCAGCACGAGCGATGGCGCGCGCACCTTGGGGGCTTCGCCGACGGCCTCCCGCGTCGCCCGCAGGAGTTCTGCGACGGCGTGCACGGACAGGCGGTCCTCGGCACCGGGACCAATCTTGATGTACGGGACCAGGCGCCACATGTAGGGCGCGATCGCGGCGGCACGGCGCCGCACCCCGGCGGCGGGGTTCACAAGGACCAGGGCGCGGACGGGAAACCGCGCAGCCAGGTCTACCGCCAGCATGCCCCCGAGGGACAGCCCCAAGACGGCTGCACCGCTGCCGGGGCTCTCCTCCACCAGTTGCAGCAGGCCCATCTCGGCGCTGCGGCGCCAGGCGTGGGCCGTGGCCCGGGCGAGATCCCGCGGGTCGCCGCCGTGCCCGGCGAGCCAGGGCGCCAGCACGCGGTAGCCGTCCGCCGCGAGACCCTCGCCGAACGCGCTGAGGTCTCCCGGGCTGCCCGTAAAGCCGTGCACGAGCAGGACGCCCGGACCGTCCTGCCCCCAGCGCAGGCTCTCTGGCATGCCCCCGCTAGAATCCGACGTGCGCGAGGAGCAGGGACAGGCCGAAGAAGACGAACGCGAGAATCGCCGTCGCGCGCGCCAAGCCCTCGTCCAGTCCGCGGCGCCGGCCGAAGAAGGTGTCGCTCGAGCTGCCGAAGGAGCCCGTGAAACCCGGCACGCGCGCCGTCTGGAGCAGGATGCTCACCACCATCAGGATGGCGACCAGGATGTAGGCGATCAGGCCCACGGTCTTCACGAATCGTTCACCGCCCGCATGTCGTTACTCCGCTGAGTGTAGCACCCCGGCGCCGCGCCGCACAAGCGAACCGGCGTAGTGCTGCGCTGCGCCGAGTTCGTCCGCGATGCGCAGGAGTTCGTTGTACTTGGCGACGCGCTCGCCGCGGGCGGGCGCTCCCGTCTTGATCTGACCCGCTCCCGTCGCGACCACGAGGTGCGCGATCGACGCGTCATCGGTCTCGCCCGAACGGTGCGACACGAAGCACTGGTAGCCGCTGCGCCGCGCGAGCGCCATCGTCTCGAGCGTCTCCGTCAGCGTGCCGACCTGGTTCAGCTTGATCAGCACGCTGTTGCCCGCGCCCTGCTCGATGCCCTGCTGCAGGCGCTCGACCTGCGTGACAAAGATGTCGTCGCCGACGATCTGCACCTTGTGGCCGATCGCCTGCGTCAGCAGCGCAAAGCCCGCGAAATCCTCCTCCGCGAAGGGGTCCTCGAGCAGGATCAGGGGATAGCGCTCCACCCAGCGGCTGTACAGGGCGACCGCCTGCGCTCGGTCCAGGAGCTCGCCGTTCAGGCGGTAGCGCCCGTCCTCGAGGAGCTCGCTCGCCGCGCAGTCGACCGCGAGCGCGACGTCCTCGCCGGGGCGCAGGCCCGCCGCCTCGATCGCCCGCACCAGGAACTCGATCGCGGCCTCGTCGCTCGGCAGGTCCGGCGCGAAGCCGCCCTCGTCGCCCACGGCCGTGGCGAGACCGCGCTCCTTCAGCAGCTTCTTCAGCGTGTGGTAGACCTCGGCGCCATAGCGCACCGCGTCGGCGAACGTCGGCGCGCCGACGGGCGCCAGCATGAACTCCTGCACCCCGACGTTGTTGTCCGCGTGCTTGCCGCCGTTGATCACGTTCATGAACGGCACCGGCAGGACGTTCGCCCCGACCCCGCCCAGGTAGCGGTAGAAGGGCAGTCCCGCGGCTTCGGCGGCCGCCCGCGCCACCGCCAGGCTCACGCCGAGGATGGCGTTCGCGCCCAGGCGGGACTTCTGCTTCGTGCCGTCGAGCCGGATCAGCAGCCGGTCGAGGCCGACCTGGTCGAACGCGTCGAGGCCGCTCAGCTCGGGGGCGATCAGCCGCTCGACGTTCGCGACCGCCGTGCGCACGCCCAGCCCGTGGTAGCGCCCCGGGTCGCCGTCGCGCAGCTCGGTCGCCTCATGCTTGCCGGTCGAGGCGCCCGACGGCACGATCGCGCGGCCGCGCGATCCGTCCTCCAGGCGCACCTCCACCTCCACTGTGGGGTTGCCGCGCGAGTCCAGCACTTCGCGCGCGCGCAGGTCCGCGATCTTGGTCATCTCGAGGCACGCTCCTTTGCGATCAGGCTCTTGCCGGTCATCTCGGCCGGCAGCGGCAGGCCCATGATGGTCAAGAGGGTGGGCGCGACGTCGGCCAAGATCCCGTCGCGCAGCGTTTCGCCGGGCTCGGCGCCGGCCAGCAGCACGGGCACCAGGTTGCGGCTGTGCGCGGTCTGGGGGCCACCCCGCGCATCGACCATCTCCTCCGCGTTGCCGTGGTCGGCCAGGATGAGCACCTGCGCGCCCTGCGCCAGGAGAGCGGGCACGAGTTCCGAGAGGCCGCGGTCCACGGCCTCGACGGCGGCGACCGCGGCAGGCACCGATCCCGTGTGGCCCACCATGTCGGCGTTCGCGTAGTTGAGCACGAAGAGCTCCGGGGCGTTCTCGCGCACCCGGCGCACCGCCTCCGCGGTCAGGGGCGCCGCGGACATCTCCGGCTGCAGGTCGTAGGTCGTCACCTTCGGCGACGGCACGAGCACGCGCTCCTCGCCCGGGAACGGCTGCTCGCGCCCGCCGTTAAGGAAGTACGTGACGTGCGCGTACTTCTCCGTCTCGGCCATGCGCAGCTGGCGCAGGCCGTGGGCGCTGACCACCTCGCCGATCGTGTTCTCGACGGCGAGCGGGCCGAACGCCCGCGGGATGCGGAAGTCCGGGTCGTACTCCGCCATCGCCGAGAGCGGAAAAGGGCCCTCCGGCCGGCGGAATCCGTCGAAGGCCGGGTCGGCGACCGCGCGCGAGATCTCCCGCGCCCGGTCCGCCCGGAAGTTCCAGAAGAAGAACCGGTCGCGCTCGCGCGCGCCCTCGTAGGCGCCGACGAGCGTCGGCACGACGAACTCGTCGTCCTCGCCGCGCGCGTAGGCTTCCGCCAGGGCCTCGGAGGCCGACGCGGCGCGCTGTCCCCTGCCGCGGACCATGGCGTCGTAGGCCTTCTCCACGCGATCCCAGCGGCGGTCGCGGTCCATGGCGTAGTACCGCCCGCCGATCGTGGCGATGCGGGCGCCCGTCTCCTGGCAGGCGGCCTCGAGCCGCCGGATCGACTCCCCCGCGCTGCGCGGCGGGACGTCGCGCCCGTCCAGGATGGCGTGCACCAGGACGTCGCGACCGGCGAGGAAGCGCACCAGCGCCAGGGCGTGGTCGATGTGGCTGTGCACGCCGCCGGGCGACAGGAGGCCCATGAGGTGCACCCGCGGCGCCTTGAGGAGGTCCTGGAACACCGGGTTGCGCTCGAGCTCGCCCTGCGCGAGGGCGCGGCCGATGCGCGGCAGGTCCTGGTACACGACGCGGCCGGCGCCGATGTTCAGGTGACCCACGTTGGAGTTGCCCATCTGGCCGTCCGTCAGCCCCACGGCCTCGCCGTCGGTGCGCAGGCGCGCCATGGGCCAGCGCGACACGAGCTCGTTCCAGTACGGGGTCCTGGCCTGGGCCACGGCGTTGCCGGGCCCGGGCGGCGCGATGCCCCAGCCGTCGAGGACGATCAGGCCAGCCGGCCTTCCGCTACGCATCGACCATCACCTCCAGCATGGCGAGAAAGGAGTCCGGAGCCAGGGATGCGGACCCGACCAGAAGCCCGTCGACGAGCGGCTCGGCGAGGAAGCCCCGCGCCGACTCCGCCGACGTCGAGCCGCCGTAGAGAACCCGCAGGCGCGTCAGGGCCTGCGCGCCGCAGTGGCGCGCGACGCGCTCGCGGATCACGGCCGCGGCCGCGCCGGCCTCGGCGGGCGTCGCCGGGGTGCCGCTGCCGATCGCCCAGATCGGTTCGTAGGCGATGGCGAGGTCGCCCCCGAGCTCGTCCCCCAGGCGCGCGAGCACATCGTCCACCTGCTGGCGGATGCGCGCCTCGCCCTGCCCTGCCGACCGCTCCGCGCCGTGTTCGCCGACGCAGTAGACCGGGGTCAGGCCCACGCGCCAGAGGGCCCCGATCTTGGCGGCCGCCGCCTCCTCCCCCTCGCAGGCGTAGCGCCTGCGCTCGGAGTGCGCGACGAGCGCGAGCGAGCAGCCGGCATCGCGCAGCTGCGGCGCCGAGACCATGCCGGTGAAGGCGCCGGCCTCGGCCCAGCCCACGTCCTGCGCGCCCAGGCGCACCCGCCCGGCGCTGCCCCGGAGCGCATGGAGCGCCGTCAAGGGCGGGAAGACCCAGACCTCCGCGCGGCCGAGCAGGGGCGATGCGGCCACCGCCGCCATCCAGGCCTCGGCTTCGGCGACGGTCTTGTACATCTTCCAGTTTGCGGCGAGGATCGCCATCTCAGCTCTCCAGAAGGCCTTCGATGCCTGGCAGCCGACGACCTTCCAGGAACTCGAGCGACGCGCCCCCGCCCGTCGAGACGTGACCGACGCGTTCGCTGAGGCCAGAGGCGGCGAGCGCCGCCGCGGAGTCCCCGCCGCCCACCACGGTGTAGCCGGGGCAGTCGGCGACGGCCTGCGCGACGGAGAGCGTGCCGGCCGCGAAGGGGGCCTTCTCGTACAGTCCGAGCGGCCCGTTCCAGAACACGCGCCGCGCCGCGAGGATGATGCCGCGGTAGGCCGCCTGCGTCGCCGGGCCGATGTCGACGATCATCTCGTCCGAGGAGACTTCCTCGACGTTGACGGCGTGGCCCTCTTCCGTGATGGAGCGGGTCGCGACGACGTCGGTCGGCAGGTGGAAGCGACCCTGGAAGCGGCGCATCAGGGACCGGGCGACGTCGAGTTCGCCGGACTCCGACAGCGAGCGGCCGATCGGCACGCCGCGCGCCTGCAGGAAGGTGTTGCCGAGCGCCCCGCCGATCAGGACCTCTTCGGCCTGTTCCGCGAGGTGCTCGATGACGCCGATCTTGTCGGAGATCTTGGCGCCGCCGAGGATGAGCACGAAGGGCTGCTCGGTGCCGAGCATGAGGCGGTTCAGCGCCGACACCTCGCGCTCCACCAGCAGGCCCGCGTAGCTCGGCAGGATCGCCGTGATGGCGTGGGTCGAGGCGTGCGCGCGGTGGACCGCGCCGAAGGCGTCCTCGACGAAGATCTCCCCGAAGCGGGCGAGCTCCGCCGCGAAGCCCGGATCGTCCTTGGTCTCCCGCGGGTCGAAGCGCAGGTTGTCGAGGAGCAGCACGTCGCCCGGGCCGAGGCGCTTCACTTCGGCCTGCGCCGCGGCGCTCGTCGGCAGCCCCTGCGCGAACCGCACCTCGGTGCCGAGCAGGCCCGCCAGGTGCCTGGCCACGGGACCGAGGCTCAGTCCGTCCTCGATGTTGCCCTTGGGGCGGCCGAGGTGGGACATCAGGACCACGGCCGCCCCGCGCTCGCGCAGGCGCGCGACCGTGGCCACGGAGGCCCGCACGCGCGTGTCGTCGCGGATCGCGCCGTTCTCGAGCGGGACGTTGAGGTCGGCGCGCACCAGGGCCAGAGAGACGTCGGGGGCGCTCTGCAGGCTGCGCAGGTTCACCTTGCCACCCTCTTCGCGATGTAGCCGGCGAAGTCGACGAGACGCGTCGCGTAGCCCCACTCGTTGTCGTACCAGGCGACCACCTTGGCGAGCTCCCCCACCTGCCCCGTCAGCAGGCCGTCCACGATGGCGGAGTGCGCGTCGCCGCGCAGGTCGCTCGACACCACGGGATCCTCCGTGTACGCCAGGATGCCGCGCAGACCGCCCTCGGCGGCGGCCCGAAAGGCCGCGTTGATCTCCTTGGCCGGCGCGGGGCGGCGCAGGTGCACGACGAGGTCCACGACCGAGACGACCGGCGTCGGCACGCGCAGCGATAGCCCGTGGAACGTCTTGCCCATGGCGGGCCAGACCTCGCCCACGGCCTTGGCGGCCCCAGTCGAGGTCGGAATGATGTTCATGGCCGCCGCGCGGGCGCGCCTGAGGTCCTTGTGGGACTTGTCGAGCAGGTTCTGGTCGCTCGTGTAGCTGTGCACGGTGGTCATCATGCCTTCGGCCACGCCGAAACCCTCGTCCAGCACCTTCATCACCGGCAGCAGGCAGTTGGTCGTGCACGAGCCCATCGAGACCACCCGGTGCTGCTCGGGCTCGAACTCCGCCTCGTTGACCCCGAGCACGAAGGTGGGAGCGGGGTGCACCTTCGCCGGAGCGGCGAGCACCACATGCCGGGCGCCGCCGACGAGGTGGTCCTTGGCGAGTTCCGGGTCGTTGAACTTGCCCGACGCCTCGAGCACCAGGTCGACCCCGGTGCTCGCCCAGTCGATGCGGGCGGGCTCGCGCTCATGGAAAGCGCGGATGCTCCGCCCGCTCACGTAGAGGTGGTCGTCGTCGCTCGCCACGTCCCCGGCAAAGACCCCATAGTTCGAGTCGTACTTGAACAGGTGCGCCATGGTTGCGCTGGACCCCGGGCCATTGACCGCCACGACCTGCACATCCGAACGTCCTTCGGCAATTCTCAGCGCGCGACGTCCAACGGCGCCGAATCCGGAGATGCCTACGCGCAGCAAGCTGAGGACACTTCCTTCTTGTGCCATTCCGGACAGAGACCGCATTCATTATAGCGAAAGGCCTAGCGCAGGCGCCACGTGCGCTTGTCACCAGATTCCGCTGCCAATGGTCAGGGCCGGCGGTGCGCCCGCCGGCCCTGACTGATGCGGCGATCTCAGATGTCGAGGTAGAGGTGGAACTCCATCGGCGTCGGCCTGAGGTTCACCACGTGCAACTCCTCGCGCCGCTTGTAGTCGATCCAGGTCGCGATCAGGTCCTCGGTGAAGACGCCGTCCTCCAGCAGGAAGGCGTGGTCCCGCTCCAGGGCGTCGAGCGCCTCGCCCAGGCTGCCCGGCACGGCCCGCACCTTCGCCGCGTCCTCCGGCGAGAGGTGGTAGATGTTCTTGTCGAGGGGACCGAAGCCGAGCGCGGTCGGGTCGAGCTTGCGGCGCACGCCGTCGAGCCCCGCCATCAGCATGGCCGCGAACGAGAGGTAGGGGTTGCCGGTGGCGTCCGGCGTCCGGAACTCGATGCGCACCGCCTTCGGGTTGTGCGCCGTCGTCGGCACGCGCACCGCGGCCGAGCGGTTGCCCTTGGCGAACACGAGGTTCACCGGCGCTTCGAAACCGGGCACGAGGCGGCGGAAGGAGTTCGTCGTGGCGTTCGTCAGGCCGACCAGCGCCGGCGCGTGGCTCAAAATGCCCGCGATGTAGTGCAGGGCGAACGGCGAGAGCTGGGCGTACCCGTCCTTGTCGTAGAAGAGGGGCTGGCCGTCCTTCGAGACGGACTGGTGGGTGTGCATGCCCGAGCCGTTGTCGCCGTAGAGCGGCTTCGGCATGAAGGTGGCGACGCGCCCGGACTGCCGCGCCACGTTCTTGACGATGTACTTGTAGAGCATGACGTGGTCCGCTGTCGCGGTGAGGCGGTCGAAGCGGATGCCGATCTCGCCCTGCCCCGCCGTCGCCACCTCGTGGTGGTGGCGCTCCACCTCGATGCCGCAGGACTTCAAGGCGCGCACCATCTCGCCGCGCAGGTCCGAGTGCTGGTCGTTCGGAGCCACCGGGGCGTAGCCGGACTTGGCGCGGATGCGGTGCTGCAGGTTCGGCGCGCCGACGTCCCCCGCCCCCCAGTGCGACTCGTCGGAGCCGATCGCGAAGAACGATTCCTGCGGGTCGACCTGGTAGCGCACGTCGTCGAAGACGAAGAACTCGAGTTCCGGTCCGAAGTAGGCGGCATCGCCGAGGCCCGTCGCCTTGAGGTGGGCCTCCGCCGCCTGCGCGACGCGGCGCGGGTCGCGGGAGAAGCGCTCCATGGCCGGGTCGTAGACATCGCAGCTGATCGACAGCGTGGGGTGCGCGTGGAAGGGGTCGAGGAAGGCGCTCGCGGGATCGGGGAGCATGATCATGTCGCTCTCCTCGATCTCGCGGAAGCCCCGCAGCGAGCTGCCGTCGAACGGCACGCCGCCGTCGAAGGCCTCCTCCGTGATCTCCTCGGCGGGCAGCGTGATGTGGTGCCAGGTGCCGGGGAGGTCGATGAGCTTGAGGTCCACGAACTCGACCGCACCGCTCCGGAGCATCGACAGGATCTCGTCCCTAGTCAACCCCATCCTCCTCTTCCTGCTCGAGATGCTCGCTCAGCACGCGCTCGAGCTCGGCACGGTTCGACACCGGGTAGAGCGAGCGCAGCGCGTGGCTCGCCATCAGCCGGCTGCGCACGTCGCTCTCGGCCTCCCCCGCCTGCGGCTGTGCCGCCACGCGGCGCGCCACGGCCAGCGTCTGCCCGGCGTCGAGGACGCGCTTGATCTCCACAAGGCGCGCGACCTCGCCCTCGCCGTACTGCCGCTGACCGCCCGCGGTGCGGCGGGGCGCGACCATGCCCAGCTGCTCGTAGTACCGGATCTGCCGCTCGCTCAAGCCGGTTCGCCGGCTGACGGCGCCGATCCCCATCGAGCGGTTGGACATCGTATCGCCCCTCTCTGTCAGCTATAGTAGGCGGCGCAGCGAAAATCGGTCAATGTTTTGTCAGGTTTAACGTCAAAACCTCACAAGCTTGGCCCCTAGCCTGCGGTGACTGCGGCGCTGCCGCTCTTGACGCCGCAGAGTGCGTGCCTGTATCGTCTATGTAGACATTTATCTATGTAGAGGGTGGTCTTTTGAGTGAGGAGGCGCTGGCGCAGGCCCTCGCGTTCTTCAAGGCTCTCGCCGACCGCAGCCGCCTGCGCATCCTCGGCCTGCTGGCCGAGCGCCCCTGCACCGTCGAGGAACTCGCCGCCGCGCTCGCGCTG
>Ga0187812_1000791_pt1 | contig 10973 bp, 9 predicted proteins | sample NC_S_2_FD_130582 | JGI IMG/M metagenome (GOLD analysis project Ga0187812, IMG submission 130582) | Wetland sediment microbial communities from Neuse River Estuary, North Carolina, USA - ASW-S_2 | ecosystem: Environmental > Aquatic > Freshwater > Wetlands > Sediment | place: USA: North Carolina... | reverse complement strand
GGCCCTGCCGTGGGACCCGCCAGCCGACTCCTGACGGCTGTATGGACGGCCCGCACGCTCATCCGAGCTTGCCAGCGGGCCTGAACCGGTCTGGTTGCCGACCTGCGCGGTCGCGGGATTTCTGGGTCGACGTCTTGGCCGCCGAACTGTACCGCGAGTACGGCGGAAGGTCACCGAGACTTTAAGTCTGATCTCGATCGTTGTTGCCTCTTCCGCTGTTCTTGTTGCCGTCTGGCAGGCTCAGCGGACGGCCCGTGCCGGAGATCGAGCACGCTCGCTGCCAATCATCTCAGAAGTATTCGGCGAGTGGCGTTCCGCTGAGTTCCGCAAACACAAGACCGTTCTACTTTCGCTGACCGAGACCGGCCCGTCAGAGGGAGGATTCGAAGCTCTTCCCCCCGATATACGGGAAAGCGCCTACAGCTGGTGCTGCTATTTTTGCGATTATCTGGGTCAGCTTGTGCTGTACAAGATTTATCGAGAAGGAGCGAGAGCATAGGATAAAAACCCTTCCCGAGGGCGTGCCACCTGGGTTCCTTGCGCATTACGAGCATTTGGTTGCTCGGATTATCGCGCGTGGTGGGCGCACCGCGGCAGATGAGATCAGAAAGAGCCATCCGGTTCAGGTGTCACCAGAAGCCCTTCGCTTGCTCACACCTAGAGAGAATAGCTCAGAGTAGAGGCAGCGCGCTTTCCGTAGATGGTGGTCCTCAGGTTCCTGATCCACGACCGGCGGGGGCGGCAGGTGTTGGGGCGTGTGCGTTGCCTGGGTGCATACTTGTGAGCAGAGGGGTAGTTAAGTTGTGACCTGGGGGTGCGGGGGTGCTTCCCGGCAGGTGGCGTGCCCGGTGAGCGGATTGCGTGGCGGGCAGGGTGCCGTGCTTGGGAGCTGATCGGAGGATCACGGCATGAATGCGCCTGGCTACGTCGCCGCTGTGGTGTCCAAGGCTGAGGCCGGCGGCGTTCACGGCGCTGAGCTGGCCGCCTTGCGCCGGCGGCTGCGGCAGTTGGGTGAGCGGCGGGCTGGCCTGCTGCCCGGTGATGTCCTGGAGCCGGTCACGGACCTGCCGTCCCTGGACGAGCTGCCCGAACCGTCACCCGAGCAGGCCCGTGACGTGCTGGACCGGCTCGTGATCGTCAAGCTCAACGGCGGGCTGGGGACGAGCATGGGCTTGTCGGGGCCGAAGTCGCTGCTCGAGGTCAAGCCGGGCGCAAGCTTCCTCGATGTGCTGGCCAGGCAGGTGCTGGCACTGCGTGAGCGTTACAGTGCCCGGCTGCCGCTAGTGCTGATGGATTCCGCGGTCACCCGCGATCCGTCACTGGAGGCGCTGGACCGCTACCAGGAGCTGAGCGTGCCGGGCGTGCCGCTTGACTTTCTGCAGGGCCGCGAGCCGAAGATTCGTGCCGGTGACTTTCAGCCGGTGCGATGGCCGGCTGACCCGGAGCTGGAGTGGTGCCCGCCCGGGCATGGCGACATCTATCCCGCGCTGGCCGCATCCGGCACGCTGGACGCACTGCTCGGTACCGGGCTGCGGTACGCGTTCGTCTCCAATTCCGACAACCTCGGTGCGCTCGCCGACGTCCGGATCGCCGCATGGCTGGCCGCGGAGCAGGTGCCGTTCGCACTGGAGGCGGTGCGTGGCACGCCGGCCGACCGTAAGGGCGGCCACCTCGCCTGCTACCAGGACCGGCTGGTGCTGCGGGAGACGGCGCAGGTGCCCGACGGCGACGCCTCGTTCACCGACGTCGAACGCTGGCGCTGGTATAACACCAACAACATCTGGATCGACCTGCGCGCGCTGAGGGACCTGCAAGCCGCCGATCCGGCGGCGCCAGACCTCCCCCTGATCGTCAACCGGAAGACCGTCGATCCGCGAGACCCGGAAAGCACCCCGGTGATCCAGCTCGAGTCGGCGATGGGCGCGGCGATAGGCTCGATTCCCGGCGCCCGGGCGGCGCGTGTGCCCCGCTCGCGGTTTGCCCCGGTGAAGACCACCGACGACCTGCTCGTCGTGCGCTCCGACGCCTACGAGCTCACTAGCGACGGGCAGATGAGGCCCAGCTTCGACGGCCAGGAACCCATCGTCACGCTGGATGAGAACTATTACAAACTGCTGCCCGGCTTCGAGCAGCGGTTCCCCGCCGGGCCGCCGTCGCTGCGCCGCTGCCACCGGTTCGATGTCGAAGGCGACGTCACCTTCGGCGCCGGCGTCGTGGCCGTAGGCGAGGTACTGGTGACCGGCCCACGGCACGTCCCGGACGGAGAAGTGCTCGGCGAATGAAACCAGGCGTCAGCTGAGCCCCAGCGTCGCGGCGACGGTTCGCGCCGCGGTCCCTCCTGCCTCGATGCCTACGTCAATGGCCGCCGTCACGTTGAGGTCAGCCGCCAGGATCCGGCCGATTTCCGGCACCGCCGCCGGGGCCGTACCGGTGCGCCCGGCCGCCCGGTACAGGTCTTCCAGCCGCTTCTCCGCCCTGTCGAGCAAGGCGGCGGAATAGTCCCAGTCCTCGCCCCATGGCCGGTCGAGGATCATCAGCCGGACTGCCGCGGCGGGATGGTCATCGACAAGGTCGCGGACCAGCACCAGGTTCCCTGCGGACTTGGCCATCTTCGCTCCCCCGACCCGGACCGTGCCCGCATGCAGCCACGCGCGCGCGTAGGGGCGGACACCGGTGAACGCCTCGGCCATCGCCGCGTGGTAGGCGTGATGCGGGAAGCGCAGGTCGACGCCGCCCGCATGGACATCGACCCCATTGCCGAAAACCGACAGGGCCATGGCCGCACATTCCGCGTGCCATCCCGGGCGGCCCCGTCCCCATGGCGACTCCCAAGCCGGATGGCCGACCTCGTCGGCCTGCCAGACCGCCACGTCCAGGGGATCATCCTTAGCGGCGTCGTCCGGCCGGCCGCCGTACTCCGCGGACAGCCGCAACGCCGTGTCCAGGTCCAGCCCCGACCCGCGGACCGCGGTCTCTCCGCGGAAGTACACGCTGCCCTGCCGCACATAGGCGGCGCCGGCGGCAAGCAGGCCGCCGGCCAACCGGATGACCTGACCGACATAACGGTGCGCCCGGGGCTCATGCTTGACGGGCCGCACGTTCAGCGCGGCCATATCCCGGTCGAAGTAGTACTGCTGAGCTGCCGCAAACGAGTCGTACGGCTCCTCGGCACGGTGCGCCGCCTCGTCCAGCACGTCATCGACATCGGTGACGTTGCGGCATACCTCGGGTTCGACGCCGATGAAGCGCAGCGTCCGGGCCAGCGCATCGACCCACACGAACGTGGCCGCGTGCCCCAGGTGCGTGACATCGTACGGCGTGATCCCGCACGCATAGACCCGGGCGCGATCCAGGAGTGCCAGCCTGCAACCACCCAAGGCCAGCCCGCTTGCCCCCGCAATCCCGGCGTCAACCTGCGTTTCCCTCATAACCCCAGTGTCGGCCACTTCGGCGCTCCCGGGAAATAGGGACCGGGCCGGCTAACGTGGCCACGGTGACCAGCACGACAGACCGTGACGCCAGGACCCGGGCCCGGATAGAGCAGCACTGGAAGGCCTCCGAGCACGAAGACAGCGACACCGAGCACGCCATCTACGCCGAAGACGCGGTGCTGGACTACCCGCAGTCCGGGGAGCGGTTCCGGAGCCGGTCAAAGATCCAGGCGCAACGCGGCGGGCACCCGGCCGAGCGCCATTTCACGATCCTGCGGATCCGCGGCGGCGGTGACCTCTGGGTCAGCGAGTGCGTGATCACCTACGACGGTGTGCCCACCTACTCGGTGAGCATCATGGAGTTCACCGGCGACCTGGTAGCGCACGAGACCCAGTACTTCGCCGACCCTTTCCAGGCACCCGCCTCGCGGGCGGCGCTCGCTGAACGGATCCCAGACCGCGAGCGATGAACCTGGCCATGTCCGCCGCTCCTCAGTGAGGTGGAGTGATCCACACCGATATGTGGGCGGGTTCCAGGGCCTTGTGAACGGCACTGGCCAGGTCATCTCGGACCGAGTCCAGGTCCACCGCGTCTTTCAGCCGTGTCGCGAACATCGCCACGGTCGCCTCCGCGTCATACCTGGCCCGGTTGAACCGGCGGTCGACCACGTGCTGGACCCACCGGCGCAACGGGTTGAACAGCGCGGCCACCGCCAGGGTGGAGGCCGCCACCGCTGCCGTGCTGTGGAACCGGAACACCTCGGTGGCCAGCAGCACCAGCCCCGCGTAGACGCCTACCAGCAGCCCGGTGATCAGTGTGTAGGACAGGGTGCGGCTGATCAGCCGGTCGATGTCGTACAGGCGGTACTTCAAGATCGCGAAGATGATGCACACCGGCAGGCTGAAGACCCCCGCGCCCAGGCAGATGTCGTCCAGCACGGTAAGCGACTGGAACAGGAACCCCCCGGCCAGCCCGATGACGGTGGCCACGCTGCCCGCCATGAGCCACTTGAGCTGAGTCCGGCGCTCGCCGGAGGCCCGCCGCCAGCTGAGCACCTGGCGAACCACGAACAACACCCACAGCACCGGCACGGCCAGGAACCCGATCAACAGCACGAAGCCCAGCGCGCCGCCCGGGAAGGGATTGTTGACGAGCTGCCCGTTGCCTTGCACCACGATTCGGCTACCGCTCATCTGCTGGGCCCCGCCGGCCAGCAAGATGGCGATGATCAGCGCGCAGACCGCCAGGTAAGCCCGGGCGACCATCCGCCACCTCGGCGGCAGCCTGCCGTCGGGGAACAGCAGGATGATCAGCGGGGGCATCAGGAACAGCGCGCTCCACAGCTCCGAGGCGATCAGCACGGCCGGGAAGCCAAGGGGCAGCGTCCCGCCGTGCACGTGATAATCCGCGGCCGCGTACCTCGCGGCGTCCTCGTAGAAAACGAGCAGGGCGCCGAATCCCGCCAGCAGCAAACCGATCCGGTTGCCTGGCTGGCGCCGGGTGATCAGCCACCCCAGAGCGGCGGCCAAGACTCCCAGGAGCACGAGGCCGTCGAACGGCTTGCGGGCCGCGACGCCGATCGGCACGAACAGGCCGACCAGGACCAGGACCAGCACGAACAGCGCCATGGCCGCCAGCCGGCCGCGTCGCGCCCTAACCCCCGCGCTCGCCGGTCCCCGCCTCGCCACGGGCTGCGTCCCTGCCACGGAGCCCACGCTAGGCCCGGATCGTTCCGGGAACGTTACGGGCCGGAGGGCAGAGTCCCGGCCGCGGGACTATGACAGCTCTTTGCGCATCAGCGTGCACATAGTCTCGTAGCGGTAGATGGTGCCGTCGGCGGCCTGTTCGTCCCAGGATTCGGGTGCGCGGCCGTAGGCCACGTAGCCGAGCCGGTCATACAGCGCGCGGGCCCGCGGGTTGGATTCTTCGACGCCCAGTTCGGCCCGGTGCAGGCCGCGGGCGAGGATGCGCTGCTCTGCGGCCCGGATGAGGAGCGTGCCGATCCCGCACGACTGGAGCGCCCCGTGCACGGCCAGCTGGCATATCGTTCCGGCGCCAGGGTTCTCGGCGTAGTCGATCCCGCCGAGCGCCACCGGCAGGCCAGACGGCGGGCAGGCGGCGAGGTAGTCCATCTCGCCGCGCCGGCCGCGCTCCAGCGCCTTGGCGATGCTCGCCAGATGGGTCGCCGATCCGGGCCAGGCGCAGGACGGCAGATCCTCGGGGGTCAGATCGCGGATCGTCGGTGGTATGACGACTTCAGCCACGGGCGCCCTCTTCATCAGTTTTCCGCCACCTGGAGGCCTACGCCGGCGCCCGCTGACGGCGGCGGTGGTTGGCCACGTTGACCTGGTTCGCGCAGCGGACGGTGCAGAAGTGGCGCCGGCCGTTGCGCGACGTGTCGAGGAAGACGACGCCGCATCCGGCCCGGGTGCAGGCCCCGAGCCGGGTGCCGCCTCCGCCGTCGATGACGTGCGCAAGGCCGGCCGCGGTCAGCGCCCGCACCCGGGCCGCCAGGCCGCTGCCCACGGGGGCGTAGTGGAAGTGGAACGGCTCGCCCGCGCCGTGGCTGACCAGCCTGGGGCGGCAGTCGGCGGCGAGGAGCAGCGCATCGGCGAGTTCGGCCTTGGCGGCGGCGGTATCGGCCGCGAAGACCTCGCGCAGCCGCGCCGCCCAGGGCCGCAGGGCCAGCGCGTCGTCCGCGGCCGCCGCCGGCTGGTGGACGTCATGGCGCCGCAGCGCGGCGGTCAGGTCCCGCGCGTCGGCTGCCGGGTGGTTGACCAGCCAGACGGCGACGTGCGCGCCCGCCACAGTGTAAGTGTTGAACTGCACAAGACCATTACAGCAGACTGGCCGCGTGAAGCGTGGAGCGCTGGCCGCGGCCCTGGTGGCGGTGACCCTGTGGGGGCTCGCCCCGGTGGCCACCCGCGCCGCCGTCGCCCACCTGTCGCCGCTGCCGCTGCTCACGCTCCGGCTGACCGCCGCGACGCTGGTGCTGCTGCCGTGGGCGTGGCCGGTCTTCCGGCGGCTCCGGCCGCGCTCCGCGGGCCGGCTGGCGGCCGCCGGCCTGCTCGGGCTTGTCGGCTACAACTTGCCGGTCACCGCCGGGCTGCGGTGGCTGCCCGCCGCCACGGCCGGGCTGCTGCTCGCCACGGAGCCGATCTGGGTGCTGGTGCTCGGCCGTGTGTTCCTGGCCGAACGCGGAGGCGTCAGGCCCTGGCTAGGCAGCGCCGTCGCGCTGGCCGGCGTGGGCGTGCTGACCGGCCCTGGATCCGTCGCCGGCGCCGGCGGCGGTTACCGCGCGCTCGCCGGAACCGGTCTCGTGCTCGCCGGCACGCTCGCGTTCGCCGCGTACACGATCGTGTTGCGCCCGCTCAGCCAGGAGTTCGGCGCCGTCCCCGCCACGGCGGCGTCGACCACCGTCGGCACGCTCCCCTACCTCGCGTTCGCCTGGACGCTGCCCGGGTCCGGGCTGGCGCACCTGGGTCCCGCGGTCTGGGGCGAGCTCGCCTTCCTGGCGCTTGGCGCAACGGCAGCCGGGCTGCTGCTGTGGAACCTCGCCGTGCTGTCCGGCGGCACCGCCCGGGTCAGCCTGCTGCTCTACCTGGAGCCCGTGGTCAGCGTGCTCGGCGCGGCGGTGTTCCTCGGCGAGCGCGTTGGCCCGGTGACGGCCGGCGGCGGCGCGCTGATCCTGGCCGGGGTGGCGGTGGCGAGCACCCGAAGAGCCGCCCCGCCGAATGCCCTAGTCGAAGACCTGCTCCATGTCCCGCACGCGGCCGGGGTGGGTCACCGCCAGGTAGGCGAGATAGACCAGGCCGACCCCGAACCAGATGCCGACGGCGAGGCCCGCTTCGCTGATCGGGTAGGGCAGCGGGGTGACGAACTTCAGCCACGACGCTCCGACGCCCACCGCCGCGGCGAGCACGGGCAGCAGGACCAGTGAGCCGACGGCCGGCAGGACCAGGTGGGCCAGCCAGTTGAACTCGGCACGCTGCCTGCGCGTGTAGTAGCCGATGACGGAGATGTTGATGACGATGTAGATGCCGATCATCACCGCGGACAGGATCGTGGCAAGCAGCTGGAACGCGGTCGCCGGGCCGTAGTGCAGGGCAAGCGGCAGCGCGATCACGACCGTCAGCAGGGTCTGGGCGGCGACGCCGACCACCGGTGCGGCGTGCCGCCGGTCCGTGCGGGCGAAGACCGTGGGCAGCAGATCGATCCGCCCCATCGCGAACCAGGTGCGCGTGGCGGCGATCAGCGCCGAGTTCCCGTTCGCGAAGAATGAGTTGATGATGGCGAGGAAAAGGATGACCCAGCCCCAGCCCCACAGCTGGCGGGCGAACAGGATCCACGGGCTGCCGCCGCCAAGCCCGCCGTATGTCGCCAGGTGTGACGGCCCGACGTAGGCGGCGACCGCCAGGGTCGTGAACAGGTACAGGACCCCCACGATCAGGCAGGACAGCAGGACGGCCCGCGGCACCGTGCGCCGCGGCGAGCGAGCCTCCTCGGCGAGCGGGGCCGCGGCCTCGAAGCCGACGAAGGCGAGCAGCACGTAGACCGACCCGCCGAGCAGCCCGGACGCGCCGGTGAACCCCTTGACCGTGGCGTATTTCAGCGTGAACGTATCGAGAATCGACCCGGCGCTCGCGGTGGCGTGAGCGAACATCCAGATGGACAGCGCGACGAAGATGAGGATCTCCAGCCCGCCGAGCACGACGCCGACCCTGGTGCCGAACTTGACGCCGAAGAAGCCGGCGAGCGCGGTGAGCACCGCGGGCAGCAGCATGAAGATCACCCACATGGCCCGGAAGTCCCAGCCGAACTCCGCGTTCAGCTCCGTCCCCACGAAGTACCCGATGAGCAGGTTGACGATCGGCCCGACGAGCCCGGTGATGAGCGCGTACCCCCATCCGACGAGGAAGCCGACGTACGGATGCAGCCCCTGGGCCGGGTAGGTGTAGATGCTTCCCGCCGACGGCAGGTGCCGGGCGAGCTGCGCGATCGAGGCGGCCACGATCAGCGCGGCCACGAGCGTGATGAGCACCGACAGCGACAGCGCCCCGCCGGCGTACGCGGCGGCGACGGCGAGCGAGGTCGCGACGGCGCCACCGGGCGCCATGAACGTCACGGACTGGAACACGACGCCGGCCAGCCCGACGGACTGCCGGGCGAGGCCGGTGCGCGCGGCCGGGGTTACCCCGGGCGCGGCGGCGGCGCCCCGGGTGCCTTTTGATGCCATGCTCGGAGTCTGCGCGGCGCGGCGATACCTTGTCAACTTTTCATACCAAAATTATGGGAATATCTGAGCAAGCGTGACCGCCGCTAGCTGCTTTCCAGGCGCGTCTTCAGGTTCTGACAGCTCCGGGGATTCTCGGCGCGGGCCTGCCGGACGACCATGGGCACCAACATCTTGCCTATTCCGTGGCCGTGGAAGTCGACCTTGATGGTGACGTGCGACGCCGCGCCGCCGCTGACCGGATCGACGGTGACGTTGACGTCCGCCCTGATGGGGCCGTCGATGCCGTGGACGGCCCACGCCCGCGGGGGACTGAGCTGGGTTATCTCCGCGGTCGTGGTCCGGTTGGCCCCGCCGATGCGGCGGGTCGTGACGCACTTGGACCCCACGCCAGGCGGCCCGTCTCCCTCGACGTGCCCGGCCACGACGCCGGACTGCCATTCACCGAACCGCGACGGGTCGGTGACGTACGGGAACACCTCGGCCGGCGGCCGGGCGATGACAACGTCCGACACAACGAGCGTCATAGTTCCTCCCGCCTGATCTTCTTCCCGCCGCGAGCGCCGCTGGCGGCCCGCGCCGGGACAGAATCTAGTCAGCCGGCTACCGAGCAGACGATGATCCGGTCCACGCGGTGGCTTTCATCGATCACGGCCACGCTCGCCGCCCCGTCTTCGAGCTCGCGCACCGCGCTCTCCGCGCGAGCGTCCAGTTCCCTGAGCGGGAGCCCCTCGAGCAGGTGGATCTGGGCGGTGACGCTCATACAGGCGGCCCGCGCATCGGGCTGCGGCCCGGCGATCCGGACCCAGCCGAGGCCGTCGAAGGCCATCGGGGTGTACACCGTCCACTCCGCCGGTCCTCCCCACCGGTCACGCTGCCACACCACACGCCTTTTGTCATGCATTGTCGACTACCATCGGTCCTTCCGCCTGAGTCGGTGGCATATGGCTAGGCTACGGACAATGGCATGGATAGGAAGATCCAATTAATGGCGGATACAGAGTCCAATGGGGCCGGCGGCGACGGGGCGGGCGGCGAGTTCCCCGCGGACTTGCTGGTGGAACTGGACCGGTCCAGGCCGCGCGGCCTGCGCGCGCAGCTCGAGCGCGGCCTGCGCCAGGCCATCGCCCGCGGGTCGCTTCCCCCCGGGACGGCCCTGCCGCCGTCCCGCGTGCTCGCCGCCGAGCTCGATGTGTCCCGCTCGCTGGTCGTCGGGGCCTATGAGCAGCTGGTCATCGAGGGATACCTGGAAGCCCGCCAGGGCTCGGGCACCCGGGTCCGGGCACATGGCGTCGGCGGCGACTGGACCGACGGCGGGCCGGGGCAGGGCAGCGCGCCTGTCGGCCAGGGGCGGACAGGGAGGGACGGCGGTCTCCGCCGCAGCGGGCTGCCGGACCCGTCGCTCTTCCCGCGGAGCGAGTGGCTCCGCCACTACCGCGACGTGCTGCGGGAAGTGCCCGACGATCGCCTCCTGTACCCGGCCGCCCGGGGTGAGCCCGAGCTGCGCGCCGCCCTGGCGGCGTACCTGGGGCGGGTCCGCGGCGTGCGGACCACGCCGGAGCAGATCGTGATCTGCGGCGGTTTCTCCCAAGCCGTGATGCTGCTCTCCCGGGCCCTGGGCCAGCGCGGGGTGACCCGCATCGCCGTCGAGGACCCGTGCTTTTCGCTGCACCGCCGGATCATCCGGTCCGCCGGGCTCGAGCCGGTCCCGGTCCCGGTCGACGATCAGGGACTGCAGACCGCCCGGCTCGCCACCCTGGACGTGGGAGCCGTGCTGCTGGCCCCCGCCCACTCCTACCCGAGCGGCGTGGTGCTCTCCGCCGACCGGAGAGTCCAGGTCCTGGAATGGGCGCGCACCGCTGGCGCGCTGGTGATCGAGGACGATTACGACGCCGAGCTTCGCTACGACCGCCTGCCGGTCGGGGCTCTTCAGGGCCTCGATCCCGACCACGTCATCTACGGCGGCACTGTGAGCAAGGTGCTGAGCCCGGTGCTCCGGCTGGGCTGGATCGTCGCGCCGCCACGGCTGGCGGACGACTTCCTCCGCGCCAAGTTCCTCGAGGACTTCGCCACCGAGGGGCTCGGCCAGCTCACGCTCGCCCGGTTCATCGACAGCGGCGCCCTCGCCCGGCACCTGCGCCGGGTGCGCCCCATCTACCGGGCCCGCCGCGACGCCCTGCTCGCCGCCCTCAGAACCCACCTGCCGGCGGTGCGGCCGAGCGGCGAGGCCGCCGGCCTGCACCTCCTCCTGCGGCTGCCCGCCGGACTCGATCCGGACACGGTCGCGGCCGCCGCCGCGAAGCACGGC
>Ga0187812_1000790_pt1 | contig 10981 bp, 8 predicted proteins | sample NC_S_2_FD_130582 | JGI IMG/M metagenome (GOLD analysis project Ga0187812, IMG submission 130582) | Wetland sediment microbial communities from Neuse River Estuary, North Carolina, USA - ASW-S_2 | ecosystem: Environmental > Aquatic > Freshwater > Wetlands > Sediment | place: USA: North Carolina... | reverse complement strand
GCACCTTTCTTATCTTCTAACTTCTCGCTGAGCGTTACTGATTTATTATAAAAATTCAATGCTTTATCATATTGTTTTTTCTTTCTATATACATTGCCTATATTATTTAAAATTACTAATGCTGCTTTATCTTTTTTAATTGACTCCATAACACTTAAGGCATTTGTAAAATATTTTAAGGCTGAGTCAAAATCTTCTATGCTGAAGTATACAAGTCCTACATTTAGAAGTGAGGCGCCTATGTTATATTTATCTCCCAATTCTTCTCTGGCTTTTAGAGCTTTCAGACCGTACTCTAAAGATTCTTCATAATTGCCGAGAGCATCATATAAGAGTCCGATATTGTTTAGCGAACTGGCTATATCCGTTTTATCGTTTTGCTTTTCTCTTACAGCAAGACCGGCTTTATAATTTGTTAGCGCATCCGCAAACTGACCGAGGTAAAAATCGGCAATCCCAATTAGATTATATGAATCACCTATTCCCTTCATGTAGCTTAATTGCGATGATAACACGAGAGCCTGCTTCGCGTATTCAACCGATTTTTTTGCTGATGTTCTAAGGTATGCATTCGAAAGGCTATTTAGCATTTCCACTTTCTTTTCACCTGTAACCGCATTAATATTTTTCAATAAGCTGTCCAATACATTTGTGTTTTGACAAAGCGCATTATTAAAAAAATATAGAATGAAAATGATTTGAACAGATAAAATTTTTCTCATAGCCTTTTATATTTCATAATCGATCAGAATGAAGTCTAAATTACTTTATTGAACATACCTATATTTTTGAAATATTGCTATTAATTCCCTGCAATAATTCATATATTTAACGTGTTTCATAATATTAGTTTACTTAACAAATTGCTGCTGCATATTTGATGAAAAAAATATTAGTTATTGATGACGATAAATCCGTCTTAAATAGTTTGAACGACCTTCTTACACTTACCGGTTATGAAGTCCGGACTCTCTCCGAAAGCATCTCAGCCGTAAAAACAGCAGCTAAGTTTAAACCGGATTTGATCCTATGTGATATTGTTATGCCTGTGCTTGATGGACTTGGCGTATTAAACCAGCTAAATAAGAACCCAGACACAACAAATATTCCTTTTATCTTTTTAACAGCAAAATCGGAACTGCATGATATTAGGAAAGGTATGGAGTTTGGCGCGGATGACTACATCGTAAAACCGTTTACACCAAGCGAATTGCTGAGAGCCGTTGAAGTTCGTTTGAGCAAAAGAGAAAAAATTCTTGCCGGACACAAAGATAAAGGAGCTGGTAATTCTGACAAAAGATTCAGCAAAGATAGTTTCATAATTCTCATTACTTCAGAGAGACCTGAGAATGTAAAAATCAGCAGTATCGTTTGCATTGAAGCTATGGAAAAGTATTCCAAAATACTTTTAACTAACGGGAAAAAATTAATCGTCAGAAAATTAATTAAAGAATGGGAGTCGGTTCTTCCGGAAGAAAATTTCATGCGCATACACCGTTCTATTATTATAAACCTTGAATATGTTGAAAGGATAGAAAAATGGTTCAATTATTCTTTTCGCATCTATCTTAAAAATATAGAGAAACCCTACGAAGTAAGTAGAAGATATGCTGCAATGTTAAAATCAAAAATAAGATTTTAAAAACACAGCGTGAGATGAATATTTATAAATAATTATTTGTGATAGTATTTATTTCAACAGTACCAGTTTCTTCACATCGATATAATTGTCAGCCTGCATCCTGTAAAAATAAATTCCGCTTGCAAGATTGCCTGCTTTTCCGCCGGAGGCTGATCCGCCTTTGGCGGAAAATTCTACATTATAATTACCTGGATTCTTCTGTCCATTAACTAAAGTTGCTACTTCTTTTCCCAGCACATCATATACCTTTATTGAGACCATACTTGATTTCGGTACTGAATAATTAATTATAGTTGATGGATTAAAAGGGTTCGGGTAATTTTGGGAAAGAGTGTAATTGTTTGGTAAATGAACGGGAGATTGCTTTATTCCTGTTAGTTCCGATAATGTTTTATATAGCACTCCTTGTCCTTCAGTACCAGCGAAAAGAGTTTTATCATTGGCAGCTAACGAAATAATACTAGACTCGTTAGAGTCGGTATTCACTTTTGACCAAGTATCTCCGTTATTAGATGAAATAAATAAACCGTGAAGAAAAATATTGGCAACTATAGTTTGTCCGTTTACGGCTAATGCGTCAACAGTAAGGTCAGGCAAACCGTTATTTATTGCCTTCCAATTTTTTCCAAAATCAGTTGTTAAAAATACCCCGCCACCATAAGTACCGGCAAACAGATTAGTACCGGAGACTGCAAGCGTACTTACACCAGTATTTGTTAATCCGTTATTAACAGTATTCCAAGTTTTACCGGCGTCTGAAGAAAGGTAAACGCCGGGGCCAAGCGTTCCGGCAAATAAGTTTGTATCGATAGCTGCTAATGCAAAGATATTCCATAGATTAACTACATCTGATCCAACCCTAAACCAGCTATTACCTAAATCGGTTGATTTAAAAATCCCGCCGCCTTGTTCGCTCGCAAAAAGATTGGAATCTTGAACTGCCATTCCGGATACATATAGATTAGTTAACCCTTCATTTATCCGCGTCCAGTTATTACCGCTATCGGTCGATCGAAAAATTCCAACCTCAGGAGTACCAGCAAATATATTGCTGTCTAAAACAGCTAAAGCACTAATCTGCGAATTATTCAATCCAATATTAGCTTCGTTCCAGCTTATTCCATTATTAGAAGAACGGAAAACTCCAAACCCGTATGTACCCGCAAGAATATTAGTATCAACCACAGCAAAGGCTTTTATTTGTGCATCAGCATTTATCGATTCAATTTCATCCCAGCTTAAACCCGTGTCTGTAGAACAATATATTTTTCCGTATATAGAGCCTGCAAAGACCTTATTCTTTAATACAGAGAGTGCCAGAATTACATCATTATTAGAATGAATCCAATTCTCACCGTTATTTACAGAATAATAAATACCGCTATTATTAACTCCGCTTGAATTTCCGCATGCAAAAATAGTTGAGTCTAATAGAACCATAGATTCAACGCCTATATAATTTATGCCGTTATTAACCTCACTCCAGGTGGAACCATTAATACTCGAGCGATAAACCCCTGCCCAGGTTCCGGCAAAAATATTTGAATCCTTTACCAATAAACAATTAACGTACATGTTTGGCAAACCTACTGTATCGACTGCCCAGGTTACACCATTATCGGTTGACATATAAATTCCGTTTCCGATTGTGCCTGCAAAAATTCTATTCCCAGTAGTAGCAAAACATTTATAAAAAGCATTCGGTAAACCGTTATTCAAAGTGTCCCAGCTTATTCCGTTATCAGTGGAAACCCAAACATTTCCGCTTATTGGAGAGGTTTCTGTACCTGCAAATAATTTTGTACCGCAGCTTATAATTGAATACACGTATGAGCTGCTTAATTTATTACTTAATGACTTCCAACTTTCTCCTTTATTTGTTGAAAGATAAACACCGCCTGCTGCAGTTCCAGCAAAAATATTGGAATCATTTACCGAGAAGGTTAGGATATATCCTCCTTCCGGTCCATTCGTCTGCTTCCATTGCGCATTTACTTGAATTATACAGAATAAAAAAATATTTAATATCATCCACAATCGTAATATTTTAATTTTCATAATATTATCTCCTTTAATTCATTATTTAAATTATGATTCGACGAAGATGGATTTATTACCATTTTTTCAAATAATATTTTTAGATTGGAACTTATTGCGAAGAGAAACAGTAACCTTTTTAACATAGAGCCTCCACTTGTTAAAATCCCAAAAGGGAAAAAATCCTTTTTAATTACTTAGTTTAAGTTAGTACCTTATACTAATGCAAAGCAAGAAAAAAATAATATTTTTCAGAGCATTTTTTGCAATAATATTAAGACCCAAAAATAACTTGAAGGATTTAGGTTCCATAACACACCCTTACCCAAAGAGATCAGAACCTAAGTGCTTTACCTTTCTGTAGGGAAACTCGGAGATATTTTTTTTAGGTTAAAATTATTTCAGCCCCATTAGGCGAAATAAGTTCACGAACATCTACTCCCGAATGTCACACCAAACATAAAAGTTGGTAGATTAATTCAAACTCTGAGATGCTGTAATGAGTTTGAAGCACTTCTATTAACGAAATTATTCTGTTAATTGTTGTACTAAATATTTCACCTTATGCTAAGATATTTTCTTCTATGACCCTACTATAATTATTAGATCCGCTTTGGTCATTTGGCGTTGCTCGCGTACGAGAAATTTATGATTGCTCACATTTAGCTACTAAGGAATAAAGATTTGGAATCATTATTGTTTAGAAAATCCGATGCCTTTCTTATGTATAAATTTATTTTTTGTTTTCTGAATTTGTACGAATCCTTTTCACATTTGAAGCAAGATCAACACCTAAAAACATAAGTTCTATTACTAAGCCAATTACCCATATGTAAAACAAGAACGTTAACAAAGTAATCCCCAAGTTTTCAGCGAAAAATGCAAAATCATATTTTGCTTGCTGACGCAATGATATTAGATTTTGTGTTGAATTCTGAATGTCCATAGATAAACTAGTTAGTTGACTGCTTAGTCCTTCATAGTCTGGTTGTACCCTGCTTCTTATTTCAGATTCCGATACATTATTAATAGCATTATTTGCTTCCTTGATAATACGCCAGTTGCTCAAATAATTAAATAAGGTACTTCTCAAATTTGGGTCATACACATTTGAATTCAACCAATTTGTTGAGTTCTGATTGATTTGATTTAAGGTGTATGTATCTGTAATATTTATATTTTGCATTAAATAATTTCTTAGCGTAATGAAAAGTGGAGTTGTTGCGTATTGTCTTTCTATTTGAGCGTTATTATCTGAAGCATTCTTCATGTTAATCTGTTGTTGATTTTTATAATCACTAATAAGTTTATCCTTCTGTTGCGCCCATGTATTATCATATTTTTTGGTGAGATTTTGTAGACTATCAATTTGAGTTTTAGTATTATCGATATATTTTTCAGTTTGACTGATATAGTTTCGTAAATACTCGGGTGGCAAAAATCCATTCCAAGAAACTATTACGCCATGGCTTAAATACATTACGGAAAGTAAAATCAGAAAGACTTCCAAAACGAGCAAAAGTTTATTAAGTAGATATTGGTTATTCTCTATATCTTCAGAACGTCTTTCGCCAACATCACCAAGATTTATAAAACATTTTTTATAATAAATGAAAGGACTAGAAAATATAAATCCTAGTACTTTTAGCATACCAAAGAATGTTTTCCCAGCTTTTCCCTTAGTAAAAATAAATGTAAATAACACCAATAAGACAATTGCAATTACTAGCAACCAAATTGGACTTACATCTGCAAATCGTAAAATGTCGAACATAATAAGTACCCTTTCATATTATTTGTTGGAAATCATTTTAATTCAAAAATATTCTTAAGTCATATTATTTTAATAAGCCATACTCTTATATCAAATTCTAAGTGTTGTTTCTTTTATACAATAGTACTCAAAATTTTGCCCTTTTGGGAAAATGGATAACCTATTTTTCAAATATTTTTTGAACTTAATGTTTTTATCCAGAAATCACCTAATTTCTTCTAAAAAAGGATAATACATGATCATTAAAATAAAATCCGCCAGGGTTAGTCATACCTAGGAGGTTCATTAAATCACACAATCTTTGTTAGGTTTTTGCTCGTCTACTTTAGCAAAATTAATTTCTTCGTCTGTACAAAGCTTCCTGCTTGCATTCTGTAAAAATAAATCCCGCATGTTTAGCATTTCTTAATTTGTCGTATTCAAAAATTTTTCATATAATTAAATCGTAGAAATACTGTAGGAAAAATCATAATTATATATTTAACTTCTCCCGGATAGTTTCCTTTTGAATCCACCCTGAATACGCTGTGAATGCGCTCTGAATGCACTGCTGGCATATCGTTATTAAACTCCAAACAGCATGTACACATATTCTTTTTATTCCATTTATATATCTGTTGCATAGTTCTGCTGTGAATAAAATCACCGGCGCAAATCTTTTTTCCACACTTTGTGAAAGTATCTCTTGACTTATTAAATTATTTCCTATAAGTTTCGACCGTTTAAGTGAAACAGTCGAAACGTATAAAAGACGAATAAAATGACAGAACAATTATCAACCGAGAAACATGATATGATATTGAATGCCGCCCGCAAGCGCTTCGCATATTATGGATTCTCAAAAGTTACTATGGATGAAATTGCCGCTGACGTAAGGTTAGGCAAAGCATCGTTATATTATTATTTCCCGACCAAGGAAAGTCTATTCCAGGAAGTAATTAAGCATGAATCGGAGCAATTCTTTGCTGCAATATTTACATTGCTGGACGAAAAGATTTCAGCTTGTAGAATGCTGCGCGAATACTCCAGCAAGCGTATTGAGTATTTTAGACAGCTTGCTAACCTGCGCGCCCTCAGTTTCCAGCAGTCTCCTGAAACTAAAACTTCTTTCATCGAACTATACAAGGACTTTCATCAAAAGGAAATAAACGTTCTTCAGCAAATATTACTTGCCGGTAAAAAAACAGGCGAGCTTTCGGTAACTAATGTCCATCAAACAGCCGGAATAATTTTGCAAATGATGTATGGACCGCGCGCATGGCTGCTTAAAATGCAGGAAGACATACTCGGCGAACAATTCTATAAAGACCTGGATCATTCAATGAAAGAAGTAATAGAGATTATCATCAATGGAATTTCAAAAAGAAAGTAGGTAAAATATATTTATGGACGATAAAGATAAAATAAACACAAACCCAATACAGGTAAAACCTCAAATGCCTATTAATAAGAACGGAGATGAGGAAATTGAAGAGGTCCCTCTCTTCCGTAGAAAAAGACTGATCATCCCTCTTTTAGTTTTACTCACTATAATGGCTGTTGGCGGATATTACTGGTATATGAATATGCAGAACTATGTATCAACCGACGACGCGTATGTCGATGCTAATAATGTTTCAATTAGTACTAAAATGCTTGGCAGAATAACTTTCCTTGGTACGGACGAAGGAGATACTGTTAAAGCCGGACAAGTGCTCGTCAGATTAGACGACAGCGATCTTCGCGCTCAAGAACAAGCCGCAAAAGCCGGTCTTGAATTAGCTCAAAAAAGTATCCCTCTTGCTCAAATAAATGTTAGCCGCGCTGAAGATGATTATAACCGAGCCGAAGTTCAGTACAAAGGAGGTATTGTTACAAAAGAACAGTATGATCACGCGCAGAAAACTCTTGAGGCTGCCCGCGCGGAATATAATATTGAGCTTTCAAAAATTACTACTGCCAGAAGCCAGATTGGTGTTATTGAAGCGCAAATTAATAATACGGTAATAACGGCGCCTATGGACGGCGTTGTCGCTAAAAGATGGGTTATAACCGGAGATGTTGTCCAAGCAGGTCAACCGATATTTACTATTTATGATGTTAAAAATACATGGATAACCGCTAACCTTGAAGAAACAAAGCTCGGTCAGATTCATCTCGGTGATGTTGTGGACATATCCGTAGACAGTTATCCTAATATTAATTTCTCAGGCAAGGTTTATGAGATCGGCAATTATACTGCTTCGGAATTTTCTTTGATTCCGCCAAACAATGCGTCCGGTAATTTTACAAAAGTAACCCAGCGTGTTCCGATAAAGATATCGCTAACAGATCCAAGCTCAAATTATAAACAAGAACCGATTCTAAGACCTGGAATGTCAGTCGAAGTATCCATAAAGGTAAAATAATTCATGCTAGGTCTAAAGAAAAAATCTTTTAGGAAATCCGCGGTAAATGTAATTCCTTCATTGCATCACGAGCACACATCATATAAATGGTGGGTTCTTGCAAATATTATGATAGGAACTTTTATGGCTGTTCTTGATGCAACCATCGTGGATGTTTCTCTTGCAAAAATAATGGCGACATTCGGTATTGGAGTTGATACTGTTAAGTGGGTCGCTACTGCATATCTATTGGTATTTGCCATAATGCTCCCGACTTCCGGATGGATAGCAGACCATTTCGGATATAAGAAAACTTATGCGACTGCTCTTACTCTTTTTACGCTTGGTTCGCTGCTCTGTTCTTTATCATGGAATGAATCCGCGTTAATTTTCTTCAGAGTAATTCAAGGTGCGGGCGCGGGCTTAATGATGCCAGTTGGTATGGCAATAGTTATGCGTGAATTCCCGCCCGAAAGACGGGGCGTTGCTCTTGGATTCTGGACCATTGCCGCCGCAGCCTCCGTTTCTCTCGGTCCTACTCTCGGCGGTTATTTAATAGATAATTTTGCGTGGCACTCCATATTTGATGTAAATGTGCCTGTTGGAATAATAGGAATTTTCGCTACTCTTGTTATACAAAGAGAATATAAAACTTCTTCATCCCGCAGCTTTGATACCGCCGGATTTGTTTCAATGTCCGTTTTTCTTAGCGCTCTTCTAATTGCTCTATCGGATGGTACCGCCGATTGGAACACGGGCGGATGGACTTCACCATTCATCATCACTTGTTTTGCAATTTCCCTTTTAGCTTTTGTAATATTTATGATTGTCGAATTAAATATCAAACATCCTCTCATCGACCTCAGCTTGTTAAAGAACTTTAATTTTGCTATGGCTAATATAGTGTTGTTCATATTCGGCATGGGAATGTTCGGCAGCACTTTTTTACTTCCGCTCTACCTGCAGAATGCGCTTGGATATACCGCTTTTCAAGCCGGCTCTCTCTTTCTGCCAATTGGATTTCTGCAGGCTTTGATGTCCCCGATTTCCGGTAACTTAGCCGATAAGGTGAATCCTAAAATACCGGCAATTATAGGAATCGTCCTTTTAGCATTAAGCCTTTTCGTAAATCATTTTTTATCGCTGTTCTCTGAAACATCTTCAATAATGATTTCGCTTTACCTAAGAGGATTAGGTATGGGATGGATTTTCACCCCGTTAAGTACAATTGCTCTTTCGGATATTCCAAGAGAACGGATGGCTCAAGCTTCCGGTCTTTATAATATCTTAAGACAGATAGGAGGCAGCTTTGGCGTTGCTATTATGGGAACTCTTCTGACAAACAGAACCATCTTTCATACTACGGTATATGGTCAGGCGATTAACCAATATTCTCCGGTCGCGAAAAATATTCTTATCGGACTATCACAGTTCTCAATGCACGCCGTCGGCGGCACTCAGGCAGTATCCGCAATGAGGGCGAACGTATTGATGATATATAATCTCAGTCAGCAGGCATTTGTATCCGCCGTTGACGATGACTTCTTTATAGCCGCATTGATAACAATTTTGTGTCTGCTCCCGATCCTATTCTTAAGATACAAGAAAAAGAAGGGACCGGGACCCAAGATTGCAGCCATTGACTAATTTATGCTCTTTTTGTTTTATGAATATCGAATCTCTAATAATAACTTAATATATCGGTGTAATAATGAAATTTTATTTTATGCACATATTCTTGTTCCTCTTTATAACGGGAATAGCATTTTCACAAACTAATTCTTCCGACTCGCTTTCGGTTGACCAGGCGGTTCACATGGTTCTTGAAAACAATCCCGCTATTCAAAATGCAATTCATTCTATCGACGCTTCAAAAGCGAGAGTGGAAGAAAGCAAAAGCTCTTTATACCCTGAGGCGGGAATTTCTTTAAACTATACAAGGCTCGGACCTGTCGCTTCAATTAGTTTTCCGGGCTTTGGAAACTTCGACCTCTTCCCTGCCGATAATTTTGACGAGCATATCGGAGTTAGCGCTACTATCTTTGATTTTGATAAAAGACAAAAAAACATTGATCTTGCCTTGACTAAAGTTCAAAGCTTTAACGATAGGCTTGAGCTTGTAAAACAAGGCTTAGCTTACCGTACTATTCAAACTTTTTATACGATACTCTTTCTAAAGAGAAGTATTGCGGTGCAGGACGAAGCTATAAATACTCTTAAAGAGCATCTTGATATAACTAAGAAAAAAGTTGAAGCAGGTACGGCAACTAACTTCGACGTTCTCACAACTAACGTAAGAGTCTCATCGGCTGAAGAAGAAAAGATTAACCTGCAAAATTCACTCGCCAATGCTGAGATAACTCTAAAGCAGTTGATCGGTCTTCCTCAACATGCTAAGGTAGAGCCTTCAGGTGATTTTACGGAAGCTCCCGCGGAGTATAATATAGATTCGCTTGTAAGCGCCGCAATGCAAAACAGGTTTGAGATTAAAGCCGCTAACGACGAAATAGCAACGGAGCAGGCACAGGATAATGTTGTGTCGGCAATTTATAATCCTACAGTAAGCGTTGCCGCCGCGTACGGAGTTAAGAATGGATACGTCCCCGATCTTACCGCATGGCACGGCAATTATGTAGCTGCGGTCCAGGTAGAAGTTCCTTTGTCAGGAGTCATTCCATACTTCGGCGGTTACCGTGAGCAAAGTATGCATGAAGAAACATCGGCAAATATTAAAGCCGCGGAATCATACAAGAGCGATGTTATACTCCAGATTAGAAGTGATGTACAAAAAGGCGTTGCCGATCTCCGTTCAAGCATAGATAGGTTTAATACTACCGATGCAGCGGTACATCAAGCTGAAAGCGCGCTTGATCTTGCGAAGATCCGTTATGAAGCAGGCACAGTAACAAACCTCGACCTCCTCGATGCGGAAACTTCGCTTGCGCAGGCAAAGCTTATGCGTCTTGAAGCCCTCTACAAATATGTAATCGGAAGATATGAGCTTCTACAGGCTGTCGGCGAAAAGGTTTGGTAAGCGTAATCGTTATTTAATTTTAAAAGCAAGAATCCTAAGTCGTTAATTGCTGTTCTAAATTGCCAAAACTCTTAAACAACAATTAACGATTTCGTTTTTAAAAAGCCTTTCATCTAATATATTATTGC
>Ga0187812_1000789_pt1 | contig 10981 bp, 9 predicted proteins | sample NC_S_2_FD_130582 | JGI IMG/M metagenome (GOLD analysis project Ga0187812, IMG submission 130582) | Wetland sediment microbial communities from Neuse River Estuary, North Carolina, USA - ASW-S_2 | ecosystem: Environmental > Aquatic > Freshwater > Wetlands > Sediment | place: USA: North Carolina... | reverse complement strand
CGTAGACTTCAAGAGGCCCAACGGACAGCTGTACTCACCTGACTACGCGAAGATGGCAGAGTCCTTCGATTGCTACGGCACCACTGTGACCAAGAGGTCGGAAGTGAAGGACGCAGTCAAGCGAGCGCTGGCCTCCGGGAAACCGGCGGTCATCGACGCCATAATCTCAAGGGACTTCCCCAAAACGGGCTCCAAGTTCTACAGTTCTTGGCACGGTCTGAGCTTCGACCAGAAGAAGCCCTGACCAGAAGAACTACGAGGGACGGCTTAGAAAGGCGTCCGCACTTTCGGGATAGGGTATATATCACGACCGAGGTTCGTTCGGGTCGCGATGGGCTCGGCCATATCGCTGAAGGGGTTCACCGTGACCTATCCGCAGGCCGTCACGCCCGCGCTCGACCACCTCGACCTTGAGATCTCGAAAGGAGAGAGGGTAGGAATAATCGGCAAGTCAGGGTCGGGCAAATCGACGATGCTGAAATCTCTGAACGGGATAGTTCCTCAAATCGTCCCAGCGGATGTGAAGGGCGAGATTATGGTGGACGGAGTCAACACGGCGAACATGCTTCCTAACGAACTGGCATCCAAAGTGGGACTTGTCTTCGAAGACCCGGAGACGCAGATCGTGGCGCCCACAGTGTCAGAGGACATCACGTTCGGCCCGATAAACCTGGGACTGCCTCGTGACGAAGTTCTCAAGAGACTGGACTACGGCCTAGACGTCTCGAGGCTTAGGGAAGCCGCAAAGAGAAGCCCGACCATGCTTTCGGGAGGGCAGAAGCAGTCGCTAGTGATCGGCGGAATCCTCGCCATGTACCCCACGGTTCTCGCACTCGACGAACCGTTGACGGGGCTGGACCCCACGGGCAAGGAGAGGGTCGTCAAGATCCTGAAGGAATACGCCGAGAGAAACCCGGACGCTACTGTGGTGATAAGCGAAGGAGGTACGAACATCGACTACCTAACCGGCCTAGTGGACAGACTTGTTGCAATCCACGACGGGAAGTTAGTCCACGACGGCACTGTGGACGAAGTCCTTTCGAACAGGAAGCTCTTCGACGACGGGTTGGTGAGCCCGCCGCAGCTCGTTGAGATCAGCAACTGCCTCGGGCTTCCGAGAATTCCACGGACTGTTGACGAAGCTCTGCCCTTCGTGAAGTCGCTCGCCCTAAAGAACCGAAAGGCTGTAAAAAGTAATGTGCCAGCAGTGGCGCTGGAAAGCAAGCGACCGATCATCCAAGTGTCCGACCTCCACCATGTATACCCCCCCAACGTGAACGCTCTGGACGGCGTCAGCATGAACATCTACGAGGGAGAGTTCGTGGCTCTCATCGGTCAGAACGGCTCGGGAAAGACTACGCTAGCCTACCATCTCGCGGGACTTCTGAAGCCTACCAAGGGTTTCAACAGCAAGATACTGATTGACGGGAAGAGCATCGAAGAGATGCCTGTAGCCGAACTGAGAAAGTACGTTGGCTATGTGTTCCAGAATCCGCGCGATCAGTTCTTTGCCGAAACCGTTCAGGAGGAGATTGCCTACAGTCTAGTAATGAGAGGGTCCCCCCAAGAGGTCGCCCTCGAAGAGGCTCGCAAGTTCGCACAGGCTTACCACTTCGATAACCTTCTCCCGTTGAGCGTCCCCCTCCTCTCAAGGGCGGAGGCTTCCGTGGTTGCTTTGTTTGCAATAGCTATCACAAAGCCGCGAGTGCTCATTGTCGACGAACCCGCAGGGGGAGCTGACGAGTTCGAGTCGAGGAGGCTGTACACAGACCTCAGGAACCTCAAGGAGAGCGGGATGACCATCGTCGTAATCACTCACGATATGAAGAGAACGCTGGAGTTTGCGGAGAGAGTGGTGGTGATGAACAACGGGAAGGTTCTCCTCGAAGGCGACCCGTTCTCCGTGTTCAGAGAGAAGGAAACGCTCTCTCAGGCCTGGATCAAGCCTCCGGTTCTCTCAGAGCTCGAAGCCAAGCTTCGGAGCGAGACAGGAATAACGGTGAACGCGAGGACTGCTACGGAACTGCGTACGATGCTCGTGGGTGATGCGACATAGCTGTAACATTCATGCAGTATGAGGAGAAGGCAACGGCCATACACAGACTCAACACCACGACCAAGGTCACAATTTTCTTTGGCCTAGTCATTCTTGCGAGCGTCTGGTGGGACATTAGGTTCCTGGCTCTGCTCCTTCTCGTCGAGGTACCCATCTTTGCTATAGGAAGAGTGCCCCTCGGCTGGCTGAAGGGAATGGGCGTAGTGTTCATCATAAGCATGATTGCTTTCGTTCCGACGGCTCTGCTGACGACGAATCCGCTGTCCTTCCACGTACTCCCGCCGTCGTTCACATCGACCCAGGTTTGGGTGTGGGTCTCCGCAGCTAACAGCCCCACTCACTCTATGATAGGATTCACTTTTGGGAACCTCTACTGGCTGGGTGCCCTTGAGTTGAGGCTCCTGATCGTTCTACTGGCCGCGGTCTCGTTCGTCTACACGACTTCTTCGAGCGACCTCGTGCAGTGGCTCCTGCGTAGGGGGGTTCCGTACACGATTGGCTACGTTGTCATGGTCGTGATGAGGTTCATCCCCATTTTAATCCAAGACTCGACGAAGGTGATTTGGGCGCAGAAGCTTAGGGGTTGGGATATTCAATCGAGGAATCCGGCCCACGCGGTGGCGCAGATCAAGCCAATAGCAATACCACTCACCGCCAGGATTCTGAGGCTGATAGACGACACGGAACAGAGCGCTGCTTCGAGGGCCTTCGGCCACAGCAAGGGGACCGCAATCATTATCGAGAAGGTCACGCCGAAAGACTACGCGATCGCGGGAGCGGCGGGAATCCTTGCTGTGCTGGGCATAATTGGACTCGTCTTCTTCAACATCGGGATAATTTGAGAAGGCCGGAGTGAGGTTGCAACGATACAAACTCTTAATATCGCCAGAGGAACCTGGAAGCTGAATTAGCTTGATTTTGGGGAAGGAACTTAGGAAGAGACACATCTTGCGCGAGGACGGCAGGACGCTGATAGTTGCAATGGATCACGGAATGTTCGGCAACTCGATGCCCGGTCTCGAAGACCCATCCAGAATCATCAAGGAGATAATCGCCGGCGGAGCAGACGCACTAATGACCACGAAGGGGATAATCGAGAAGTATCAGAGTCTCATAGCTGGAAACCTCGGAGTCGTCTGGACGACACCAAATGAAGTCGGCTACGCGCAACCGGCGTCTAGGATGGGTGTCGATGCCATCAAGCTCACCTACTTCGTAAAGGTCAAGGAGATTCAGAAGATCAAGGAGCTTTCGCAGATCGCTGACGAGTGCGAAACCTGGGGCGTGCCCCTGCTTGTGGAGATGGTGCCGATCAAGGGAGAAGGGCCCGATCAGTTCGCCTCATCGAACGATCCCGAGGAGCTCAAGGTGGTTACGAGGTGCGTATCCGAGCAGGGAGGAGACATGGTGAAGACGAGCTACAGCGGCGACGAGTCGACATTCAGGGAAGTGGTGAAGCAATCACTTGTCCCAGTCATAATCCTTGGTGGGCCAAAGATGAAGACAGACGCGGACGTCCTCCGAGTGGTGAAGGAATCCGTCTCCGCTGGGGGGTCGGGTGTGGCCTTCGGCAGGAACATCCTGCTACATCAGAACCCTCGGGGAATGGTGCGTGCGGTTTCGCAGATCCTTCACGAGAACGCGAGCGTCGAAGAGGCGCTGAAGAACCTAAGGTAATTGCGAGCGTGCAGTCCGTCCACTAGGGCGGAGCGGACATCGCAGGCGCCATGGCCGCTGGCATCACTGGAGGACCCCTGCGCGTGCCTCTTATCGCAGCTTCTGCGGCCGCGGCTCCTATGAGACCGCTCAGAATGTTCGTAGGATAGTTGGTCGGGATGTAAGTGATCAGAAAGCCGTACCACGCTGGGCCTGTCCAGACTGGGATTGCGATCAAAGTCCAGAATAGGAAGTGGAGCGCGTTCCAGGACACGAACCAGGGAACGAACTGGGCCAAGCGCCTCACAGTGATGGCAGGCTTTTCTGGCGGCATTACATACTTGAAGAAGTACCACGCGGCGAAAGCGTAGATGGGCCCATCGAGAAGAATCGTCCCCAACGACCCTAGGATGCCAAGGCCCGCGTCTGATGGCAACCCGAGGACAACACCGAAGAGGTGAGCGACCACTACGGAAAGGTAAACGGTAAGAGGTCCGAAGAATGAGGCTGCGAAGAGCAAGCCAATCACCACCAGCGAAACTCCAGGAAACGGCAACGTGATGTTGTTGAAAGCTAGAATCAGTGCGGCTGCGAAGGCTATCTCGATGTACCGTCTGGGCGGAAACGCCGAGTACTTCCTACCCTCGACGAACCTGCCACGCGGTGCCAGCCAAGCGGGTCTTCGGAGCTGGTCTGAAATGAAGAGCACCGCAAAGGGCGTCGTGAAAGCCACTCCGACGATAAGGAGTAACGCCAGACGCGATGGACCCAGGGGGACTCCCCACGAGGAGCTGAAGACGTTGAGCCCGAACACAACGTAGAGAGTGACGACAGCACCAACTGCAATCCATGCAGCACAAAGTAGCTCTATCAGTCGGAATCGGCGGTTAGCGGCCCCGGCATCTGCCTGACCCTGCATCGCCAATCAAGCGTGAAGAATATTGAGAATATAACGCTTTTGTGCCTCGGTCGCCGAAGATGCGCGGCTTCGTCAAGAAATGAAATATGCGAAAGGCGTCCCTTATCTGTTGGGAATGGATGTTGGCACTTCCGGCACCAAGGTCAAACTCTTCTCCTCCAACGGTTCGTCTTCCAGGAGGAGCTGGACCGAGCACCCAGCCAATTCGTATCCCGGAGGCGGAGCCGTCGAACAGAATCCGGAGGTTTGGTGGTCTGCAGTCAAAGCAAGTCTACGGTCAGTGACACGAAAAAAGGGGGCGACTCGAATCACGGCCATCGGAATCACCGGCCTCGCGCTTACGACTGTCCTGATCGGGAAAAGCGGGAGAATCCTAAGGAAGGCGATGCTTTACTCCGACACCCGCCACCGCAAGCATGCCGCAGAACTTTCGGCGATCGTACCAGAGTCTGGGTACGGCACCCTGAAGCACTTCGGCGACGTGTTGTGGACGATCAGGAATGAAGGGCTGTCAGCTGGTGATGTTTCAATCGCGACCGACGCGTTGGGATTTGTGTGCTACAAGCTCACCGGCAAGCCTGCATTCGACAGTTACCTGATGCCTGAATCCCAAGTCAACAAGCTCTGCTCGGAACTCGGCCTGCCCAGCGAGTGCTTCGGAGTTTCTCACGGAAACACGGACGTAGTGGGCGAGGTAAGCGCGAAAGCGGCGAAGGAAACCGGTCTACCGAAGGGCTTGCCCGTGGTGGTCGGCCCCTGGGACGGGATGTGCAACATAGTTGGGTCAGGACTGACCGAGGCGGGAATAGCGGTTGATGTGGCTGGCGCCACGGAGATAATCGCAGTCACGACCGCACAGAAGCCGGACATCATGAACCTCCCACACATCGTCCCCGGACTTTACTTTACCTACAATTCTCCGCCGCTGGGGACTCTGCACAGATCCTTCGCCAACGATTTCTTTCCCTCCGACCACCGAGGCTCTCCATACGCGATGCTCGAGAGAGAGGCAAGGCGTTCACCCCCCGGCTCGAACGGTCTGCTTTTCGTGCCCTGCGACCCTTCTGGGAAGCCGGGGCAGGACCCCACTGCTTCCTTTATTGGAGTGACGCCAAAGCACCAGAAGAGCCACTTCGCCAGGGCGGTCCTGGAGGGAATCGCGTTCAGCATCCGGCGAACGTTCGACACGGTGGAAGGCGCGGGCGTGGCCATCAAAGAGGTGAGGGTCAGCGGGGGCGGTTCCAAGAGCGACTACTGGACCCAGATCAGGGCAGATGTGACTGGAAGGAGATACGTCAAGATGAAGGAACTGGAAACCGGCTGCCTCGGCGCTGCCATGCTCGCCGGAATCGGGACAGGAGTCTACGCTGACATCCGCGACGCGACCAGAAGAACGGTCAGGCAGGGGAAGGTGTTTGTCCCCGACGCTTCGAAACACCGCGCATACGACAGACAATTCGCCGAGTACGTCAGAGCATCAGAGAAGCTGTGCTGAAGATTGAGGGCGAGCAGCCAAAGCGCCAGCTCCGGACTGGCCTTTCTCGCTACAGACACTGCAGCGTGGGTGGTCTACGCCTTCGTCCAGAGCCTCCCCTCCATTCTGTTTCCTGTCTTCAAGGCGGAGTTCTCGCTCAGCTACGCCGAACTAGGCCTGCTTGTCACCGTCTTCGTGGGGGTCTATGCGCTGGTGGAGGTCCCGTCGGGCCTTCTCGCCGACAGGATAGGGAGGAAGGAAGTCCTTGTGATTGGACTCCTCACGAGCAGCCTCGGGACCGGGGCGACTTTTCTCGCTGCTACCTACCTTCAGATTCTCGCGCTCCGGGCTGTGAGCGGCCTGGGTCTGGGGATGCTTTTCGCCTCGAGCATGGCCCTCCTGTCAGAGTACTTTCCTGACGAGAGGAGAGGCAAGGCCATCGGCGTACTTGGCCTGGGCATTTCAGGCGGGTTCCTTGCCGCGCCGTTGGCCGTCGGTACCCTACTCTCGGCTTTCGGCTGGAGAGACATGTTCCTTGCCGTGGGCCTGCTGACCGTCCCGCTTGCGGTTCTGCTGTACGTCACAGTCCACGAGCCCGAGTCTGTCAGGAGATCGGACGACGCGCGCCAGTCGTACTCCTCCATAAGGGAGGCACTGAACAAACCAATCCTCCTGCTGACTTGCATCAACATGCTTAGCGGGGTCGCGATAACGGGCCTCGGCAACTTCACGACGACGTACATCGTACAGGCGACAACTCTGAGCGTCTCGAGCGCGAGTCTGCTCTACTCCGTGTTTCCCGTGGGGGGAGTGGTGACAACCCTGGTCTGGGGGCTGGCCACCGACAGGTTCGACCGTTGGAAGCTCATGTTCCTGGGGACGCTGTCAACGGCCGCGCTTCTGGTGGCGCTCGTTGCGAGCTCCTCTCCGGTGGTGCTCTTGCCCGTGCTCCTGGCGAGGGGGCTCGTCTCGAACGCGTCCGGCATAGCAATGTATGCTGTGTTCGCTTCGTTCTCGAGCCGGAGGGCGATGGCAACATCGTTTGCGTTGCTGGACCTCTTCGGAAACCTTGGGATGGCTGTCTCGCCTCTGCTGGCGGGAGCGGTGGCCGACAGATTCGGCCTGGCGCCGGTGTTCGTCGTTATCCCGACCGTCGTGGGAGGAGTCGCGCTAGCCCTCTTCGTTCCTGTGCGTCGCTACATGCGCGAACTCGCCGTGAGCAGTGCGGGGTCCGAAAAGAACAGTGCGGTCTAGAGCTTGGGCACGTCCCTAGTCTTGCCGAGTCCGCCAGGGGCGAGGTTGAACTGTATCGTCTTCAGTCTGGTCATCTCGTCGATGCTGTAGCCCACTCCTTCTCGTCCAAGCCCCGAGTCCTTGTTCCCTCCGAACGGAAAATAGCCCACGCCGTGGGAGGGCGCGTCGTTGATGCTCACCGACCCTTCTTCCAGCGCCTTCGAAACCTTCCACGCGGTGTAGAGGTTGTTGGTGAAGACTGACGAGTCCAGCCCATACTTGGACCTGTTGGAAACCTGGATGGCTTCGTCGATGTTCTTCACCCTGATCACCGTTATCACAGGGCCGAAGGTCTCCTCCCAGGCAATCCTCGCTTCCAGGGGGACCCTGTCCAGAAGGGTTGGCTCGAAGTATGTTCCTTTGTGCTTGCCGCCAGCCAGCAGGGAGGCTCCCTTGGAGACTGCGTCGTCCACGAGGGATTGAACCCTTTCTGCAGCCGCGGGGTTGATCAACGGTCCGAGGCTCATTTTCTCGTCCCGGGGGTCGCCGAGCTTCCAGGACTTGATTTCCGAAGAAAGCAGATCCGCCAGCCTCGCTGCAACGGCCTCTTCCACAAGAACCCTACTTATTGCGTCGCACCTCTGACCCGAGTACTTCAGCGAACCCTCCGCCACCTTCTTGGCAGCGAGTCCGAGGTCGGCGTCTGCGGCTACAATCGCCGACCCCTTCCCTCCCAGCTCGAGGTGCATCTTCTTCATGCCCACAATCTTTGCAACGTGCTTCCCCGTCTCGGTGCTCCCCGTAAGGGTGACCATCCCGACCAGGTCGTTGTTGACCAGCTCGTCGCCGATGTCCTTCCCCGTCCCTGTCACAACGTTCAGAACCCCATCCGGCACTCCCGCCTCTTGGAATGCCCTGGCGAGCAGAATCGCCGACAGGGGATCGTCGCTCGAGGGTTTTATGACCACGGAGTTGCCCGATACGAGTGCTGGTACGACTTTGGCTACGACTGAGAAGAGCGGATAGTTGAAGGGAGTCACGCAGGCAATCACGCCGATTGGTTCGTGAATCACGAGAGCGAACTTGGCCATTGTGTCCTCCGACCAGTCGCCGGGAACGTATTCGCCGAAAATCCGCCGTGCTTCTTCCATCGTCATCTTGATTCTGTTCGAGGCTGCCCTGACCTCGCCTCTGGCAGAACCGATCGGCTTCCCAGCCTCGAGGACGAGAGTCGTCGCGAATTCCTCGATGTGCTCTTCCACTATGTGCCTCGCCCTGTTCAGCATGTCAATCCTATCGATAGCTGGGACGTCCCTGATCTTCTTCCTGGATTCATACGCAGCGTTCACCGCCGCCTGTGCGTCTTTCGCGGCCCCTGCCTGCACTTGGGCGACCACCGACCCGTCGATCGGAGACCGTACCTGCAGGTAACGGCGATTCGACGACTCGGCCCATCGTCCCCCAACCAACATCCTGAATGTCGGGACGTTCTGTTCATCGACGTAACAGTCCTGGAAGAAGCGCGAAAGCCTGAGTTGAGGCCGCTGCGATTGTTGCAAGGTAAGTTCGAGTCAGCGAAGCGTGTCGGAATCTTATAAATCCGAACCCCATCGAGCGCGCACTCGCCGCACCAGCGCTCATCCCTTCAGGTTGATTTAGTAAGCCACTAGGGGTGGTCCGCCGAAGATGGCGTCTCTGCTCGAGGTCAAGGGTTTTGGTTTCAAGTATGCAGATTCCCCGAAGTGGGCCGTACAGGACTTCGACCTGAGCGCCGGAGAAGGCGAGGTGGTCGTTCTCGCCGGCCCGAGCGGATGCGGCAAGTCGACGCTGCTGAGGGCCATCAACGGATTGATTCCTCACATGTACGTCGGCGAATACGCTGGCTCAGTAAGGGTGGCGGGTAGGGAGGTGGCATCCACCCCCATGAGGGAGCTGGCGCAGCTCGTTGGCTTCCTCTTCCAGAACCCCGAGAATCAGATCTTCATGTTCTCGGTCGAGCGAGACATCGCATTCGGACTGGAGAACCTCGGAGTGCAGCGGGGCGAAATGAGGGAGCGCGTCGACGAGGCAATGAGGACGCTTGGCATCACCGAGCTGGCGAAGAGGGCGCCCCACGAGCTTTCGGACGGGCAGAAGCAGAGGGTCGCGCTCGCCGGAGTCCTGGCGATGCGCCCGAAACTAGTGATCCTCGACGAGCCCACGTCGCTGCTCGACCCGATGACAGCTTCGGAACTCGTTTCAAGTGTGGACAGAATCAGGAAGGAGACCTCGGCCACATTCCTGGTCGTAGAACACAGGCTGGACCTTCTCGTGAGGATTGCTGACAGGCTAGTGGTCATGAACGAGGGGAAGAAGGTGATGGACGGCAGGCCGACAGACGTCCTTTCAGACCCGGACGCGCAAGGATACGGCGTTGCGGTCCCAGCGCTCACAAAGCTGGAGAACGCCATGATCAAGGACGGCATCAAACTCCGGGGGAACCTCCTCACAGCAGAGGAGCTCGCGCGTGAGGTGAACTCCAGGTCAAGATGATCGATTTCAGAGACGTGAGCTTCGTGCATCCCACAGGTGTAAAGGCCCTAGATTCAGTCACGCTCACAATCAAAGACGGGGAGAGTCTCGCCATAGTGGGTGAGAACGGCGCGGGGAAGACCACTCTGGTCAAGCACATCACAGGCCTGTTGAAGCCCACCACCGGGGTCGTTCTTGTGGACGGCCAGGACACACGTTCGACGAGCACCGCGGCTCTGTCGAAGAAGGCGGGTGTGGCCTTCCAGAACCCCGACCACCAGTTGTTCTCGGAGAGCGTCGAGGAGGAGATCGCATTCGGGCTGAGGAACTTCGGTTTCTCCGAGGAGCTGACGGCTCAAAGAATCGACTGGTCTCTGAAGTTCTTCGGGCTCGAAGAATACAGGAAGTCTTCACCACTCATTTTGAGCGGCGGCGAGAAGAAGAGGCTCACGCTGGCGTGCATCCTCTCATGGGACCCGCAGGTCGTGGTGTTGGACGAACCGACGGTGGGGCAGGACTCGATCCAGAAGGAGAAGCTCGCTGAGATAATCAGGATGCTGGGGTCCACGGGGAAGACTGTGGTCGTCGTGTCCCACGACATCGAGTTCCTTTGGCCAATCCAGCCGAGGGTCGTGGTGATGGCCAAGGGGAAGGTGGTTGCGGACGGGCCGGCGAGCAGAGTGTTCGAGGACGCCGCGGTCCTCTCGGGTGCGAGGGTGACCCAACCACAGCTGGTGGCACTGAGTCAGATGCTGAAGTCGAAACCGAGCGCGCCCTTCGTCGACTACTTGGAGGCTAGGCGTTCTCTCACGGAGGTGCTGAAGTGACGTGATGTGGTTGAGCGGGGGCTTTGTGTTCAGGAGGACCGACTCGGCATACCACAGGCTCGACCCGCGCGTCAAACTGCTGATCTCGCTCCTTCTGTTCGCGACCTCGCTGCTCGTCAGGTCGGTATCCCAACTCGCTCTGGTGCTGGTCGTGATGGTCGCCATCGGCGCTGTCGCCAAACTGCTCAGGAGGCTCTCGAGGACAATGCTGCTGACAGCCGCCTTCTCGCTCTTCATCTTCGTCATCAACATAGTGTTCACCCACAACCTCGCCACCTCGGGGCTCTACGCAGCAAGGTTCGTCG
>Ga0187812_1000788_pt1 | contig 10995 bp, 11 predicted proteins | sample NC_S_2_FD_130582 | JGI IMG/M metagenome (GOLD analysis project Ga0187812, IMG submission 130582) | Wetland sediment microbial communities from Neuse River Estuary, North Carolina, USA - ASW-S_2 | ecosystem: Environmental > Aquatic > Freshwater > Wetlands > Sediment | place: USA: North Carolina... | reverse complement strand
CGCTGGCACGAGGCGGCGGCACGTAGCCACACTTGACCGTGGTCAAGGACGTCGGATGAGTTCGCGCAAGAGCGGTCGCCGGAGCCCGGCTTATGTGCCTTCGGCGGTGCGACGCAACCGCATCATCGCGCGGTCACGTCTGCCGGTCCTGGTGGTGACGCTGGCGATCGTCTACGGGACGGCCGGGTACTGGCTGATTGAGGGCAAAAGCTTGCTCGACGCCTTCTATGAGACCGTGCTCACGCTGAGCACGGTCGGAGTCGGCACGGGTCCCCCGCCGGGTCCCGGTGGGAAAATCTTCACCGTCTCCTTGATCCTGTTCGGCGTCGGGGCCCTGTTCACCGCCATTGGCGTGGGAACCGAAGTTGTTGTGTCCGGAGAACTCGGGCGGTGGTTGCGGATGAGCCAGATCAACAGGAGCATCGGTCACCTCAGCGGGCACTACGTGCTCTGCGCCTACGGGCGGGTGGGCCGGGCGGTCATGGACGAGCTGCAGCGTCGTGGCGACACCACGGTAGTGATCGAAGCCAGGCCGGAGCTGGAGCCGATGCTAGAGGAACATGGCGTCCGGTACATATCGGGCGACCCAGCCGACGAGACCGTGCTCCGGCAGGCCGGCATCGAACGGGCCCGGGGCTTGATCTGCGCGGTCGATTCCGACGCTGCCAACGTGTACATCACGCTTACCGCCCGGGCGCTCAACCCGGGCCTGCGGATCGTCTCCCGTGCCTCTGAACGAGCCTCGATCGACAAGCTGCTGCGGGCGGGAGCAGACGAGGTCGTCTCCCCGTACGGACTCACCGGGCGCCGGATGGCCGTTCTCGCGGTCCAGCCGACCGTCCTGGAGGCCCTGGACCTGCTCGACCTGGGCTCCGATATCCTGCTCGAGGAGGTCGCCGTCCGGGCCGGAACTCACCTGGACAGCCTGACGATCGCCGAGGCCCGGGCGCGCTACGCGGGGGTGGCCATCCTCGCGCTGAAAAAGCCGGGGAACGATGTCTCGGCGAACCCGGACAACAAGGTGCGGCTGGCACCAGGGGACCTGATCGTCGCCCTGGGCCCTGCGGAAATCCTGAACCGCATGGCGAGCTGAGTGCCGCAGAGATACGGAAGCCGCGGGTATGGCTGGGACGAGCCACAGCAGCCAGCGGCGACGTTGGCGGCGTTCCCCGGAAAGTACCTGAGCATCACGAGCTACCGCAGCGATGGCGCGGCTGTCGCAACGCCCGTCTGGTTCGTGCAGCAGGACGGCCGGCTGCTGGTCGAAACGGACGCGGCCTCCGGCAAGGTCCGGCGCATCCGCCGTAACCCGGCGGTCCAGGTGGCCATCTGCAGCGGACGCGGTCGGCTTCGCGGCAAGCCAGTCCCCGCGGTGGCCCAGGTGCTGCCCGAAGCCGAGGTCGCCTCTGTGCACCGGCTGCTGGAGCACAAGTACCGGGCCGACATGCTGGTCATCGGGCCGCTCAGGCTGGTTCAGTCCGTCCTGCACCTAGGACGTCCGCGAACGAAGTCAGTGATCCTGGCGATCGAGCCGGAGGGGACACCGTCAGTGTCCGGGTAGTAACGCCGCGGACACTTAGGAGGCTGGCCCGGCGCCCAGGTAGCGGAGGACGGCGAGCACCCGGCGGTGGCCGGTGTCGCCGGGGTGCAGGCCGAGCTTGGTGAAGATCGAGTTGATGTGCTTGCTCACCGCGCTGTCGGTGATGACCAGGGAGGTGGCGATCTCGGTGGTGGAGCGGCCCTCGGCCATGAGCGCCAGCACGTCGCGCTCCCGCTGGGTCAGCGCCGCGAGCGGGTCGGCGCCCCGGCGCACCAGGAGCTGGGCCACTACTTCCGGGTCGAGGGCAGTGCCGCCGGCCGCCACCCGGCGCAGGGCGTCGAGGAATTCGGTCACGTCGGCGACCCGGTCCTTGAGCAGGTAGCCGACGCTGCTGGTGTTCGCCGACAGCAGGTCGGCGGCGTACCGCTCCTCCACGTACTGCGACAGCACCAGGATCGCGATGTCCGGCCACTGATCGCGGATGACCAGCGCGGCCCGGATGCCCTCGTCGGTGAATGTCGGGGGCATCCGGACATCGGCGATCACCACGTCGGGCCGCTCCCGCTCGACGACGTCGACGAGCGCGGTCCCGTCGGCCGCGGTGGCGACCACCTCGAACCCGGCGCTTTCCAGCAGCTTCACCAGGCCGGCGAGCAGCAGCACCGAGTCCTCGCCGATCACCACCCGGAGCCGGGCCTGCTCCCGCATCAGCCCGGCCATGCCCGGCTCTCCTGTCACGGGTCCCACGCTACGACACCTCTCCCGGCCGGGTCTCTCACTCCGCGCGCAGGGCAGTGGCGGGCCGGGCACGGGCGGCCCAGCTCGCCGGCAGCAGCGCCCCGGCGGCAGCGATGACGAGCGCCGCCAGGGACAGCAGCGCCAGCCGCGCCGGGCTGAACACCGCCGTGAAGCTCGCCGGCACATCCGTGTGCGCGCTGCTGGCCATGGCGTGGATAGTGGCGGTGTTCAGCGCCACCGCGGCGGGCGCCGCGATCGCGGCAGCTAGCACCGCGGGGACGACGATCCAGCACACCACCATCGTGAGCACCTGGCCGGGTCGCATGCCGAGGGACTTGAAGATCCCGAGGTCGTGCACCCGGTCCCTGGTGGTCATCAGCACGGTGTTGAGCACGCCGAGCCCGGCCGCGATCGCCACCATCAGCGAGAGCAGGCCGATCAGTGCGATGGCGATCACGTAGAACTGGCCGCCGCTCGGCGTGACCGCCGCGTACGGGCTGCTGGAACCGAGTGCGCTGTTCACCGACCGGATGTAGGCGGCGGTGTTCGTGCCGGGGCGCAGCCCGACGTCTACCTGCCAGAAGTTCTGGCTGGTGGCGACGCCGGGCAGCGTCTGGGCGCTGCCGTACAGCCGGGGCTCGCTCGACGGCTGGAACACCTCGCCGACGATCCGCACCGTGACCTGCGCGGTTCCGGTGTTCACGGTGGTGGTCCCGCCCACGGCCAGGCCGCTGGCATTGAGGAACGCGGTGTTGACGTCCACCTGGCCCGGCGCGCTGTACCAGTGCCCTGTGACGATGCCGTAGCCCGTCCAGGAGGAGTCGCCGTCGAACGCGAACGCCCTCACGTTCTGCGCGATGCCGGTGACCTTGACCCCGTTGCCGTACAGCGTCACGTAATGCGCCGTGCCGGGCTGGGCGCGCAGCGCGGCCGTCATGGCGGCGGTCTGCGCGGCGGTCGGCCCCTGCGGACCGCCGCCCGGGCCCATCTCCTGGATCTGCACCGGCACTGTGGTGGTCAGTTCCTGGCTGGCCGCCGCCCGGCTCAGCGACGAGTGCAGCCCGACCGCGAAGATCACCGCGGTGGCGCCGAACGCGACCGCGGCGAGCGTCACCAGGGTGCGCGCGGGCCTGGCCAGCGGCGCCGCGAGGCCGAGCCCGACCGGGCGGGGCAGCCGCAGCCGGGCGGCGAGCCGGTGCGCCGCGTATCCGCGGCCGGTCCGCGGGGCGCGGCCCGCGGCGATCGCCTGGGCGGCCGACAGCCGGCCGGCCCGCAGCGCCGGCCCCAGCGCGGCGAGCATGGTCAGCGCGAGCATCCCGCCCGGCGCCACGACCGAGGCCCACAACGGGACCTGCTGGCTGCCCACGCCGTAGGCACCGGCCGACTTGTGCAGCACGGGAACGGCCAGCAGGTTGCCGGCCACCACGCCGACCAGGCAGCCGCCGAGGGCCGGCCAGCCGACCCGGCTCAGGTACGCGGCGACCACCTGACCGGGGGTGAAGCCGATGGACTTCAGCACGCCGATCCGGTAGTACCCGGCGATCACCGCCCCGCTGATCACGTTGGCCACGATGAGCACCGCCATCGCCAGGCCGATCAGCGCGAACGCGACCACGAACGGCTCCATGATCGCGCTGTTGCCGCCCGCCCGGGCCTCCGCGGTGAGCCAGGACCCCGCCCCGGCAACCGCCCCGGCCGGCAGCACCCGGCTCACCGCCGCGACGTCGGCGCGGATCTGCGCGTAGTCGCCGGCGCTGGTGAACCGGTAGAGCATCTGGCTAGACGGCGGCGCGCCGGGTGCCCGCAGCGCCGCCATCTCACCGGGGGTCACCCAGCCGTCGGCGGTGGTCGTGATGGAGTTCGCGAAGCCCACCACGGTGAGCGAGGGCTTGCCAGGAACGCCGGTCACCTGGATGACGCTGCCGAGCTGCGGGCCGCCGGGTCCGTAGCCCGGCCCGGGTCCGGGACCTGGTGTTCCGTTCAGCACCAGCTGGCCGGGGCCGTCCGGCCAGTGCCCCGCGTTCAGCACCACGTCGTCGACGGGCCCGCCGGGCGAGGACCGCCCGGCCAGGGTCAGCTGTCCGAACGGCTGGCCCTGGAACTGCGCCTGGATCGTGGCGACGGCGAACGGGCCCGCCGCCGCGGTGACCCCGCGGACGGAGCGAGTGGACGCAAGCTCGGCGGACGTGGCCTTCGCCGGGTTCACCGTCAGCGCCACGTCGGCGCCGCGCTGGGCGGCGAACGCGTGCGTGAACGGCGAGTTGCTGGCCGCGAGCAGCGCCAGGCCGAGCGTCGCGGACGCGGTGGAGACGAGCAGCACCATCCCGATGACGAACGCCTGCACCTTGTGCCGCAGCATGCCGCCAGTGGCCGTCCTGACCGCGCCCAGCCAGCTGCGCGGGCCGGTCCCGCCCGTGCGGGCGGCGCCGCCATCCACCCGGGTCGCGCCGGCGTCGTGGCGGCCGGTCAGGCCGGTGCCGACGCTCATGCCCGCCCACCTGTGATCGCGTCGGCGGCCAGCTCGGCCTGGCCGGACATGACCCGGCCATCGACGACCCGCCCGTCCACGAGCCGCACCGTGCGCGCCGCGTACCGCTGGGCGAGCGCCGGGTCGTGGGTGACGAGCACCAGGGTCTGCCCGGCCGCGTTGAGCTCACGGAGCAGGCGGCCGATCTCCTGCCCGGTCGCGGTGTCGAGCGCCCCCGTCGGCTCGTCCGCGAGCAGCAGCTCCGGGGAGTTGACCAGCGCCCGGGCGATCGCCACCCGCTGCCGCTGGCCGCCGGACAGCCGCGCCGGGTAGTCGTCGCGGTGTCGTTCGATGCCCATGCGCTCGAGCAGTTCGGCCGCCCGCGCCCTGGCCCGCCGCCGGGACGCCCCGGCGAGCTGCGCGGGCAGCAGCACGTTGTCTTCCACGGTCAGGTCGTCGAGCAGGTTGAAGAACTGGAAGATGATCCCCACGTGCCGCGCGCGGAACCGGGCGAGCGCGCCCTCCCCCAGGGTGTCGATCCGCCGCCCGGCCACGGTGACCGTGCCCGACGTCGGCCGGTCAAGCCCGGCGACGAGGTTGAGCAGCGTGGACTTGCCGCTGCCCGACGGCCCCATGACCGCCGCGACCTCCCCGGCGGCCACCCTGAGGCTGACGTCCGCGAGCGCGGGCGGCGCCCCCGCCTGGTAGCTCTTGGTCACGCCGTCGAACCGGATCACGTCGTCGGGCGCGCCCGGCGCGTGCTGCTGTCCCATCGGACCCATCGGTTTCCTCCCGGCTGAATGTGCTGGCGGTCGCAAGAATGGCAGCCGCGGGCGGTCGCCGGCAGTAACCGGGACATCCGAATCCGGGGTGCAGCCAGCTTCACCCCCGATCGTGAACCGCGATGGATGGGCACGCCCGGGCGGCGGGCATACCGTGGGACGCATGGCAACCCTGGTCTCCAGAGGCGAACAACGTGACGCGCCCGTTCGGCGCTATCGCCGCCTCCCGTGGTCGCCGCGCGCCTGGGGCCAGGCACTGTTCCTGACCGCCGGGATACCCGCGCAGCTCACCGGGCTGGTGATCCCGTTCATCCTGATCCGCTGGACCACCCGGTGGGACTTCTGGACCTGGCCGCGGTGGCCGGCGTGGCTGGCGGGACTGGCGTCGCTTTTCCTCGTGATTCCCGTGCTCACCGCGATGCACCGGCACCGGCTGCGGGTCACCGCCGGCGTCGACATACCGCGGCAGCCGGTGCGCCCGGACTGGTTCACGATCGACGGCATCGAGGCGACCCTGCGCTCGCAGGCAACCTGGCGCCAGCTCGGCTACCACCTCGTGGCCGGCCCGGCGCTGGCCGCGGGCGCGATCGTCGCCTTCGGCCTCTGGCTGGCGGGCACGCTGTACACGCTGGTGTACGTCTACTGGTGGGCACTGTCCCCGGACAGCATGCTCCGGCGCGGCACGGGCTTCGCCCCGACCTCGAGCCCGCTGCCGCCGGTGTTCGGCGCGATCGCGCCGGACATCATGCTGACGATCGCCGGGATCGCGGGGCTGTTCGCCGCGCCGTGGGTTTCCGCGGGCGTGGCCTCGCTCGACGCCCGGGTCGCCAGGTCGCTGCTCGGCCCGAGCCGCGCCGAGGAACTCGAGCACCGGGTCGAGCACCTGACCCAGACCAGGGCCGGCGTCGTCGACGCCGCCGACGCCGAGCGCCGGCGCCTGGAGCGGGACCTGCACGACGGCACCCAGCAGCGGCTGGTGTCGCTTGCGATGAACCTGGGCATGGCCCGGGCGCAGGCGGCCACGACCGAGGAGGCGCGGCGGGCCATCGCGGAAGCCCACGAGGAGGCCAAGGCCGCCCTCTCCGAACTGCGGGATCTCATCCGCGGCCTGCACCCCGCCGTGCTCGAGGACCGGGGGCTCGACGCGGCGCTGTCCGGCGTGGTGGCCCGGATGCCGATCCCGGTCCGGCTGACCGTGGACGGCCTCGATCACCGGCGCCCCGCGCCAGTCATCGAGGCGGTCGCCTACTTCGTCGTATCCGAGGGCCTGGCCAACATCGCCAAGCACGCCCAGGCCAGCCAGGCCGAGGTGTTCGTGCAGCGGTCGGGAGACAGGCTGCACGTCATCGTCACCGACGACGGGGTGGGCGGCGCCGATCCCGCCCGCGGCACCGGCCTCGCGGGCCTGGCCAGGCGCGCGCGGTCGGTCGACGGAACCTTCGAGGTCAGCAGCCCGCCAGGAGGCCCGACCATGCTCACCGTGGACCTGCCATGCGCCAGGTAGCGGCGCGGGCCCGGCCGATCAGGGGCCGCTGGATCTGGGTCGTCAGCGGCGTGGTCACCGGCACGTTCCTCGCCGTCTCCGGCGCCTGGGTCATCGCGCGCGCCGGGGACCCGGCGCCCAGGCCGATGGCCGCCGCCCCGACCCGCACGGTCACCATCGCCCAGCCGGTCACCAGCGTGAACGTGCAGAGCTACGGCGCCCCGATCGAGGTCACGACGGGATCAGGCCCCGGCGTCACGGTCACCGAGGCGGTCGGCTACGCCCAGGGAGACGGCGCGCCGGCCGTGACGGCGTCGGTGTCCGACGGCCTCCTCATCCTCGGCGCCCCGGACTGCGGCGGGCCCATGAACTGCAGCGTCGGCTTCACCATCACCGTGCCCCGGCCGGTCGCCGTCACCGCCGAGAGCGCCGGCGGCACCATCGCCGTCGGCGGTGCTACCGCGGCGAGCCTGGACTCGGGCGGCGGCGCGGTGATCGCGACGGGCATCACCAAGTCCCTCCTCGTCAGCAGCGAAGGCGGGCCGGTGACCGTCGACGGCACGGCCCAGGCGGTCATCGACTCCGGCGGCGGCAGGGTCCGGGCCATCGGGGTCGACGGCCAGCTCAGCGTCGCCTCCGGAGGCGGCCCGCTGGCGGTGGACGGCCTGAACGGGCCGCTCTACGCCGACACCGGCGGCGGGAACATGGACGCGCATGGCGTCGTCGCGGCCACGGCCACGGTGCTCACCGCGGGCGGCGACGCGCACCTGGAGTTCGCCGCGGCACCGGACAGCGTGCAGGTCAGCACCGCCGGCGGCGGCGCGGACCTGGTAGTGCCCGGCGGCCCGTACGCGCTGACCACCGGAAGCGGCGGCGGCCCGCAGTCGGTGGGCATCGCGGCCGACCCGGCCGCGAAACGTTCGATCAGCGTCTTCACCAGCGGCGGCCCGCTGCGAATCAACGCGGCCGGGAAGGGCGCGGCGTCCAGGGGGGCCAAGACGTCCGGCATCGTGATCAAGCCGGTGCCGCCTGTCCCGCCGGTACCGCCCGTCCCGCCTGCCGGGCCGGGGAAGTAGCGGCCGGCTCGGGAGTCACCGCGCGTACGTTCGGAATAATTCGAAACGTACCCGGCTGACTCCACGGGCTTGCCAGAAGTGTCCGGCCGAGGGCTGGACTACCCCCCAGAACTGTCTTACGGTGGCTGCTATGGCATCAACGATGCCGCCAGCGGCCGCGAATGCCGAGGTAACCCGGCTCTTCGAACTGCGCAGCGAGCCCGCGCGCGACCTGGCGAGGCAGGCTGCGGCGGTGGCGGAGGCCTGCCATGCCATGGCGGTCCGGTTCCATCGGGGAGGCAAGCTCGTCGTGTTCGGCACGGGCGGGCCGAGCGCCGACGCGCAGCACGTGGCGGTGGAGTTCGTCCACCCCGTGATCGTCGGCAAGCGCGCGCTGCCCGCGATCGCCCTGACCACCGACGTGGCCACCGTCACGGGGATCGCCGAGCACGAGGGCGTGGCGTCGATTTTCTCCCACCAGCTCTACGCGGTGGCCCGGGCCGACGACATCGCCATGGGCATCTCCGCCGACGGCGGCAGCCCCAGCGTCCTGGCCGGTCTCGAGGCGGCGAAGGAGCTCGGCCTGCTCACGATCGCGCTGGCGGGCGGCGACGGCGGGCGGGTCGCGGTCGGGCGCCCGAGCCCGGCGGTAGACCATCTGCTTCTCGTCGCCTCCAGCGACCCCCGGGTCGTCAAGGAGCTGCAGGTCACCACGTATCACGTGCTGTGGGAGCTGGTGCACGTGTTCTTCGAGCAGCCGGGAGTGCTTGACCCTGAGGTCGTGCGATGACCGAGTGCCACGGCGATGCCTGCATCACCTGCGGCGACGTCGCGGTCGAGGTCACCGTGCTGCGGCTGCTGCCCGACCAGCTCGCCCTGGTCGACACCGGGCAGGGCACCGAAGAAGAGGTCAGCGTCGCACTCGTGTCCGCCGCCGCGGGCGACACGATCCTGGTGCACGCCAGCGAGGCGATCGCGGTCGTCAGCCGCGCCGGGGAGGCGGGCGAGCCCAGGGAGGTGACGGCCGGATGAGCCGCCCCCGGTCCGGCAACGAGGCGATGGAGGCGCTCTACCCGTTCCTGTACGCGGACTCGGCAGACCTGCCCGCCGTGCTCGAGGAGGTCCGCGCCTCGACCGCCGCCAAGGCCGAGGAGATCCTGGAGCTGCGGCGGGTCATCAGCGCGCGGGACGGCGCGCGGCTGGCCGAGTGCGCGCGGCGGGCGGCGGGGCGGTTCGTGGCGGGAGGGCGGCTGTTCGCGTTCGGCAACGGCGGCAGTGCCACCGACGCTCAGCAGCTGGCCACCCTGTTCCTGCACCCGGGCGGCGGGGCGCGGCCGCTGCCGGCGTTCGGGCTCGCCAACGACACGGCGGTGGTGACCGCGCTGTGCAACGACATCGGCGTCGACGTCGTGTTCGCGCGGCAGCTCGCCGCCTTCGGCGGCAAGCACGACATCGCGGTCGGGCTGTCCACGAGCGGTAACTCGGCGAACCTGCTGCGCGCCTTCGACGAGGCGGCGCGGCGCGGGATGCTGACGATCGGGCTGGCTGGCTACGAGGGCGGCAAGATGGCCGAACTGGACAGCATCGACTACCTGTTCATCGCGCCGTCCGCCTCAATTCACCGGATCCAGGAGGCGCAGACCACCATCTACCAGGTGTTCTGGGAACTCACCGTCGCCGCTCTCACGGCCGCTGTCACGGAGGAGGTATCGGATGTGCCTCGGCATACCGGGTGAGGTCATCGAACTGCACCCGCAGCAGCCCGACCTCGCCAAGGTGAACGTCAGCGGCGTCAAGCGGCTGATCAACATCGGCCTGCTGTCGGACGACCCGCCCAAGCCAGGCGAGTGGGTGCTCATCCACGTCGGCTTCGCCCTGTCCAAGATCGACGAGGCCGAGGCGGCCGCGGCCATGGAGTTCCTCGAGGGGATCGGCCAGGCCTACGAGGACGAGATCAAGGCGCTGCGGGAGTCACTGATCGAATAGAAGGAGCGTGCGCAGATGCGGTTTGTCGACGAATACCGTGACGCGGACCAGGCCCGCGCGCTCGCCGCCAAGATCGCGGCGCTTTGTGAGCCCGGCCGCCAGTACAAGCTCATGGAGGTGTGCGGCGGGCACACCCACACGATCTACAAGCACGGGCTCGAGGACTACCTGCCGGAGTCCATCACGCTCGTGCACGGGCCCGGCTGCCCGGTCTGCGTGATCCCGATGGGGCGGGTGGACGACGCGATGCACCTGGCGGCGCGGCCCGACGTGATCATGACCTCCTTCGGGGACATGATGCGGGTGCCGGGTTCGCAGGGGTCGTTCTTCGACGCGAAGGCGTCCGGTACCGATATCCGGATGGTGTACTCGCCGCTGGACTCGCTGAAGATCGCCAGGCAGAACCCGGACCGCCAGGTCGTGTTCATGGCGATCGGGTTCGAGACGACCGCGCCTTCGACGGCGATGACGATGCTGCGCGCTGTTGCTGAGGGCTTGACGAACTTCTCGGTGTTCTGCAACCACGTCACGATCGTTCCGGCGATCAAGGCCATCCTGGACTCCCCCGACCTGCGGCTCGACGGGTTCATCGGGCCGGGGCACGTGTCCACGGTCATCGGCTGCCGGCCGTACGAGTTCATCGCGCGGGACTACGGCAAGCCCGTGGTGGTGGCCGGGTTCGAGCCGCTGGACATCCTGCAGTCGATCTACATGCTCATGCTCCAGCTGTCCGCTGGCCGGTGCGAGGTGGAGAACCAGTACTCGCGCGTGGTGCCGTGGGATGGGAACGCCGTCGCGCTGCGGGCCATCGGGGAGACGATGGAACTGCGGCCGTACTTCGAATGGCGGGGGCTCGGCTTCATCTCGCACTCCGCGCTTCGCGTGCGGGATTCGTTCGCGGCGATGGACGCGGAGCGGCTGTTTTCCGTGCCGGGGGTGCGGGT